>Ga0209640_10001306_pt1 | contig 20988 bp, 19 predicted proteins | sample RifCSP10_1_FD_184018 | JGI IMG/M metagenome (GOLD analysis project Ga0209640, IMG submission 184018) | Soil microbial communities from Rifle, Colorado - Rifle CSP2_sed 10_1 (SPAdes) (version 2) | ecosystem: Environmental > Terrestrial > Deep subsurface > Rock core/Sediment | place: Rifle...
GAATGCCTCATGGTGTGCGGGCTTGCCGGCTTGGATATTCCAGCCTTTAGCACAGCCTCTTTTACCACCTTCTGTAATACGGATTCGTGAAGATGGTGCCTGCGTCGCTCTCCCGTTACCTTGTCGATATAATGGCTGGTTGCAGGAAACACCCACTGCCACCCCCACTCCTTGCCTGCGTTTGGGTATTTGCGCTCAAGTGCATTGGGCAGAGCGACTCGACCCAAGCCTCGCTCAAGATCGCGCTGGTGCTGTCGTTTTATCAGATCAAGGTGCTTGGCGAGCGGCTCTTTCACTGCTGCGGGAAGCATCGTGTGCCGGTCCTTGTCCCCCTTGCCAGCCCGGACTACGATCTGGTTACTGCCGGAATCAATATCCTTGACCCTCAACCGAAGGCATTCCATCAGTCGGAGACCTGCTCCATAGAGCAACATGGCCATGATCCAGTCCGAGCCGTCGAGGCAGCCGAGAATAGACCTGACCTCTTGCCGTGTCAACACGACCGGGAGTCTGTGCGGCCTTTTCGCCCGGACAACGCCATCCACGTAACCAATGTCCTTCTTTACAATCTCACGGTAGAGAAACAGGAGGGCATTGAGGGCTTGATTCTGGGTAGAGGCGCTGACGTGGGAATCGGTCGCCAGACTGGAAAGGAACCGGCCAATCTCAGCTTCGCCCATATCCGCCGGGTGACGCTTGTTATGGAAGAAAATGAACCGTTTGGTCCAATGGACATAGGCTTTCTCTGTCCTATAGCTGTAGTGTCGCGTGCGGATCGCCTGGCGTACCTGGTCGAGGAGCCTTGGCTTCGGCGGGCTCCCGGTAGGGGCGCAGGCCGGGACCGCGCTGCGGCTAACCATTGTGAATCCCTGGTTGGGAAGGCTCCTCACGTTGGAGTTCTCCACGGCAACCTCCATTCTCGGTAGGGGAGGCAACGATGCGCCCGATCGACACGGCTCCCATCGTCGTGAGCCGCGCCTCCATTCCGGCTCCTGCCCGATTTCCGGGAGCGAGCTACAGGGCACACCAGCCGTACACTGAATATATTTTCAGGTGTCAAGAGGGGCCCGGTCAACCCCTCAAGCTACCGGTGACGTCGAACGGCTCCGTTCAAAGCCTGTCCCGGTTAGTGAGGTCACTTTCTTTTCGTGCGCCTCTTGGGAATCGCCCGGACTTGCGCGAACAGGACTGCATCGGCGTCCTCGACGACGAACCTGCCGTCCTCCAATAATGCCTTCAGCAGGTCTTCTTCGGTAAAGAGCAAATAGCCTTCCATAACAAAGCGAGTGTAGAGTTCATTGACAGAGCGGGGCTTTCTTCTCGATCTCAAGAATTCGTAGCAGGCGTCCAGAATCTCAGTGGACATTTTGAGAATGACCGGTTCCTGCACCCAATCGAAATCATCCTCAGTCTTGCCCAAAGCGTATAGGGCGTCGAGAATGACTCCGTGATAGTCAGGGTTCCAGGGTTGCCTTCTGTGGTGTTCAGAAAGGAACTCAAGGGCCTTGTCATATTCCCCATTCAGGACATAGGCATTCCCCAGATAGTACTGGGCATATGGGTCGTCGGGCAATCTCTCGGCTCTTTGTTTGCAGTATTCTACCAAGCCCGGCCAGTCTTCCTTCTCCCTCAACTCATAGTCGGTTTCCCACTCTTCAAAATCGTCGGATTCGTTACCATGTTCATGACGCGATGCACTTGAGGCTAAGCGGTTGCCAGGGAACTTGATGATGGTTGATTTTTTACCCATTGTGCCCGAGCTTTGAGAAGGGCGGCTCCACACTTACCCTCTGTTGACACCTACACGTTCGGGATGAGCGGCCGCGTTCTCTGGCGGGCCGCTCAAGGCGGGTGATAGACTGCCTTCGGGCAATTTACCCGAAGTTGGCGACGGCGACGGGGCGCCTGGCGGCGAGTTCCTTTCGGTGGCGCTTGATCCTCTCCAACTCGTGGAGAGTGGCCGCTGTCAGGTAGCTTTCTCCACAGTGCGGACAGGTGATCACAGGTACCTTCTCAATCACGAGCAGGTTGCCGCCACGCCCATAACTCCGAGTTACGCGACGCTCCCGGGCTCCCTCTTTACCGCAAATCTCGCAGATCATAGAATTCCTAACTGTCATGGCTAGTCTCTATAGACGGTGATTATAACGAGACGGCCCGTAGGGCTCAACTTTCCAACGACACCGACGGTACCACCATCGAGGCCTCTGCCGTTTACGACATACTTCCATTCTCGCGTCACGCGGTCCCGTTGGCGCTCGACAATCTCACCAGTCAGCACAGCGCTCTCCCAGTCAAAGACTGACAGACGGTCTTCGTCCATCTCCTCTTCAGTATGAAGCGGGACCACGTAGTCCAGGCTTCGGATCCTGTCTCGAAACCGCTGAAGGATGCGCGCGTACATGGGTTGCAGTGGGATATCACGACGGCCTGTTTTCCTTCAAGGCACGGAGACGGGTCTTTGCTCTGCCAGTCTAGACCATTGAGTATACTGGTCAGTGTATCAGGGTTGCTAATTTTCCCTCTGCTGGCGGGATTCTCTTCTGCTTCCATGGACTTGTCAAGCTTGCCTGACAAACGCCCAGGCCACAATACACTGGTCAGTGTATTGCCATTACACCCGCCATGGACCAAGGACCGCTGTTAACTATAGTGAAGGAAAAAAGACAATTACCATAATTCCCCCATCCCCTCTCAAATCCCCCTTTCTCCCCCTTTGGTAAAGGGGGAGAAAGGGGGATTTAGGGGGGTGAGGGAGGATTTGATGTCAACTTATTTAATTCCGTCACTATAATTGCCGGACTGTCAACCCTATTTCCACTCCCCCCCGTCACCGGCGTGACTTGGCGAGTAAAGGGGAGGGCAGGCCACTTTATAGCAGTCTTTTGAGCGCGGCTTCGTCGAAACCCAGAACCTTCTTGTTCCCCCTGATGACGACCGGGCGCTTCAGAAGGTTATTGTCCTTTTGGGATAAGCTTTCAGGCGAAGATGGACATTTCTTCCGCCCTGAGGTATTGAGGGATCGAACGCGGCGAGTATGGTCTGCTGCATACAAAATAATTAACCGCTAGTTTGGAGGCCACCAATGTGGGACGCAGAGGCGGACATTCTAGTGTTAGGGGCCGGTCATAACGGCCTCACCGCTGCCGCTTATCTGGCAAAAGCCGGGCTGAAGACCTTAGTCCTGGAGGCAAAGGAACAGGTGGGAGGAGGCTCGGGCACCGAGGAGCTGACCGCGCCGGGATACCGCCACGACACTTGCGCGTCGATCCATGGAGCGATCCAGGCCGGTCCTGTTCTTCAAGAGCTGGAGCTACACCGTTTTGGTCTCCGCTACATCTATCCTGATCCACTGTATGCCAGCGTCTTCCCCGATGGGAGCTCCCTTATTACGTGGCGAAGCGTGGAGCAGACCGTCAAGGGGATCGAGAAGTTCTCTCCTAAGGACGCTGCAGCCTACCGTCGCCTGATGGAGTTCTGGGAGAGAGCGATCCGCGATTGGTATGTCCGCTCGCGATACTCGCCGCCCCGCAGGCCCAGCGAGATCTACGCCGTTCTGGAGAAGAGAGAGCTGGGCTTCGAAGTCATGAGGTTCATGGCCAGCTCACCCCTGGAAGTGGTGAAGGAGTTCTTCGAAGAGGAGCATGTCCGTGCTCACGTGCTCAAAGCCTCCATCCAGGGTGGAATCTTACCAGACCAATTCGGCTACGGTGGCCTGGTGTTCAGCGCAGGCACGGGCGCACGCCACACTTTCGGATGGGGCATCCCCGAGGGTGGCGCGCTGGAGCTGCCTCTGGCCCTCACTCGATGTTTGCGCGCATTCGGCGGTGATGTCCTTACTCGCTCTCCCGTAAAGGAGATCATCGTTGAGGACGGCACCGCAACAGGGGTGGTGACTGCGGATGGCCGGCGCTACGCCGCCCACAAGGCCCTGGTAGCAGGGCTGCATGTCCGACAGATCTTCTTGGAGATGGTGGACCGCAAGTGGCTCGATTCCGGCTTGGTGGAGGCGATAGGGAAGGTGAAAACAGGTCTCTCAGAAATCGTGCTCCACGTAGCCCTTTCTGAACGTCCTCGGTATCGACCAGGGCTCGGAGTAGACGATGTCGCGCATGTTCACATTCCCGAGTCGATGTCCGATCTCATCGCCGCTTACGCCGAGTATCGCAAGGGGAATCGTTACCCCAGAGCGCCCTTCCAGGTCGTCTGTCACACCCTTCTCGACGGAAAGCGCGCGCCAAACGGCTGCCATGTGTTAAACGTGGGCCATTACGCACCCTACGACCTCTCCGGTCGCCCTGAATCTTGGTTGGCCATCAAGGAGGAGCTTCTACACCATGAGATGGAGCGCGTGCGCGGGTACATTTCCAACGTCAACGAAAAAACTGTCGTGGGGAAGCTCGTGGTGACACCGCCGGAGATCGAGGCGGGCAACCCCATGTTCTTTCGGGGCGACATCGCGGGGGTGGGCCACGTTCTCTCCCAGGAAGGCATTCTACGGCCCCACCCCAGCATCTCCGACTACCGCACGCCGATCCATCGCCTCTACCTCACAGCCGCGTGCACCTATCCGGGAGGCTCCGTCAGCGGAGCACCCGGTCACAATTGCGCGATGACAGTACTGGGTGACTGTGGAAGATAACCCAACCTACTGCCGGTAAAGAACCTCTCCTGCGGAACGGGTGTGGTATCCGCCCAGGGCTTCAGCGCCCTTCTTAAAGCCTTCTGAGCGGATAACCTCCATCAGTTTTCCTCCTCTCTCCGATTCGAAGAATGGGCGCAGGAAGAGAAGATCATACTGTTCCTCCCCGACCGGAATATAATCTAGCCCAAGGGCGTTGGCCGCAGACCGTACGCCCAGACCAACATCCGCCAGACCGCTGGCAACCGCCACGCCGACAGCCATATGGGTAAATTCTTCGCGCTCGTAGCCACGGATCGCGGCTGGATCAACCCTCAACCTTTTTAGCTCAAAATCGAGCAGTACCCGCGTGCCCGAACCTGGCTGCCGGTTGATAAAGGTAATCCCTTGCTTGGCCAGATCCTCAAGACCGGCAATCCCTTTAGGATTCCCTTGCCGGACGAGAAGGCCTTGCTCGCGCCGGGCTAAATGGACCAACACTACAGGGACGGTAGGGATCGCGCGCTCTATATCGGGGATGTTGTAAGTACCGGTGTCAGGGTCCAGAAGATGGGTTCCTGCGATATGCGTCTCTCCTCTCTGGAGTGCGAGGATCCCGCCCAGACTCCCCACATTAGTCGCGGCGATTTTCAATTCCGGATAACGGCGCTTCAGGCAATCCTCGAGGATACCAATGGAGAGATCGTGGCTGCCGGTGCAAAGGATCGTATTTTCGATCTCCTCGGGTGACCGCAGAAGCTCTACTTCCACCTCTTCCCCGGCGTTGATCCCCTCGATCAAGCTGGGGATGCGCAAAAAACCATCGGCATGCACCATGGTTGTGATCACACCGGCTCCCCGCCCCAAAGGTACCGCGATGAGCTTTTCTCCTACCCGGCCCAGAGTGACGCGAATGAATTCCTCCATGCCGAGATGAGAGGGAATCTTCTTCGGGACCAAGGCGTGAAGCGTCGGTCTAGCTTCCCCCGCGAAGCCGAGCAATTTTTCCACGACCGGTTGCAGGATCTCCCGGGCGATGACAATGGCTGATACGGGATAACCGGGAACACCGACAACAGGTTTTCCCTCCACGACTCCCAACACCGCAGGCTTTCCGGGCATGACATCAATGCCATGGACGAGAAGCTCCCCTTCTTCCGCGACGATCTCGGCGGTAAAGTCGTGCTCCCCTGCGGAGGACCCGGCAATGATGGCGACCACGTGGTTTTGTTCGAGTGCTTTCCGCAAAGCTCGTTTCAACAGGTCAGGATCATCCCCTACTCTGGGCAATTTCACCGCTTCTCCGCCCCACTCTTGAATAAAGGCTGCCAGGACGCCGGAGTTGAAATCGATGACGGCTCCCGGCTTCACCTCCTCTCCCGGCTCGATCAATTCATCCCCGGTGGGAATGATGGCAACTCGGGGTCGAGCCTTAACCCGAACCGTTGTATGGCCAGCGGCAAGCAGGGCGCCTAGATCATAAGGGCGGAGCCGATGCGACCGGGGAAGCAGCAGCTCCGTAGCCACCATGTCCTCTCCTACCAGACGCACATGGTTCCAAGGGGCGACCGATTCAAAGATTTCCACTGTTTCATCATCCAGTTGTCGCACCTTCTCGATCATGATGACGGCATTGGCCCAGAGCGGGAGCGCGTTGCCCGTATCCAGGTAGGCAAAACCCCCTTCCACCGGCATTCCTTCCGAGACCCGTCTCAGCCTCCTGGGAGCGAACTCGGTTGCCCCGAAAGTATCTTCTGCCCGCACGCAGATCCCGTCCATGGCGGCCGCGTGATAATGGGGCGATGAAATGCGGGCGAAGACGGGCTCAGAGGTGATCCGATGCAGCGCCTGATCCACCCGGATGGTCTCGCTATTTAGGGCCGAAGGATCCACCCTTTGCAAAAAAAGCTCGCGCGCTTCTTTGAGCGGGGTTTTCTTGAGATATCTTTTGCGCGCCATCGCCTTTTAAAATTTTTAATTCTTAATTCTAAATTTTGAATCCACCCCAATTCAAAACTCAAAATTCAAAACTAAAAACTAGAAGAGTATGACCTCTACCTCTTCTCCCTGCTCGATCCCCTCCTGGTTGAGATCGATCCTGATCATGCCGTCCGCCTTGACCAGGGTAAAGATAGCTCCAGATTTGTTGGGGAGGGGCGTGGCGTAGAGTCTACCGCCTGCCCTTTCGAGGCTTACCCGGACATAATCCTCTCGCCCTGTTTGCGAGGCAATATTGGTTTTGAGAATAGCTCGCGTCGCCTTCTGGAGCTGGCAGGCTGCCGCGGCGTCCTCACCGCCGAGCACGCGGATCAGAGGAGCGGCAAAGAGGGCAAAAATCACCAACGCCGAAACAGGGTAGCCGGGTAGGCCCAGGACCGGCTTTCCGGCGGCCCGGGCAAAGAGGGTCGGCTTGCCCGGACTTACAGAGATACCGTGAAAAACTATACTGGCTTCCGGCAAAGAGAGAATCGCATCCAAAGCGATATCCTTAGCCCCTACCGAGCTGCCGCCGGAGAGAAGCACCAGATCGCTCCACTCCAGTGCCCGCTTCAGAGCGCCTTGTAGAGCGATCCGTTCGTCCCGAATAACGCCGAAATCTTTGAGCTCTGCGCCACATTCTTCAATCAAACCGGCAAGCGAGTGCTGATTGATATTGCGCACCTGTCCAGGGAGAGGCTCCGTTTCTGCCTCAACAATCTCGTCGCCGGTGGAGATGAGGGCGACACGCGGCTTTTTATAGACGGAGAGCGAGGATATTCCTATGCCAGTAAGGGCACCGAGATCGTGGGCCCTAAGGCGCCTGCCGTGCCGCAAGACGACCTCTCCTCTCTTGATATCGTCGCCGATCTGGATGGTATTCTGCCAGGGCGACACCCCACGATGGATTTCTACCATGCGGTCGCCCGCCTCGTCGGCATACTCGACCATCACCACACCGTCGCTATCAGGCGGCAACATCCCGCCAGTGGAGATCCGCATCGCCTCTCCTTTACCCAATGAGCGAGTGACCTCTTTCCCCATCTCGACTGTGCCGGCAAGTTTCAGATAGGCCGGCTGACTCGCGCTCGCGCCGAAGGTATCTCTCGCCCTTACCGCAAATCCATCCATGGCCGCGCGGGGAAAGTGGGGAAGGTCAACCTGAGAATAGAGATCCTCGGCGAGAACCCGCGCCCGAGCCCGAACGGCCTGGACCATCTCTGTGTCTACGGGAGCAGTCTCGAGCAGAATCCGTAATGCCTCGCGGGGAAAAACGACTTTAAAAAAAGCCTTCAAGCGATCGTTTCCTTGGGAAACGTAACACTATAAAAAGCCCCTATCAAAAGCAACTTGGCCTGAACGAATTTCAGGTGGAAGAACGGGCTAACACGAACCTGCCATACGGAGATTGACATCTCCCCTACCCCCCTATAACGAAAGCCAAGAGAGCTGAAGAATGCTAAGTCGTGTCACCGGGTTATGCACGTTGATCCTTGGCCTCCTTTGCTTTTGGGCGGCCAACGGGCTGACGTCAACCGGCCAACCCGTTATGAATAGGATCATCATCCTTGCCACAACAACGAGCACGCAAGACAGCGGGCTGCTGGATCTTTTGGTGCCCCTCTTCCAGATCAAGACGAGCTATGTCGTCAAGACGATTGCTGTGGGGACCGGACAGGCCTTGGCTATGGGGCGTCGCGGCGATGCCGATGTGCTATTGGTGCACGCCCCGGAGGAAGAAAAGACATTCATGGCTGCCGGTCATGGCATCAAACGGCAACCGTTTATGTATAACGATTTTGTCCTTGTCGGCCCAACGAGCGATCCGGCAAAGATGGCGAAGGCAAAATCGGCGGCGGAAGCCTTGCGGCAGATTGCCGCCTCAAAGACCCTGTTTCTTTCAAGAGGAGATAACTCTGGGACGCACATCTTGGAGAAGCAGTTGTGGATGCGGGCAGGAATTCAGCCAGCAGAGAGATGGCATCAGCAAAGCGGTCAGGGAATGGGCCAGACACTGATCATTGCGTCCGAGAAAAGCGCCTATACGCTGACGGATCGGGCGACCTACTTGAAATTGAAACGACGGATAGAACTCACGATCCTCCTGGAGGGAGATCCGGAACTTTTGAATACCTATAGCCTCCTTCAGGTGAATCCGCTAAAGTCGTCAAAGATAAACAGCGCCGGGGCGCAGGCTTTTGTCGATTTTATGCTCGCGCCAGAAACTCTTGACTTGATCAGGACGTTTGGTCTGGAGCAGTACGGCCAACCCCTCTTTCATCTACTAAAAAAATAGAACCACAGGTGCAAGATGGATCTATTATGGCAGGGAATCAAGGAGGCAATCCGCTTGCTCCTAGGCGGTGACCCAGAGGTCTTCGCCATCGTCCTGCTATCTTTGCGAGTGTCTTTGATCGCCACCGCGACGAGCTTGATCCTTGGCGTCCCCACAGGAATGGCCCTGGCGTTGAGCCGGTTCGGCGGGCGGCGTTTTCTCATCAGCCTGGTGAATGTTGGCATGGGGATACCTCCGGTGGTGGTGGGCCTGATGGTCGCGATCCTACTGTGGCGCAGCGGGCCCCTTGGTTTTCTGGGTATCATGTATAGCCCACTAGCCATAATCATCGCCCAGACACTAATCGCGTTCCCCATTGTAACCGGACTCACGCTCGCCGCCGTCCAGCAGCTAAATCCGAAGGTGCGACTGCAGATCCTGGCACTGGGTGCTTCGCGGTGGCAGATGCTATGGATCCTGGCGCGCGAAGCAAGATTGTCTATCCTGGCGGCTGCAATGGCTGGGTTTGGCGGCGTGATCTCCGAAGTGGGCGCTTCGATGATGGTTGGGGGTAACATCCTTGGGCAGACTAGAGTGCTCACGACAGCCACGGTCTTGGAAACGAGCAAAGGAAATTTTGACGTGGCACTGGCCCTCAGCACGATCCTTTTTGCCCTCGCTTACACGATCACTCTAGCCCTTACGGTTGTTCAGCAGCGAGAGAAAGCGCCGTGACTCCTGCAGCGCTAAGAATCGAGTCGGTAGAGATGCGTTACGGACAGAAAACTATTCTGCGAATACCGCACCTGTCTATCGCCGAGGGTGAGATTCTGGCTGTGATCGGGCCGAATGGAGCAGGCAAAAGCACGCTGCTGCAGATTTTAGGGTTGCTCCAAAGGCCATCCGACGGCCGCGTGTTCTTTGATGGACAGGAGATAACCGGTTGCTCGGATCTGGTAGCCCTTCGCCGACGCTTGGCCTCGGTCTTCCAGGAGCCGCTTCTCTTCCACGGAACGGTCCTCGACAACGTAGCGCTCGGGCTCCGTCTCAGAGGAACGCCCAAGAATGAAATCAAGCGGCGCGTGGAGCCGTGGCTCGGCAAGCTGAATATCTCTCACCTGGCGGGCCGATCGATCGCCAAACTCTCTTTCGGAGAGGCTCAGCGGGTCAACCTGGCTCGATCACTGGTGCTTAACCCCGAGGTATTTCTGCTCGACGAGCCTTTTGCCTCCCTGGATCCACCCACACAGGCCTCGATGGCGGAGGAGCTTCAGAACATTCTGGCTGAGACCAAGACAACCACGGTTTTTGTAACTCAAAACCGCGCAGAGGCACTGATGTTCAGCGACCGGTTAGCTGTTGTAATCGACGGCCAGATTGCACAGCTCGATAGGCCCCAGGATGTCTTCTCCCATCCAGCCAACGAAGATGTCGCCGCCTTTCTGGGTGTCGAGACCATAGTCGAAGGCCGGGTTTTGTCTTCTGCCGAAGGGCTTTCCAGGGTAGCCCTGGCTCGGCATGAAATTTTGGTGACCGGGACGTATCCTCTTGAACAGGAGATGCTCTTCTGCTTACGACCCGAGGATATCACGCTCTTGTTACCCAATGCCCGTGCCGCTCTCGGCTTGAATGCAAATGTCATCAGAGGGACGATAACGAGGATAAGGCCGCTGGAGACTCAGCTTAAGGTGGTCGTCGGTTGCAGCTTTTCCGTTACGGTCCTTGTCTCAAAACAAGCATTCATTGATTTATCTCTTGCCAGAGGCAAACAGGTCCTACTGACTTTTAAGCCAAGCGCTGTCCACGTCATTCCGAAGAGACTGTCGCATGAAAGATGAGCTTGTCGCACCGGAGGTCCGCTGGCACAATTAATGCGGTCTCCCATTAAAAGTCTTGACAGCCCCAGAAGCGTGACACTAATATCATCCCGCACTGCTCCTATTTAAAGCCCGAGAACGGAGTAAGACCGATGAGTGAAAAATACGGGAGCTTGATTCCGACCGGCAGGCTGCTCGACGGCAAGCCCCGAACGATTCTTTTCGACGCCGCCAAGTGTATCGGCTGCCGCCAGTGCGTGCAGGCCTGCAAAGACTGGAACGACCATCCGCGCACGACCGTCTACGAACTTTCGAGCACCAACTGGATCACCATGGAACCGCCGGTGCTCGAAGGGCTTTCCCCCCTGTGGGCACGGAACAGTTGCATGCACTGCGAGTTCCCGATGTGCGCCGCGGTCTGCCCGGTGGAAGCGATCACGAAGTACGAAGAAGGGCCGGTGGTCATCAACCCGGAAGTCTGCATCGGCTGTGAATACTGCATCTATGCCTGCCCGTGGGGTGTGATCACCAAGAACAATATTATTGACAAGGCAAGCAAGTGCACGATGTGCAGCGACCGGATTAGCGAGGATAAGAGTCCCTTCTGTGTCCAGGCCTGTCCAGTGAACGCGCTCGACTTCGGCCTCCAGGAAGAGATGACCGCCAAGGCAAAGCAGCGGGAAAACGAGGTCGGCGGTCACCTTTACGGCGACCGAGAGGCGGGCGGGACTCAGGTCCTCCATGTCCTCAAGGAGAAGAACGAGAAATACGGGATTCGTCCCGTCGGTCCGCAGCAGTATCCCAAGCACAAGATTCCCGTGGGTCTCATGCTCAAAGATCTCTTTACCTTGCGCTGCGGGCTCCAGGGTAAGATTCGGGCGCTCTATCTGGCCGTCATTCATCCCAAGCGCCTGATCTACCGCTACTGGCCGTGGAGAAACGCGGCCTAGAAGAAAGGATGATCCATGTCGAACGCTTCTGAGCTTTTTCCCCAACGGCGTCTAACCCGCCTGCCCGGCGGCTACATGGGCAAGATCCTGCGCGTCGATCTCACCACGGGGTCCATGAAAGATGAAAATCTGCCGGAAGAGCCTGTGCTGAGAAAATTCCTCGGCGGGCAGGCGCTGGCAACTTACATCCTGCTCAACGAATTGTCGCTGAAGGCGACGCCATACGGCCCGGAAAACAAGGTCGTCATGATGACCGGGCCGATCACCGGGACCGGCTTCACCCCCGGCGGAACGAAGGTCACCGCGGTCTATCTGAGCCCGCTGACCGATCACACCCTGGGGCGAGGCGCATCGAGCGGTTTCTGGCCTGTCTATCTCAAGGCGACCGGCTATGACGGAATCATCATCGAGGGCGCCGCTTCGAAGCCGACTTATCTATCCATCAACGATGGAAGAGCTGAGCTGCGCGATGCGGGCAGAGTGTGGGGCAAGGGAGCGAGAGAGACCGAGGATCTTCTCCGGCAAGAAGTTGGCATTAAGGACGCGAAAGTGATGTGCATCGGCCCGGCGGGGGAACATCTGGTTCACGGAGCAATGCTGTGCAACGACTATAATCACAACGCCGCCCACAGCGGCGGAGCGGTCTTCGGCTCGAAGAAACTGAAAGCCATTGTCGTTTACGGCACGGCCCGTCCCAGGCTCCATGACCGGGAGAAGCTGATTGACGCCGGCCTTCGGTGGCGCAAGACGCTGCAGGTTTATTCGGTGGAGGACAGAAAGGACGTGGGCTACGCCAGGCAACTGGGGGCGCTACCCAATTTGAACTTCCGCAGCACGCTTATCGCTGATCACAACCGCGGCTTCGATCAGAACCGCATTACGCAGCGGCCCTGCTTCCAATGCGCCCGCCTCTGCCCCTGGGACGTGGAGATTGGCGAAGGTCCCTTCCTTGGAAAGATCGGCCACTTCAACGGGGGCGCCGAATGGATGGACACCTTCTGGAACCTGGGCGTGAAAGGGAATGCGACTCTCTACCTCGCGGAACGGATCAATGATCTCGGCATCGAGTGCAGCCATTTCGCCTTCGGCGCTGGTGTCATGTTCGAAGCCTGGGAGAAAGGTCTCTTGGGTCCCGAGGATACCGACGGGCTGCGCTTAGAGTGGGGAAATGTGGAGGTGGTGGATCGGTTGCTAGAGATGGCTGCGCGCCGGGAGGGAAAGTGGGGCAACCTCCTGGCCGAAGGTCCTGTCGAGGTGGCTGAAGCCATCGGCGGCGATGCACCCAAGTGGGCGGTCCACACGAAGAAAGGGACTCCGGCCATGCACGACTGGCGGCCCCACTTCGGCCAGATGCTGCGCGAGCTAGTGGCCAGCGGAGGCATGAAACCTCAGGGCGGTGGTACGGCGGACCCGCCTCCGGATCTCAGGTACCGTGAAAAGTGGGGCCCTCTGGACCGGGACGATCCCACCGGTTGGCCGTGGTCAAACGTACTGGCAGAGCAATATCGGCAGTTCTGCGGTCTCACCGGCGGCTGCTGGTTCGCTCAGATGCATCTCAAGCCTGACGGCCTGAAGAGTATCGTAGATTCCTTTAATGCCACTACCGGGTGGGACTTCGATCTTGATGAGGCACTGGTAGCCGGTCACCGCAGTATGATTTTGCAGAGCATTTTCGGCACGCAGAGGGGCTGGATCGCGGAGCATGACTGGCAAAATGTGGGGCCGAGATTTTTGGAGCCGGTACCGGACGGAAAGTACAAAGGCTTCACCATCGCCAAATGGCTTCCCGATATGGTCTATGAATATTACCGTCTGTCCGGCAGGCATGAGAAATCCGGAAGACCTTTTGTGGATACGCTGACCCAGCTCGGTCTCGAAGAGTTTAGGGAGTGGGGCCAGCTCGATTAACCGGCAGGAAAAAGTATTAAGTGACAAGGGACTGCTTTTGAGCCTCGGCCACTGAGAATCCCCAAAATCACCGTGATGACCGCCTACCAGCCCGCCATTTTGGGCCGGAGAGTATCCGTCGGGTACGGTTAGGTCAACAAGAATCGATTATACTTCGATACGAGAGGTGGAAAACCGCCAATGATCCGGGTGACGGTTGATGTGGGAGGAACGTTTACGGACTGTCTCGTTTTGGGCGAGTCCGGAGAAATCTACGCGTTTAAGGCGCCGACAACTCCGGATGACCCGACCACAGGATTAATTCAGGTTCTAGACAAGGCAGCGAATCATTTTCATCTCGACCTGCCACGATTCCTGGCCAACGTAGGGCTCCTGATTGCCCATGGGACCACCCTTTCGACAAACGCTTTATTGACCGGCAAGATTGCCAAGGTGGGCATTTTAGCGACAGAAGGATTTCGGGATACCATTCAGGTCCGCAGGGGCTATAAGAACATTCGAGAATCTATGTTCAATGTGTTCGTCCCGCCTTACAGCGCTTTGGTACCCCGTTTCCTGAGACTGGGGATAAGGGAGCGGACGCTCTATACGGGGGAAATTTTTACTCCGCTCCATGAGGATGATGTCCACGCGGCGATAGCAAAGCTCAAGGCAGAGAAGGTAGAGGCCGTCGCCATTTGCTTCCTACATTCCTACATAAACCCCGAGCACGAGCGCAGAGCGGCTGAGATTTGCCGCCAGCAGATGAGCGGGACTTACGTGACCGCTTCCCATGAAGTTCTTCCGGTCTATCGTGAGTTCGAGCGTTTCAGCACTACAGTGGTCAGCGCTGCCATAGGTCCTATTACGGAGCATTATCTCAGAGCCCTTATTGGCAAGATGGAGGAACTCGGATTCCGCGGCGCTTTTTATCTCGTGCAGGGCGGGGGACTTGTTCAAACCGTGGAGGAATCCATGCGTCGAGCCGTGTCGCTGATTGGCTCAGGCCCAGCGGCCGCTCCGGCGGGGGCTATCCGGTTGGGACAGATCAACGGCAGGAACAACCTTTTCTCTGTGGACATGGGTGGCACCAGTTTTGATGTCTGCCTGATCCGGCAAGGAAACATTCCCAACACGGATTTCAACTGGGTCGGCGAGGAACTGGTGGCCATGAAGATGGTCGATGTTCCCAGCGTTGGGGCCGGAGGGGGGAGCATCGCCTGGCTCAACTCCTTGGGGCTCTTGCAAGTGGGTCCTCAGAGCGCTGGAGCCGATCCAGGACCTGCCTGCTACGGGAAGGGGGGAGCCCAGCCCACGGTCACGGACGCGGACCTGGTTTTAGGATACATCCCGGCGGACTACTTTTTGGGAGGAGAAATTGCCCTCGGGACCAAGAATGCTGAAATTGCGATTCGGGCCGTGGCCGAGCCCCTGGGTCTCGACATACCCGCCGCTGCGATGACGATCTTTACCACAGTCAACTCCGTGATGGCCGACAAGATGGTTGAGATCTCCACCAAGCGAGGTTACGACGTACGGGACTTTGCCCTGGTGGTCGGCGGTGGCGCCGGCCCCGTTCACGGCGCTCATCTGGCCGAGCTTTTGGAGATTCCCACGGTGATCATCCCCCGCTATGCGGCCACCTACAGCGCCTTCGGGATGCTGAACATGGAGGTGGGGCGGGATTTTGCCCGCTCGGTTATTTCCCGCCGGAGCCTGCTGGATCTTGAACGGTTAAATGGGCTTTTTGCAGGGATGGAGATTGAAGCCCAGCAGGTTCTGGGGGATATTGGGATCGCCCCCAGGGACATTGTGTTGAAGCGCTCGCTGGAGATGCGCTATTTGGGGCAGTTCCACGAGGTGGAGGTGAGCGAGGTCCCCAAGGGCACGGTTGGTCCCCGGGAATTGGAGGAGATCGTGCAGGCCTTTCACCGCCGCCACCAGGATCTCTTTACGTTTAACATGCCCGAGCGGGAGGTGGAGTTCCTCAACGCCCGCCTGAAGGCCACGGCTCGGCAGGAACCCCTGGATCTGGCCGAGATTGCCCCGGCGACCGAGCCGTTAGATCGAGCCCTAAAGCGCCGGCGTCCCATGCTCTGGAGCCTGGCCCGGGGTTATGAAGAGACTCCCGTTTACGACGGCACCCGACTGGCCTGCGGGCACCGCATGGAAGGACCGGCGATCATCGAGGAGCCCTTGACCACGGTGGTCATACCCGACTCCTTTGTGTGCACAGTGGACAGTGTAAAAAACTACATTTTAACCCGGAGGTAGAAGGCCATGGCCCCAGCTCGAGTCGATCCGATGACGTTGTCCACCGTGTGGCATTTCTTCCAGAACACCTGCAGGGAAATGCGCCACGTGATCGACCGCACAGCCCAGAACTACCTGATTGCTCAGCTCCACGACGTGTCCGTAGGGATCTGGGACGGCACGGGGCGCACCGTGGCGATCCCCATAGGTCTCTCGGTTCAGTACCTGGGGGGGAAGCTCTCCGTGGAGTACGTGCTGAACAAGTTCAAGGGGAACTTAAACCCCGGGGACGAGATCCTGGTCAACGACCCCTACCACGGCCACTGCTGCCACCTGCCCGATTGGGGGTTTTATCGTCCCATTTTTTACCAGGGAGAGCTTCTGTTCATTACCCTCTGTCGGGCCCACCAGATGGACACCGGGGGAGCCTATCCCGGAGGGTATTTCCCGAATGCTTACGACATCCACGCCGAGGGGCTGTGCATTCCAGGAACCAAGGTGATGGAGGGGGATAAAGAGCGGGAAGACGTGATGGAGTTGATCCTGAACAATGTGCGCTGGCCCCAGGGGACCCGGATCGACAACTACGCCCAGATTGCCGCCACCCGGCTGTGCGAGCAGCGCATCGTGGCCCTGCTGGACAAGTACGGCAAGGAGACCGTGCTTTCCTGCGTGGAGGAGATGATGGCGCGCACGGAGAGGGCGGTGCGATCTAGCATCGAGAAGATTCCCGACGGGACTTACTACGGAGAGGCAGCCACGGACGACGACGGCACGGAGCTCGATGTACAGGTCTGGGTGCGCTGCGAGGTCACTGTGAAGGGGGACACGCTCAAGGTGGATTTTTCCAAGAGCGACAAGCAGAGGAAGGGGTTTGTGAACTGTGTGTTCAATTCCACGTACGCCGATGCGCTCTGGGCCTTCTTCATGATCCTGGATCCTGCTTTGGGGGAGTACCATAACGAGGGGAGCTTGAGGCCCATCACGGTCGATGCGCCGCCGGGATCCGTGGTTAACGCTCAGTACCCGGCTACCGTCGGGGCTTCTCCCGTGAGCATGGGCAACCAGATCATTCAGGCGGTCCTCAACGCCATGTCCAAGGCGATTCCCGAGCGGGCCATCGGCTCGTGGGGAATGCGCTACGGGCACTACATTTTCGGCCAGGACCCCCGCACGAACGAGAAGTACGTGGTGACCACTTTTGATATGGACGGCGGGACCGGGGCGGTCCGGGGGTTCGACGGCTTTGACGGCCCCTGCTCCCTCGGTTCCCTCGGGACAGTCAACAAGGGGAATGTAGAGGAGTTGGAGATGCGATTCCCATGGAGATACGTACGCTGGGAATTTGTTTGTGACACCGCCGGAGCGGGCACGTGGCGTGGAGGTTCGGGGATGCACTGGGAGGTGGAGAATACGGGTGGGGAGGCGGGAATCGCCACGGGGAGTTCCGATGGGGAAGTCGTGCGTGGTCCCGGCGCCCTCGGTGGAGAACCGACCGGAAACTCCCGGGCTTTTCTCATCCGGAACGGTGAGAAGACGAGAATCCAGGGTCACCGGCTTTACCAGCTCAAACCGGGCGACGTCCTGCTAAAAATCACCGGAGGAGGCGCGGGCGTTGGTGATCCGACGGAGCGCGATGCCGAAAAGGTTCGGTGGGATGTGCTCAGCGGTATGATCAGTATTCAGAGCGCGCGGGATAGATACAAAGTAGCTCTCGATCCGGTATCACTCACCGTTGATACGGAAAAGACGAAAGCGATGAGGTCTCGGAGAGGCGAAATTTAAGGCAGGATTTCAGGCACCGGATTCACTGACGGGATTGTTTCGCCCGGGCTTTGATCCGGGGAGATCAGAAAGAGGAGGTTGTGAACATGAGAAAATGGTTTGAGAGAATCGGCGTTGTGTTGATTGCTTCATTTGTTGTGGCGGGCTTGGCATGGACTGCTGTCCCGCGTAGCGCCTCCCTGGCGACTCACGCGGTTGGAGGTCTTTACAACGCGATGGGAATGGGCATTGCCACGGTAGTAAGCCGCCACACCTCCATGATGGTCCGGGTCCAGCCTTTTGCGGGCCCTCCGGCCTGGCTTCCCTCGATGGACTCGGGGGAAACGGAGATGGGCGTATTGACCAGCGCAGATGCCGGCACATCCTACAAGGGGATCGTCCTTTACAAGAAACCCTTTAAGAATACCCGCATCCTCGTCGTCGGCGGCGCCCTGGAGCTTACCTTTTACGTCCCTAAAGATTTGGCCGTTGAGACTGTGGCGGATCTGAGGGGAAAGAGAATCCCCACCGATTACCCGGGAATTCCTATCGCGAAGCTCTCCACCGCTGCCGCCCTCGCCACTGCGGGGCTTACGTACAATGACATTGTAAGAGTCCCCGTCTCCGACTTGAGAGCTTCAACCCAGGCTTTCCTGGAGGGGAGAACGGATGCCGGCTGGACCTCGGTGGGGAGCCCGGATTCAGAGGAGGTCAACGCCCGCAAAGGTGGGGTGAGATTCATTTCCGTGATCGACACACCGGAAGGGGCCAGGAGAATGGCGGAGATTTACCCGGGGAGCTACCCGAGCATAGTCAAGGCGGGATCTGCGACGGGAATTGTAAAGGACACCGTGGTACTGACCAACGACATCTATCTGGTGGGCTCTAAGCATATGGGCGATGAGGCGGCCTATGAGGTCGTCAAGGCTCTGTGGAATTACAACCAGGAGCTGGGCACGGCCCATCCGGCTCTCAAGAAGTGGCGACGCGAGCGGATGGTCAGCAAAAATGCTTTCATCCCCTATCATCCCGGGGCGATCAAGCTCTTCCGAGAAGAGGGGATATGGAGCAAGGAGATGGAGGAGCTGCAGTCAAAGTTGCTGAGTCAGTAGACGGGCGCCTCAATTTGTAACTGCCGGACCGCAAGAAAACTTATTTTTCGAAGGCGGTCTTTAGCATGGTCGCCAGCTCGCCGCGCTCGTGCAGTTCGTGGACAATGTCGCAGCCGCCGACAAACTTACCGTCGACGTAGATCTGGGGAATCGTAGGCCAGTTGGAGTAGCGCTTGATCCCATCCCTGACCGCCGGATCTGCGAGCACGTCCTCGGTCTCGAAGGGATAGCCGTAGGACCGTAGAATCTCCACGACATGAGCGGAAAAGCCGCACTGGGGAAAGTTCGCATTCCCTTTCATGTAGAGCATGATCTTGTGATTCTTCACCTTCTCGCCAATCTTTGCCAATACTTCATCCGCCATATGCAGATCTCCTTTCCTATCTTTTCTCAAGACCCAAGACGTCGCCACTGCTCCGGAGTGTAGGTCTTCAAAGCCAACGCATGGATGCTTTCATTTCCAAGCGCTTCCCTAAGGGGCCCATAGACCATTTGATGCTGCTCCACCAAGCTTTTCCCTTCAAAGGAGGAAGAAACTACCAGGACCTGAAAGTGATCTCCACCTCCAGTGAAATCCTTAACCTCAATGGTAGAGCCAGGCAGGGCTTCCTTCAGTGTCGACTTTATTTCATCCGGGCTGATCATTTCAAATTAAGAATACTGACTCTGATGGCATCTTTCAAGGCCCCACAAGGCTAGACTCATTGAAATCAGACAACGGGCGTGAGGCAACGGGAAACAATTCCTTACCGCAGCCGCTGGCAAATGTCCATCCCTGCGCCGCAAGCCGCGCTGAAGTTGACATAACGCCACCTTATCGGATACTCTTCACCCTAAAATCACGATCCGGGGCTAGCCCGTCATCTTTGGTAACTCGCAAGCTTCCGCGCCCGGCGCTCCTAAAGGACCTCGGACATGGACCGTGTGAAATGGATTGAAACAACCTTGCGCCGGGCGTTTGCCCCGAGCCATCTCGCCGTTGAGGACGAAAGTGCACAGCACTCCGGCCACGCGGGTGCGGCGGCCGGCGGCGGCCACTTTCGGGTCCTCATCGTCTCGGAATCCTTCTGCGGCCAAGCTCCCGTCGCCCGCCATTCCGCCGTGTACGCGGCGCTCGGCACCGCCATGAAATCCGAGATCCACGCCCTGGCGTTGCGGGCGCTGACGCCGGAGGAGTGGGAGCGGAATCCGCGCGGAGCGTGAGGGGTGGAGCGTGCGTTGTGCCGCTCTACCGTAACTCTTTGAGAGCGGGTCGTGCCTTGCTTACAAGATACGCATTCCAGTGCGTTTCTCGACTTGTCCTGCGATCTGGTTCGTACACTTCAGGCCTGCGGGTCAAAGTCGGCGCGGCATTTTCGCAGCATTGCGCGCAAATCCTGACGGATCTCTTCGATCGACGGACGCCCCACATACCACCAACCGCAGTAGATGTTGTGAACCGTAAGATCAGGCAGCAGCGCGAACGTATAGGGAATCGCGATCAGGCCGTGGCGCTTGTCGGAGGTGTCCACGATATCGAGCTTGCCGATGACCGCGCGATCCGTGTCGCTGAGAAAAGGAAAGCTCGCACCCAGACCGGTCCGGAAGGCGGAGTTGACCTCCGGCGGATCGACGCTCGCGGCCGCAAGCTTGCAATAGCTTACGGCCAGCTCTTTTTGGAACTCGGTCAGAAGGCGCAACTGCACCTGGCACTTCGCTCACCAGTAACCGCGATAGAAGACCAGGATCAGAGGAAACTTCCCGGCGATTTGCGAAAGCCTCACCCTCTGTCCTTCGTGATCCGGAAGCTCGATATCCGGAAAAGGTTTGCCGATCGCTTGATTCATTGTTCCCCCGGGCCTCGCGGTCTCTTTGACCCCTTCCTCGCGGACTGCGCGTCCCATCTAGCGGCGCTTCTTCGTGGCCTTCTCAAGCGCTTCTTTAAGCTCGCCGAGTTCTTTTTCCTGGTTGATCTTCTGGTTGGTCATCTCTCCTAAATTGGATTTGAGATCAGCCATGTCCTTCCTCGATTTAGTCATCTGCTCCTGAACGGTGCTGAGCTCCTTTTCCACTTCCGGAAGCCGCGCCGCCTTCGGCCCCCAGACGCCGTACCCGAGAAGGAGCCCCACAATCAGAGCCACAACCGTGATAGCAATCCAGTAGCTGTTTTTCATCCCAAGACCTCCTTGATCGGACCGATCGATTATCGCATTCTAATCGGAAAGGGGTAATCGCGTCAATTCGATTTCTTGGGCCCTTCAGCTTCCAAAAATACGGGCTTACGAATGTCAGGCGAGACGGCTTTGAGAGGGGCAAGCCTGAAGGCCATGGGCACAGGGACGTGCAAGCTCCG
>Ga0209640_10001307_pt1 | contig 20964 bp, 19 predicted proteins | sample RifCSP10_1_FD_184018 | JGI IMG/M metagenome (GOLD analysis project Ga0209640, IMG submission 184018) | Soil microbial communities from Rifle, Colorado - Rifle CSP2_sed 10_1 (SPAdes) (version 2) | ecosystem: Environmental > Terrestrial > Deep subsurface > Rock core/Sediment | place: Rifle...
CTCCAGCCCGACCCGCGCCGTCCGCGGCGCACGCTCAAGAACCTGTTTCAGGAAGCCGGCGTCCCGCCCTGGCAGCGCGAGCGCTTGCCGCTGCTGTTCAGCGGCGATGAACTGGTCTGGGTTCCGGGCCTGGGCGTCGACGCGCGCTTCCAGGCATCTCCCGGCGCGCAGGGCCTGATTCCCGAGTGGCGTACCGGTCGCTGAAGCGTCGCCGTGGTATTGCGTGCCGTAAATACTGAAGTAATCACGGTGCTATAGGCGTACTGATAGTGGTGCCTACACTCGCCATGTGCGCCCATCGAATAGTCGGAATTGCTTCCCGCGTTTGAGCGGCGTAATGTGTTGACGCAACGAAGGGATGACATCAGGGGCGGCAAAAAAGTTGACGTGCAAACCGACCACAACAATGTCAACTAAAAAGTCAACTAATAAAAGTTAGAAGGCGCGAATTGCTCGACCGCAGTATGCTCGGCGCGGCTCAATAGCAAGAGGAATGCACCATGTCCGAACTTGACCGAATCAAAGAGCAGCTGGCCTACCTCAAGTTTTGGCAGGGCATCATGGTCGTTACGGACATCAGTCTGGTGGGCTGGCTTGTTTCGGCTGCCGACACTGCACGGCTTCTCCCTATTGCGCTCGCGGTGGTCGGCGTGGTTTCATTAACGGTGGGAATCGTGATCGTCCATCGTCACATAGAGCGCCGCATTGACCAGATCGGAAAGCTATAGCCCATGGACATTCTTGCCGCCGTCGTCATGCTTGCCGTAGTGCTTGTCTTTGTCGGCATTGCTCTCGACGCAACCCGTCGCGTCAAGTAGCGCCTTCTAACATGGCGGTGTTGCCGGACGCGGCGGCGATCGCATCGCTTCATCAACGGCCGGGCTCGCCGCGCCGCAAACCTCGACGTTGGGTGGCAAATCTACGGCGAGCGTAGAATCACCGCACCTATCGAGGTCACTATGCATTTCACCATCGAGCACGAGCGGGAAGAGGACGGGCGCTGGCTGGCGGAAGTGCCTGAACTACCGGGCGTTCTCGCGTATGGCGCGACTGCCCAGGAGGCGATGGCGAAGGCCGAGGTGCTGGCGCTACGCGTACTCGCCGAGCGCCTCGAACACAACGAGAGCGGACCTCAGTCCATCTCTATCGCCGTGGCATGACCTCTTGGCCTTCGTCGAAAGCCAAACCCGGCGGCGCTAGCGCTTGCGGCGCTTGAGGGCGGCGTCGCGGGCGGCGCGGGATTCGGGGCTGGCGGCGGCGAGCTCGAGCTGGTCGGGCGCCATGTGGCTCACCGCGTGGGCGCCGAGGCTCGCGTAGGCGTTGACGGTTTCCTTGGTCATCATCACCGAGTGCTTTGGTTTATCGAGAACCTTCTGAATCAATTCATTTGAAGTAGCCAGAGCAGATCCAGGTTCGCAGATTTCGTCCACCAGGCCCATGGCGAGGGCATCGGCGGCGCTGACGCGCTCGCAGAGGATGGCGAGGCGCTTGGTGCGGGCGGGGCCGACGAGGTTGACGAGGCGGGGCAGGGTGCCCCAGGTGAGCGGGATGCCGAGCGAAATCTCGGGCAGCGAGACGAATGCGTCGCGCGCAATCACGCGCCAGTCGAGCGCCACGCAGAGCGCGAGGCCGCCGCCGATGGCGTAGCCCTCGATGGCGGCGATGGTGATCTGCGGCAGCTCTTCCCAGGCGCGCGCCATGCGGCCGCCGAGGCTCGCGGTGTCGCGCTGCTCGAGGAGCGGCGCGCCGCCCGCCCAGCGCGTCGAGTCCTTGAGGTCCGCGCCGGCGGAGAAGCAGCCGCCCGCGCCGCGGACGACGACGGCATCGATGTCGCGCCGCGCGGCGAACTCGCCCGCGCAAGCGATCATTTCCCGCATCAGGCCCGCCGAGAGCGCGTTACGGCGCTCGGGCCGATTGAGAACCACCGAGGCGACACGATCTTCGAAGCTGATTTTCAGGTGCTGGACCATGAAGTAACCCTTTGTTTTGCTAAAATATCTTATTCTGTTTGGCGACGAGGAACCTGGGCAATGCCGGTTGAGCGCACGCTTTCGATCATCAAGCCCGACGCGGTGAAGAAGAACGTCATCGGACGGATCATCGCGCGCTTCGAGGAAGCCGGCCTGAAGGTGGTCGCCGCGCGCATGATGCAGCTGTCGCGCACGCAGGCCGAGGGTTTCTACGCGGTGCACCGCGGGCGGCCGTTTTTCCGCGACCTGGTGGACTTCATGATTTCCGGCCCGGTGCTGGTGCAGGTGCTCGAAGGCGACGACGCCATCGCGAAGAACCGCGATCTGATGGGCGCGACCGACCCGAAAAAGGCGGCGAAGGGCACCATCCGCGCGGACTTCGCGGCGTCGATCGACGCCAATGCGGTGCATGGTTCGGATGGACCCGAGACCGCACGCACTGAAATTGCATACTTCTTCAAACCGAAGGAAGTGATCTCGCGTTGAAGCAGAATCTCCTCGGACTGGACGTGGACGGGCTGCGCCGCTTCTTCGAGGAGCAGGGCGAGAAGCCTTTCCGCGCGCGCCAGGTGCTGCGCTGGATCCACCAGTCCGGCGAGGCGGATTTCTCGCGCATGAGCGACATTGCGCGGCCGCTGCGCGAAAAACTCGCCGAGGTCGCCTGCGTCGAGGCGCCGCAGATCGTCGGCGACACCCTGGCCGCGGACGGCACGCGCAAGTGGCTGCTGAAGGTCGACCAGGGCAACGCCGTCGAGGCGGTGTTCATTCCGGAGACGAAGCGCGGCACGCTGTGCGTTTCCAGCCAGGCCGGCTGCGTGCTCGACTGCGCCTTCTGCTCCACCGGCAAGCAGGGCTTCAACCGCAATCTTTCGACATCCGAGATCATCGGCCAGCTCTGGATCGCGCAGAAATTAGTCAAAGCAAGAATTTCCAACGTCGTGATGATGGGCATGGGCGAGCCGCTGCTCAACCTCGACAACGTCATCCCCGCCCTGCGCCTGATGCTCGACGACAATGCCTATGGCCTGTCGCGCCGGCGCGTGACGCTGTCCACCGCGGGGGTGATCCCCGGCATGGACCGGCTGCGCGACGAGTGCCCGGTGGCGCTGGCGGTTTCGCTGCACGCGCCGAACGACGCGCTGCGTGACCGCCTGGTGCCGCTCAATCGCAAGTACCCGCTGCGCGAGCTGATCGCGGCCTGCAAGCGCTATCTGGAGAAGGCGCCGCGCGATTTCATCACCTTCGAGTACGTGATGCTCGACGGCGTCAACGACGGCGACGGGCACGCGCGCGAACTCGCGGCGCTCGCCGCGCGCGTGCCCTGCAAGTTCAACCTGATTCCATTCAATCCGTTCCCGGCCTCGGGCTTCGAGCGCTCCGGGCCCGAGCGCATCCGGCGCTTCGCCGCAATCCTGCAGGCCGCCGGGCTGACGGTCACCACGCGCAAGACGCGCGGCGACGACATCGCCGCGGCCTGCGGGCAGCTTGCCGGCGACGTCGCCGACCGCACCCGGCGCAGCGGCCGCGTGCATCTCAAGGAGATCCGAGCATGAGGCGTGCCGTGTACGCAATCCTTGTCGCGCTGGCCGCGGGCTGCGCCATGCAGCCGGCCGAGGGGCCGACCATCGCCACCGGCACCCAGACCGGCGAACCCAGCGACCCGCGCAACCGCGCGCGCATCCACACCGAGCTCGCCTCGCTCTACTACGGCCGCGGCAACATGGCGGTCGCGCTCGAGGAATTGCGCGTCGCGGTCGCGGCGGACTCGTCCTACGCGCAGGCGCACGCCATGTTCGGCGTCGTCTACATGGATCTGCGCGAGAACCAGCTCGCGCAGGCGAGCTTCCAGCGCGCGCTGGAGCTTTCGCCGACCGACCCGGACATCAACCACAACTACGGCTGGTTCCTGTGCCAGAGCGGCCGCGCAGCGGACTCGGCGCGCTACTTCCTGCAGGCGGTCATGAATCCGCTCTATCCGACGCCGTGGCGCTCGTACTCGGCGGCCGGCGTCTGCGCGCTGCGCGACAACAACTTCAAGGCGGCCGACGACTACTTCCAGCGCGCGCTCAAGCTGGAGCCCGACGAGCCCACCGCGCTGCTGCAGCTCGGTCAGCTGCGCTACCGGCAGAACAACCTGGAGGAGGCGCGCAAGCTGGTGTCGCGCCTCAACAAGCTGCTGACGCCGACCGCGGAATCGCTGTGGCTCGCGATACGCGTCGAGCGCAAGCTCGGCGATCGCTCCGCCGAACAGAGCCACGCCATCCAGTTGCGCCGCCGTTTCCCGTCCTCCGCCGAGTTCCAGGCGATGCAGCGGGGCGAATTCGACAAATGATGGAAGCGGCCGGCACCGGCATCGGCGGCGAGCTCGCGCGGGCGCGCGAAGCCCGCGGTCTGGCGCTGGCCGACGTCGCCCAGCAGCTCAAGTTCGCTGCGCGCCAGCTCGAGGCGCTCGAGCAGGAACGCTTCGACCTGCTGCCGGGCGGGACCTTCGCCCGCGGCATGGTGCGCAGCTACGCGCGGCTCCTCAAGCTCGACCCCGAGCCGCTGGTGAGCCGCATCGGCGGCACGCTCGACGCCTCGAATACCGGGCGCCTCGCGGAACGCTACCGCGAGCCGGTGCCGTTTTCCGACAGCGCCCGGCGCTCCACGCTGATCTATCTCGGGCTGTCGCTGCTGGTCCTCGCGGCCGTGGGCGCGCTCGCTTACGAGTGGGCGCGGGAACGCGCCGCCCCGAGGAAGCCGGCGGCCGCCAAGGTCGCCAAGGCGGCGCCCAAAAAACCGCCGGCGCCGCGGCCGCCAGCCGTCGAAGAGAAAAAGATAGAGGCACCCAAGACGCCCGCGACTTCCTCGCCGGGCGTGCACCGCATCGTCCTGCGCCTGGAGCGCGAGGCGTGGATAGAAGTGAAGGACGGATCGGAACGGCTGCTCATCTCCTCGCTCAATGCGGCGGGGACCGAGCGCGTGGTGCAGGGCAGGCCGCCCTTCAGCCTGGTGATCGGCAACGCGCAGTACGTGAGCGTGTTCTACGACGACAAGCCGGTGGACCTGCAGCCCTACGTGAAGGTGGAAGTCGCGCGCCTGACCCTGCAATGAGCGTCCCGCAAAGAAGGATCTCCCGGCCGGTCGCGGTCGGCGGCGTGGTCATCGGCGGCGGCGCGCCGGTGGCGGTGCAGTCCATGACCAACACCGACACCGAAGACGCGCAGGCGACGGCGCGGCAGGTGGAAGAACTCGCGCGCGCCGGTTCCGAGCTGGTGCGCATCACCGTCAACACGCCGCAGGCGGCCGCCCAGGTCCCCAAGATCCGCGCGCGGCTCGACGCCATCGGCTGCAAAGTGCCGCTGATCGGCGATTTCCACTACAACGGGCACAAGCTGCTGACGCAGTTCCCGGAATGCGCGCGGGCGCTCGACAAGTACCGCATCAACCCGGGAAACGTCGGCAGGGGCGCGAAGCGCGACGAGCAGTTCGCCACCATGATCGAGTGCGCGCTGCGCCACGCCAAGCCGGTGCGCATCGGCGTCAACTGGGGCAGCCTCGATGCAGATCTGCTTGCTCGCCTGATGGATGAAAATGCAAAAAGCTCCAGTTCATTGGATTCAAATGAGGTCATGCGCGAAGCCGTCATCCGCTCCGCGCTCGACTCGGCGCGCTACGCCGAAGAGCTCGGCCTCCCGGCCGAGCGCATCGTGATTTCCTGCAAAATGAGCCAGGTGCAGGACCTGATCGCGGTGTACCGCAGCCTCGCCAAGCGCTGCGACTACGCGCTGCACCTGGGACTCACCGAGGCGGGAATGGGATCCAAGGGCATCGTCGCCTCGACGGCGGCCATGGGGGTGCTGCTGCAGGAGGGCATCGGCGACACGATTCGCGTGTCGCTCACGCCGGAGCCCGGCGGCGCGCGCACGGGCGAGGTGCAGGTCGCGCAGGAGATCCTGCAGACCATGGGGCTGCGCGCCTTCACCCCGTTGGTGAGCGCCTGCCCCGGTTGCGGCCGCACGACCAGCACCACGTTTCAGGAGCTCGCGCAGCAGATAGAAAAATACCTGAGAGATCAGATGCCGGCCTGGCGCAAGACCCATCCCGGCACGGAAAACATGCGTGTCGCGGTGATGGGCTGCGTGGTGAACGGTCCCGGGGAATCCAAGCACGCCAACATCGGCATCAGCCTCCCCGGGAGCAACGAGCTGCCGGTGGCGCCGGTCTACGTCGACGGCCGCAAGACCGTCACGTTGAAGGGCGAGCGCATCGCCGAGGAATTCCAGGCGATCGTCGAGAATTACGTCGCGACGCACTACAAGACATGAATCCCATCGTCGCGGTGAAGGGGATGAACGACATCCTCCCCGAGGAAGCGGAAATCTGGCTCTGGTTTGAAGCCAGGATCGCGGACTGGCTCGCACGCTACGGCTATCGCAACATCCGCATGCCGCTGGTTGAACAGACCAGCCTGTTCAGCCGGGCCATCGGCGAGTCCACCGACATCGTCGAAAAGGAGATGTATTCCTGGGTCGATCCCTTGAACGACGAGCGCTTGACGCTGCGACCGGAAGGCACCGCGTCCTGCGTGCGCGCGGCAATCGAGCACAGCCTGCTGCACGACGGCCCGAAACGCCTGTGGTACTGCGGCCCGATGTACCGGCACGAGCGCCCGCAGAAGGGACGCTACCGGCAATTCCACCAGTACGGCGTCGAGGCGCTCGGCTATCCCGGCCCGGACGTGGACGCCGAGCATATCGCCATGTGCGCCGCGCTGTGGCGCGAGCTCGGCCTGGAGGGCATCCGCCTGGAGCTGAACAACATCGGCTCGGCCCAGGAGCGGGCGAAATATCGATCCGCTTTGGTTCTACATTTGGAAAAGCACTTTTCCTCCCTGGATGAGGACGCAAAGCGGCGCTTGAATACCAATCCGATGCGCACGCTGGACTCGAAGAACCCGATGGTCCGGGAAGTCGTGGCAAAGGCGCCCTCATTGGCGGATTTTCTCGGCACGGAATCGCAGGCGCATTTCGAAGGATTGAGAAAGCTTCTTGATCAAGAACAAATTCCATACCGTCTGAATGGCAGACTGGTCCGGGGACTCGACTACTACAACCTCACCGTGTTCGAGTGGATTTCCGACCGCCTCGGCGCCCAGGGCACCGTGTGCGGCGGCGGGCGCTACGACGGCCTGTTCGCCCAGCTCGGCGGCAAGCCCGCGCCGGCCACCGGCTTCGCCATGGGAAACGAGCGGCTGATCGCGCTGCTGCGCGAGTCCGGACGGCCGCTTGAATCGACAGCGCCGGACGTCTACGTTCTGCACCGGGGCGAGGGCGCGCTCGAGTTCGCGTTCTCGCTCGCCGAATCGCTCCGGCGGCGGGACTTGAAGGTGCTGATGCACGCGGGCGGCGGCAGCTTCAAGTCGCAGATGAAAAAAGCCGACGCGAGCGGCGCCCGCTATGCGGTGATCCTCGGCGAGGACGAGCTGAAAGCCGGAAAAGTGACGCTGAAACCGCTGCGCACAGGCAAGCCGCAGGTCCAGGTCGCCGGCGAAGACCTGGCGACGACAATAAAGGAAGGCTAGATGGCGCTGGATCTCGATGAACAGGAACAGGTCGCCGAATTAAAGGCGTGGTGGAATCAATACGGCACCCTGCTGGTGTTCGCGCTGGTGGCCGCCGCGGTGGCGATCGGCGGCTGGCAGGGATGGCGCTGGTACCAGCAGGTGCAGGCGCAGGAGGCGAGCGTGGTTTACGACACGCTCGCCCGCGCCGCGCAGGCAGGCGACGCCAAGGCGCTGCGCGACTCGGCCGGTGCGCTGATCGAGAAGTACCCGGGCAGCCTGTACGCCTCGATGGGGGCCATGGTCGCGGCGCGCTTCCATTTCGACCGCAACGACCTGAAGAACGCGAAAGCCCAGCTCGGCTGGGTGGTCGAGAATTCGCGATCCGAAGATTTCCGCGACCTGGCGCGCCTGCGCCTCGCCGCCGTGCTGCTCGACGAAAAGGCCCATGACGATGCGCTGAAGCTTCTGGACGCGGCGCATGCGGCGGCTTTCGACGCACAGTACGCCGCGCTGCGCGGCGACATCCTGGTGGCAAAGGGCCAGCCCGCGGAAGCGCGCGCGGCCTACCGCGCGGCGCTCGAGAAAGCCGACAAGGAGCGGGGGAACGCCGCGTTCCGCGAAAGTCTGCACCTGCGGCTCGAGGCGCTGGGAGGGTGACTTGAGGCGTGTTCCGGTCTGGCTGCTCGCCGCGCTGGCGTTCGGCTGCGGCGGCCCCTCCGGCCCCGCGCCGGCGAGCCTGCCGAGCATTCCCGATGCGCAGCAGGTGCGCCTGCTGTGGAGCGCCGACATCGGCACCGCGGAGTACTTCACCCTGGCGCCCATATTGGCAGGTGACTCGATCTACGCCGCCGCGCGGGATGGCCGGGTCGTGCGTTTCGACGCGTCGAACGGCAAGGAGCGCTGGCGCGCCTACGCCGACATTCGCGTCTCGGGCGGGGTCGGTGCGGACACCGGCACGGTGGTCGTGGCGAGCGAGGCCGGCGAAGTCGCGGCATTCGACGCCGAAAACGGCAAAGTGCGCTGGCGCGCGCGGGTGTCGAGCGAAGTGCTGTCGGCGCCGGCCGTGGGCAGCGGGCTGGTGCTGGTGCGCAGTATCGACAACCGCATCTTCGCGTTCGGCGCGCAGGACGGGAAGCGCCGCTGGGTCTACCAGCGTCCGGCGGCGTCGCTCGTGGTGCGCACTCCGGCGGGCGCCGTCATCCGGGATGACCTCGCGTACGCCGGATTCCGCGGCGGCAAGCTCGCGGCGATCGCGCTGTCGAACGGCGGGCTGCGCTGGGAGGCCACCGTGGCGCAGGCGAAGGGCACCACCGAGCTCGAGCGCGTGATCGACGTCGTCGGCGACCCCGCGTTGCAGGGGCGCGAAGTGTGCGCGACCGCCTACCAGGGACGGCTTGCCTGCTTCGACGCCGTCAGCGGCACTCAACTCTGGGTGCGCGAGATCTCCTCGGTCACCGGGGTGAGCCTGGACGCGCGCTACGCGTTCGTGAGCGACGAAAAGGGCGCGGTGCAGGCTTTCGACCGCTCCAACGGCCGCGCGGTGTGGAAGCAGGACAAGCTCGCGCTGCGCCAGCTGACGCTGCCCCTGCCGGCGGGCAACGCCGTCGCGGTGGGCGATTTCGAGGGTTTCGTGCATTTCCTCGCTCGCGATACCGGCGCGTTCCTCGCGCGCTACAGCGCCCGCGGCGGCGGCGTGCGCGCGGCGCCGATCGCGCTGCCGTCCGGGTTGCTGGTGCAGACGCAGAGCGGCCGCCTGCATGCGCTTTCGTTGTGAGACCCGTCATCGCCCTGGTCGGGCGCCCGAACGTCGGCAAATCCACCCTCTTTAATCGCCTGACGCAGAGCCGCGACGCCATCGTGCACGATGTGCCGGGCGTGACGCGCGACCGCCACTATGGCGCGGGCCGGCTCGGCGGACGCGCCTTCATCGCCATCGATACCGGCGGCATCGAGCCCGGCGCCGTCGAAGGCATCTTCGTCGAGATGGCGCGGCAGGCCGAGCAGGCGATCGTCGAATCCGACGCGGTGGTGTTCGTGGTCGACGGCAGGTCGGGCCTGGCGCCCGGGGACCGCAAGATCGTGGAACGGCTGCGCCGGCTGCGCGCCCCGGTCTTCGTGGCCGTGAACAAGACCGAAGGCATGCCCGCCGAGACGGCGGTCGCCGAATTCCACGAGCTCGGCCTCGGCGAGCCCTGGGCGATCTCGGCAGCGCACGGGGAAGGGATCAACGAGCTTTTTGAAACGGTTCTGGCTTCTTTTCCAGAAGGAAAAGAGGAAGAAGATCAGGACAAAGGCCACCCTCGCGTTGCCGTCGTCGGGCGCCCCAACGTCGGCAAGTCGACCCTGGTCAACGCGCTGGTCGGCGAGGAGCGCGTCATCGCCTTCGACAAACCCGGCACCACGCGCGATCCGATCGAAGTGCCGTTCGAGCGCGCCGGGCGGCGCTATACGCTGATCGACACGGCGGGCGTGCGCCGGCGCGGCAAGACCGGCACGCCGGTGGAGTTCTTTTCCATCGTCAAGGCGCTGCAGGCGATCGAGGCTTCGAACGTCGCCATCCTGCTGCTCGACGCCGCCGACGGCGTCACCGAGCAGGACGCGCACGTCGCCGGCTATATCCTCGAGCGCGGACGCGCCGTGGTCATGGCGGTCAACAAGTGGGACGCGGCGGACAAGCAGGCGCGCGAACGCGTCAAGTCCGAGCTGCAATGGAAGCTCGGCTTCCTGGGGTTCGCCGAGAGCCACATGATTTCGGCGAAGCAAGGCAAGGGACTCGGCGAACTGATGCGCTCGGTGGACGCCACCTATGCCGCCGCCATGGCGCGCCTGCCCACGCCCAAGCTCACCCGCGCCATGATGGCCGCGGTCGAGAAGCAGGCGCCGCCCAAGGTCGGCCTGTTCCGCCCCAAGCTGCGCTACGCGCACCAGGGCGGCATCAATCCGCCGCGCATCATCATCCACGGCAACGCCCTCGATCGCGTGCCCGACAACTACAAGCGCTACCTGGAAGGGTACTTCCGCGTGGAGTTCAAGCTGGTCGGTACCCCCATGGCGATCGAGTTCCGCACCAAGAAGAATCCGTACATGCGCGAGGGCAAGAAGGCGCTGCCCCAGGGCAAGGCGCGCGCGCTGCGCGAGCGGAAGAAGCGCATCCGGGGATTGCGCAAAAGCGAGTGATCTGTTATGTTGTCAATGACAACATTACCCTGCGAGAAGATGTAGACAATGTCAACATATCACCACGGCGACCTGCGCAGCGCCCTGCTACGATCTTCTTCGAAAATCATTGAAAAACAAGGTGTTGCCAAGTTGAGCCTGCGCGAGGCGGCGCGCCGCGCCGGGGTTTCGCATAACGCTCCCTATCGGCATTTCCCGGACCGCGAGAGCCTGCTCGCCGGAATAGCTGCCGAGGGATTCTCGATGCTGGGCGAAGCATTGAAGAGCACCTCGGGAAAGGCGATGGGCGAGGCCTATGTGCGCTTCGCGCTCGAGCATCCGCAACGCTTCCGGCTGATGTTCGGGGGATCGCTCGCCGGCGCGAAGTACCCGGCGCTGCGCGACGCGGCCGACCGGGCCTTCCAGGCGCTGGTCAACTCGTTTCGCCCCTATGCCGGCGCGCAGCAGGCCCAGGTCGCGGCGGCTGCGGCCTGGTCGCTGGTGCACGGGCTTTCGCACCTGATTCTCGACGGGCACTTCGCGCAGGCGCAGCGCGACGCGGCGGGAACGCAGAACTTCGTTCGGCAGGTGCTGGGCGGCGTGCGCTACCTGCCCGGCGCTCAGCGCTCGGCGTAGTCTTCGAAGGCGCCGGCGCAGCCCTCGGCGCCGGCATGGCAGCGCAGCAGCCGGAATACCGGCGCCGAAGGATGCCTGACCCGCTCGCCGTACTCCTTCCACAGCTCTAGCGCGGCGCGCTTGTCGCCGTTCGCGATCTGGCCGGCCATCGCCGCCATCAGCAGGTAGTCGCGCGCCTCGCCGCTCAATTCACGCTGCGTCGCGAGCAGCACCGGCGCATGCCGCGTCATGACTTCCGCGTCGCGCGCCGCGACCGCGCGGAACAGGGCGATCCAGCGGCGCTGGGAATCCTCGAGGCCGCGAAAGCAGGGCGCCGCGCCGATGCGCGACCATGCTGGAAGGACATCGTCGGGCGCAAGATAGGGATTCATGGCCTGCGCGACGCGCACCGCGCTGTGCACCCAGATGTCGTGCTCGCGCGGCTCGCGGCAATCCATCAGCCGCAGCTTCACCAGCTCGATGTCCTTCTGCAGCTGGGCGGGCACCGCGTCCGGCTCGGGCGCGCGCGGGGCGAGCAGGAAATTGCGCGCGTGCCAGGCGAGGCGGGTGTTTTCCACCCGGTCGAACGCGTAGGCGCCCGCGAACAGCGCGTTCACGGCGCGGCGGCTGCGCGCCGGCTCGAGCAGCTCGAGCACCGGCACGCCGAGGTTGAGCAACCCGACCACGTCGGCCGCGCTTTTCTCCATGAAGCGGTGGCGGGCGGCGCGCAGGTCGAGCACCGGCGCGTAGTCCGAGTTCGGCGCCATGCCGTAGCTGGCGACCAGCGGCTCGAGCGTCGCGCGGCTGCCCAGGTAGCGCGCGTCGAGGTCGCCCGCGGTGAGGACGTGCACCGTCCAGAGCTCCTTCGCCAGCCCCGGGTCTTCGAAGACGCGGGACTGGGAAGGCAGGGGGATCGGCGACTCGCTCGCCACGATCAGCAGGTCGTGGTCGCTCGGCGCGAACACCGCGTAATGGGGAAATTCCTCGCCCAGGGCACGCAGCACCGAGGCGACGAGAGAGGCGTCGATCTCGTAGAGCTGCATCCACTGCGCGAGCAGGCCGCCCGGATTGAGGTGCCCGCGGATGCGGCGATAGAACTCGCGCGTGAACAGGCCCGACACCCCGCTGACCCAGGGATTGGACGGCTCCGAGACGATGAGGTCGTAGCGGCGGCTGTGCGTCGAAAAGAAGGATTTCGCGTCGTCGATGTGGAGCGTGCCGCGCGGATCGGCGAAGGCGCTGTTGTTGCGCGGCAGGAAGCCGCGTGCGGCCTCGGCCATCGCCGATTCGATCTCGATGGTCTCGACCCGCTCCATGGAGAGGCTCTGCAGCAGCGTGTGGGTGGTCAGGCCGGTGCCGATGCCGATGACCGCGGCGCTCCTCGCCTGCGGCCGCAGCGACAGCGGCAGCGCGCCGGTGAGCACCATGGTCACCTCGTCGGTGCCGCGCACGCCGTCGGGGTCCAGGTTGATCGAGCCGTCGGACTTGCCGTTGGTGCGCAGGCTGGTCGCTTCCGGATACTTCACCAGGTGCACCGTGGCGGTCTTGCCGTCCTTCTTGAACAGGATGGCCGCGTCGCGCGAAGCCGAGAGCTCGCCATAGCGGAACACGCCGGCGGTCATCTTGTTCGCGTCGAGTTCCACCGCGACGCCCACGGCAAGAAATAGCGCCGCGCAGCTTGCCATCGTGAGAACCAGGGTTCTTTTCAAGAAAAATCGCCTGAACAGAAAAATTCCCAATGCCACGTCAACCAAGGCGCCGGCAATCAGCGTTCCCTTGAGTCCCAGCACCGGCAGGCCGGCGTGGACGGCGAGCACCACCCCGGCGATGGCGCCGAGCGTGTTGGCCGCGTAAACGCGCCCGATCGCGGATTCGCCGGCGCCGCCGCGCAGCAGCGCGCCGGTGAGCAGCGGCAGCGTCATGCCGGCGCAGAATGTGGCGGGCAGCATCACCAGCGCGGAGATCGCCGCGCCGGAGACGTTGAACAGCAGATAGCCGGTTTCGCTGCGCGCGAACCCGCTCATCAGCGTTTCCATCAGCGAGAACGTCAAGTCGTAGACCGGCAGCGTGGCGAGCGCGGCGAGTCCCATGGCGAGCTGCACCCAGGCGAGCGGACGCAGCGGATCGGCGGCATCGGCGCGGCGGCGCACTGCCAGCCCGCCGAGCGCAAGCCCGAGGATGAAGGTCGCCAGCATCAGCTCGAAGGAATGGGTCGAGGCGCCGAGCACCAGCGACAGCATGCGGATCCAGACGATTTCGTAGATGAACGACGCAAGGCCGGTGAAGAACGCAATGCCCAGGATGAGACGGGAGGTCTTCTTTTCAAGAATTTTTGAAAAGAGAGGCAAATGCTGGACCGGCCGCGCCAGCAGCCACACCACCGCGGCGATCGCGAGGTTGAGGTAGCCCGCGATGCGCAGGGTCCCGGGCAGGCCGGCCCAGGCGATCAGCACGAAGCCGCTCACGAGCACGCCCGCCGCGGCGCCGAGGCTGTTGGTGAAATAGAGCATCGCCACGGACTCGCCGGCAGAGCGCGGATGCGCCCGCACCAGTCCTGCGCTCATCAACGGGAACGTCATGCCGAGGAGGAAGGACTGCGGCACGATGAGCAAGGCGGACAGGGCGAGCTTCGCGCCGAACGCCGGCCATTCCGATCCCAGCGCGGGCAGCAGCGTAGCGTACGACCAGTCGGTGAGCCCCACGTACAGCGCGTGGAAGGCAAGGGCGGCAAGCCCGATCAGCGCCTCGACCAGGGCGTAGGCCGCGAGCGGATGGGCGATGCGCGGCGAGAGCCGGCTGCAGCTCGCCGCGCCCGCGGCCATGCCGCCCATGAACACCGCGAGCACCAGGGACTGCGCGTAGGCCGCGTGCCCGAGAAACAGCTTGAGGTAATGCGTCCAGATCGACTCGTAGATCAGCCCGGCGAATCCGGATGCGGTGAACAGTACGTAGAAAGCCGCGCGCGACATGCGGGCCGATGCTAATTTAATTGCGATGCCGTTGCCATTGCGCCTGGCCTGGTTCTATTTCGCGTTCTTCGTCTACGCCGGCGCGTACGTCGCCTACTTTCCGCCCTATCTCGCGGCGCGCGGCCTGGGGCCCGCCGAGATCGCGTGGGTACTGGCGCTGCCGCATCTCGCGCGCGTGTTTGCGCCCGCCGCCTGGGGCTGGGTCGCGGATCGCAGCGGCGCGCATCGCGGCATCGTGGTGTTCGCCTGCGCGGCCAACGTAGCCTGTTTCGCGCTGCTGCCCTACGCCAGCGGTCTCGCCGCGATCGCCTGGCTGATCGCGGTGACGAGCCTGCTTTCGCCCGCCGCGCTGCCGCTGGTCGAGGGAATTACTCTCGGCGCGCTGGCGAGCCAACCCGGGCGCTACGGTCCGATCCGCCTGTGGGGATCGATCGGGTTCATTGCGGCGGTGCTGGGTGGCGGAGCGTGGCTCGACATTCGCCCGGTCGAAACGCTGCCCACGGCGCTGGTCGGCGCCTGCCTGCTTACGCTGGGTGCCGCCTTGCTGCTGCCGGCGCAGCCCGTCCACGCCGCGCCGAAATCCGCGGGCCTGACGTGGACGCCCGCCGCGGTCCAGCTGCTCGGGGCCGGATTCTGCATGGCGGTGGCGCACGGCGCGCTGTACGCGTTTTTCACCCTGCACCTGCAGCGCGAGGGTTACAGCGTGTCCGTCATCGGTCTGCTGTGGACGCTTGGGGTGCTGGCGGAGATCGTGGTGTTCTTCTACCTGCCGGAGCTGTTCCGCCGGTACGCGCTTTCCACCCTGCTGCTCGCGAGCTTCGCCTGCGCGGTGCTGCGCTTTCTCGCCATCGGCTGGGGCGCCGGACTGCTATGGCTGATGCTGGCTGCGCAGCTGTTGCACGCCGCGACTTTCGGATCATTCCATGCCGCGGCGGTGGCTGCCGTGCAGCGCGTATTCCCCGAGCATGCGCAGGGGCGCGGCCAGACCCTGTTTTCCAGCCTGTCGTATGGAGCGGGCGGCGCGGCCGGCGCGCTGCTCGCGGGCTGGAGCTGGGCCGCTGCGGGTCCTGGGCTCGCGTTCTCGGGTTCGTCGCTCGCCGCCGTCGCCGGTTTCTTCCTGGCGCTGCGGCTGAAACGATCGGGCTTCTGAGATAATCCCACATGGCGCAGACTCTCTACGACAAGCTCTGGGACAGCCACGTCGTCCACGTCGAGGACGACGGCACGGCGCTGCTCTACATCGACCGCCACCTGGTGCATGAAGTCACCAGCCCGCAGGCCTACGAAGGCCTGAAGCTTGCCGGCCGCAAGCCCTGGCGCGCCGACTCCGTGGTCGCCACCGCGGACCACAATACGCCCACCACCGACTGGGACCGGGGCGTCGAGGGCATCGACGACCGGTTCGCCAAGCTGCAGATCCAGACGCTCGACGCCAATATCCGGCAGTACGGCGCCAAGGCCTACTTTCCGTTCCTCGACAAGCGCCAGGGCATCGTCCACGTCATCGGCCCGGAGCAGGGAGCGACGCTGCCCGGCATGACCGTGGTGTGCGGCGATTCGCACACCAGCACCCACGGCGCCTTCGGCTGCCTCGCCCACGGCATCGGCACCTCAGAGGTGGAGCATGTGCTCGCCACGCAGTGCCTGGTCACACGCAAGATGCAGAACATGCGCGTCGCCGTGGAAGGCGCACTGGCGCGGGGCGTGACGGCGAAGGACCTGATCCTCGCCATCATCGGCCGCATCGGCACCGCCGGCGGCACCGGGCACGCCGTCGAGTTTGCCGGCAGCGCGATTCGCTCGCTGTCGATGGAGGGGCGCATGACCGTGTGCAACATGGCGATCGAGGCCGGCGCGCGCGCCGGCATGATCGGCGTCGACGACACCACCATCAACTATGTGAAAGGCCGGCCTTTCGCGCCGGGCATCGAGTCCTGGGAGCGCGCGGCGGTGTACTGGCGCACGCTGAAGAGCGACCCGCAGGCGAAGTTCGACCGCGAGGTCAGGCTCGAGGCCGCCGAGATCCGGCCGCACGTCACCTGGGGCACGTCGCCCGAGATGGTGGTGACGGTGGATGACGCGGTGCCCGACCCGGACCGGGAAAAGGACGCGACCCGGCGCGAGGGCATGGAGCGCGCGCTCGTCTACATGGGACTCAAGCCGCGCACGCGCATTACCGACATCAAGCTCGACAAGATCTTCATCGGTTCGTGCACCAATTCACGCATCGAGGATCTGCGCGCCGCCGCCGCGGTGGTGAAAGGCCGCCGGCTCGCGCCGAACATCCGGCAGGCGCTGGTGGTGCCGGGCTCCGGCCTGGTGAAGACCCAGGCCGAGCGCGAAGGCCTCGACAAGGTGTTCCGCGACGCCGGATTCGAATGGCGCGAGCCCGGCTGCTCGATGTGCCTCGGCATGAACGCCGACCGGCTCGGCGCGGGCGAGCGCTGCGCCTCGACCTCCAACCGCAATTTCGAAGGCCGGCAGGGCGAGGGGGGCCGCACGCACCTCGTCAGCCCGGCGATGGCGGCGGCGGCGGCGATCGCCGGCCATTTCGTCGACATCCGGCAGTGGCGCTGATGGAAAAATTCACCCAACTGAGCGGCGTGGTGGCGCCCCTGGACCGGGCGAATGTCGACACCGACCAGATCATTCCCAAGGAGCACCTGAAGTCGATCAAGCGCACCGGCTTCGCGGCGGCGCTGTTCGCCGCCTGGCGCAAGGACCCCGACTTCGTGCTCAACCAGGCGCGCTACAAGGGCGCGAGCATTCTCCTCGCGCGCAAGAACTTCGGCTGCGGTTCGTCGCGCGAGCACGCGCCCTGGGCGCTGATAGACCACGGCTTCCGCTGCGTGATCGCGCCCTCGTTCGGCGACATTTTCTTCAACAACTGCTTCAAGAACGGTTTCCTGCCGGTGGTCCTGAGCGAGTCGGAAATCGACCGGCTGTTTTACGACTGCGCCGCGTTTCCGGGCTTCAAGCTGAATATCGACTTGCAGAACCAGAGCGTTTCCACGGTCGACGGCGCGCAGGCCATGCACTTCGAGATCGGCGCATTCCGCAAGTACTGCCTGCTCAACGGCCTCGACGAGATCGGGCTCACGCTGCGCCACGCCGACAAGATCCGCGAGTTCGAAACGCGGCGCAGGACCCAGTTTCCCTGGTATTACTAGACTGAGTCTTCGATGAAGATCGCCGTTCTTCCCGGTGACGGCATCGGGCCGGAAATCATCGCCCAGGCGCTGCGGGTGCTGAAGAAGCTGGACCTGAATTTCCAATTCCAGGAGGCCCCGGTCGGCGGGGCAGGTTATCTCGCCCACGGGGATCCCCTCCCGGGAAAAACCCTTTCTCTGGCAAAGGAAGCCGATGCGATCCTGTTCGGCGCGGTCGGCGACCCGCGCTACGACTCGCTCGAGCGCGCCAAGCGGCCCGAGCAGGCGATCCTCGGACTGCGCAAGGCGCTCGGCCTGTTCGCCAACCTGCGTCCCGCGCAGGTCCATCCCGAGCTTGCCGGCGCGTCGGCGCTGAAGGCCGAGGTGGTGGCGGGGCTCGATTTGCTCATCGTGCGCGAGCTCACGGGAGACATCTACTTTGGCCAGCCGCGCGGCCTGAGAGAGGTGGATGGAGTGAAAGAGGGGTTCGACACCATGCGCTATAGCGAGCCCGAGATCCGGCGCATCGCCAAAGTGGGCTTCGAGGCGGCGCGCAAGCGGTCGAAGAAGCTTTGTTCCGTCGACAAGGCTAACGTGCTGGAGACCTCGCAGCTCTGGAGAGAGGTTCTCATTCAAGAATCAAAAAACTACACCGATGTCGTGCTGACCCACATGTACGTCGACAACTGCGCGATGCAGCTGGTGCGCAACCCGAAGCAGTTCGACGTCATCGTCACCGGCAACCTGTTCGGCGACATCCTGTCCGACGAGGCCTCGATGCTGACAGGCTCGATCGGCATGCTGCCGTCGGCGTCCCTCGACGCGAACGGCAAGGGGCTGTATGAGCCGATCCACGGCTCGGCGCCCGATATCGCCGGCAAAGGCGTCGCCAACCCTCTCGCCACCATTCTTTCGGCGGCGATGATGCTGCGCTTTTCATTGAAGCAGGAAAAAGCCGCAGACTTCGTCGAGGCCGCGGTGCGCAGGGTGCTGCGCGACGGGCTGCGCACGGCCGACATCCACACCCCGGGGACGCGGCGTGTCGGCTCCGAAGAAATGGGCGACGCGGTCGTCGCGGCCTTATAAACTAGGCACTTATGCTCAGAGTCGGCATCGTCGGATGGCGCGGTATGGTGGGGTCGGTGCTGGTGCAGCGCATGCGCGAGGAGCGCGACTTCGACCACCTGGAGCCGGTGTTCTTTTCCACCTCGCAGGCGGGCGGCAAGGGCCCGGATATCGGGTCAAAAGCGGGGCGCGCCGCCGGCCCGGTGAAGGACGCGAAAGACCTCGCCGCGCTCAAGGCGCTGCCGGTGATCCTTTCCTGCCAGGGCAGCGACTATACGCAGGAGATCTATCCGCAATTGCGGCAGCAGGGGTGGAAGGGCTACTGGATCGACGCCGCGCGCACACTGCGCATGCAGGACGACGCGGTGATCATCCTCGACCCGGTCAACATGCCCCTGATCAAGGATGCGCTTGCTAAAGACATCAGGAACTTCGTCGGCGGCAACTGCACGGTCAGCTTGATGCTGATGGGCATGGCGGGGCTGTTCCAGCACGACGAAATCGAGTGGATGACCAGCATGACCTACCAGGCGGCTTCCGGCGCCGGTGCCGCCAACATGCGCGAGCTGGTGGCGCAGATGGGCAAAATCGGCGACAGCGCCAAGCGCCTGCTCGAGGACCCGGCGGCTTCGATCCTGGACGTCGACCGCGCCGTGACGGACACGCTACGCTCGCGCGAGCTGCCGAAGGAGAACATCGGCTACCCGCTGGCGGCGAGCCTGCTGCCCTGGATCGACGCGGACCTCGGCAACGGCCAGAGCCGCGAGGAGTGGAAAGGCCAGGCGGAAACCAACAAGATCCTGGGAAGAAACGGCAGGCAGATCCCGGTCGACGGCGTCTGTGTGCGCGTGGGCGCCATGCGCTGCCACAGCCAGGCCCTGACGATCAAGCTGCGCCGCGCGCTGCCGATCGACGAGATCGAGGGCATGCTCGCGGAGGCGAACGACTGGGTGAAGGTGGTGCCGAACCGGCGCGAGGAAAGCCTTGCCGAACTCACCCCGGCGGCGGTGAGCGGAAAGCTCTCGGTTCCGGTCGGGCGGCTGCGCAAGCTGCCGATGGGGCAGGACTACCTCACGGCTTTCACGGTGGGCGACCAGTTGCTGTGGGGGGCCGCCGAGCCGTTGCGGCGCATGCTGCGGATCCTCCTGGAAGCCGGGGTCAAACCCTAAAAAACCAAGAAGATCTCTCAACTTGCAGCCGTAAGACCATGATGTTATGTTGCTTGGTCCTGCTAAGAGGACTCAGGGGTGGGGAAACAAACGTGGGCAGACCGATAACCGTCGCCGTTCTCGCCACCGCGCTCATGCTGGCAGTGCCGTTCGCGGCGCATTCCGCGGGGCTCGGCCGGCTAAGCGTGTTGTCCTCGCTTGGCCAGCCGCTCAACGCGGAGATCGAAATCGTATCGCTGCAGTCCGGCGAAGAGGACGGCCTGGCGGCGAAGCTTGCTTCCACCGACGCGTTCACGCAGGCCGGAATCGAACTGCATCCCGCTCTGATCGGCATCCGCTTCGCCATCGAGCGACGCGACGGCCGCTCGATCCTGCGCCTTAGCACCACGCAGCCGATCAGCGAGCCGTTCCTCGAAATGCTGGTCGAACTGCAGTGGACCACCGGCCGCCTGGTCCGCGAATACACCTTCCTTCTCGACCCGCCCGAATACAAGTCGCGCCAGGCCATCGCCGCGGCGCCGCCGGTTGCGGCAAAGCCGGCCGCGGACCTTGCGCCCGCTCCCGCGCCTGCGCTCGAAACGAAACCGGAGGCGCCTGCGCCCGCGCTCGCGCCGGTTCCGGCGCAAGTGCTTGAGCCGATCCCGGGCCAGACTCCGGCAGCGGCCCCGGCCCCGGCAGCCGCGGCTGCGTCCGCGCCGCGCGCCGACTATGAAGTCAAGAAGGGTGACACGCTGATCAAGATCGCGCGCCAGTACATGCCGCCAGGCGTGACGCTGAACCAGATGCTGATCGCGATATTTCGCGCCAACGAGTCCGCCTTTATCCGCGGCAACATCAATCTCGTGCGCAGCGGCAGGATCCTGAACATCCCCGATGCCGACAACGTCGGCACGCTCGACCGCGCCGAGGTCAACCAGCTGGTGCGCTCGCACATCGAGCAGTGGAACGAATACCGCAGCCGCCTTGCTGCGGTTCCCGCGCCGGCCGCGCCGACGCCGGGGCAGCAGGCAGTGGCCGGCAAGATCGACGCGAAGCCCGCGCCTACGCCGGCGCCGCAACCGGACCAGTTGCGGCTCTCCAAGGCGGACCCGAAGAAACCCGCGAGCGCGGCGGGCAAGGCGGCGCGCGAAGACGACGCGGCAGCCCGCGAGCGAGCCCTCAAGGAAGCGCAGTCCCGCCAGGCCGACCTTGAGAAGAACATCGCCGACATGCAGAAGCTGGCGGCGCTGAAGAGCCAGCAGATGGCCGAGTTGGAGAAAAAAGCCGCCGCCAAGCCGGCTGCCGAGGCGCCGAAGCCCGCGGCTGCGCCCGCGCCCGCAGCCAAGG
>Ga0209640_10001308_pt1 | contig 20954 bp, 44 predicted proteins | sample RifCSP10_1_FD_184018 | JGI IMG/M metagenome (GOLD analysis project Ga0209640, IMG submission 184018) | Soil microbial communities from Rifle, Colorado - Rifle CSP2_sed 10_1 (SPAdes) (version 2) | ecosystem: Environmental > Terrestrial > Deep subsurface > Rock core/Sediment | place: Rifle...
ATGGCCATCCAGCCTCCTCGTTCCGCGCGTCCCGAAATTCCTCGCACAGAGTCACGACGAACTCGAGCATCTCATCCGCGACGCTTCCGGCGATCATGGGCATCTCCTCAGAAACTCGGTTCCCGCCCCGAGCAGTATGCCCGGAGGTACTCCTTGACGACGCGGTAGGTCCCCGCGGTCGCGCAACCGCAGTATGCGATTGCGCGGTGCGCGTCCGGATCCCTCCCCGCCCGCTCCTCGTGGAGATCCGCCAGCAACTCGCGGATCTCCCGGACCGTCGACTCCGGCATCTCGATCCCCCTCTCTCTTGCCATGCTCCCCTCCGCTACCACGGGGTTTCCAGGTTCCGCCAGAATGCCTCTTCCCTCTGAGATTCCCGGGCCTCTTCCGCCCAGTATGCGCGCTCCTCCTCCTCGCGCTCCTCCCGCGCGGGGTTCCGGACGCCGGCGCCCCCGCACGATCGGCAAGAGGTTCCGTCGTACTGCCCCTCGCCGGAGCCGTTGCAGTCCGCGCACGTCTCGTCCTCGTCCTCGTCCTCGTCCTCTTCCGCTTCCCGCTCCTCCTCCTCGATCCGCTGGACGGTTTCGGCGATCCGCACGAGCTCGTCGGGGGACGCTTCCGTCGAGCACACCGTTCCTTGCCCGTGGAGTCGGGAGCAGACGGCGTACAGGGGATCCGTCTGCCCTTCGTGATAGTCCATGAGTCGGAGAACGTCGGTTGCCGAAATGCGGACGATGATGTTCACGGGTTGATCCTCTTGACGTTGGCGGTCCACCGATCCACGGTCGCGACGGTCCCGGCGTCCTCGCCGGCGAGGAATCCTCGACTCGCGAGGTATTCGGCCGCTTCCATGAGGACTCGCGAGAGAGTCTCTTCCGATTCCCCGCACGGGTCGTACGTGACGCGGATCTTCAGCTCGAATGTCATGGGGAGATTCCTCGAGTCAGGTTCCGGGATGTCGGGAGGGGCAGTATGGCTAGATGCCGTGGAGGGAACACGAGGAGTCGTGTCGCTCCTCCGGCCAGCGTGTCCCCGTGCATTCGTCGCACGGTTCCGATTCCGGTCGGTTGCTCTGGATTGAGATTGCCTTGTCCAGCAGCATCAGGGCACGGGCGAGGCAAGCGTTCGCTTCCGCGGACGCGGGATCTCCGAGGCACCCGTCGATCAAGATGGATTGGATTCGATCCCGGGCGTTCCGGATCCTCTTCGGGTCGGGTCGCAGCTCGTTGCTCATGGTCTCGTCTCCTCGGCGTCGCGTAGGAACTTGCTCAGGGCCCGCTCGACTCGGCGACCCGCGCATCGATGCGCGGGCGCGAGGATCTTCCAGATTCCTCCGATGTCCAGGGTCCAGTAGCGGACCGTCTTCATCCGCTCGTGGTCGTCCACCGAGCGGGCCACGACCAAGGCGCGCGGGTCGATCCTTTGACGGATGCTCCGGAGTAGGTCGTGCGCGGTCGGACTGATGTCCAGGTTCACGGGTTTGATTCCTCGCAGTATGTCAGAGTCGACCATGGCCGCACCCGATTTGGCCGCAACCCGGGCAAAATTCCTCCTCGTGAAGCGGCCGGATGTCGTCGACGCCGAACGTGTAATCTCGATCGTCGCCGACCATGCGAGCGACCACGCGGGAAGGATCGTCGACCCATTCCCCCTCACCGGTTTCTTCCTCGTACTCGTTCCCGTCCTCGTCCTCGACGATCGCGAGGTACGGATCCCACGTTTGGACATGGTCGCGGATCGAGAACGCGATGCCGGGATACTCGTCGAAGCGCGCGAAGTCGGGGAGCATGTTCAGAATCCTCCGGGAAAACGGGTTCAGTATCGCCGCGTCCAACTAGGAAATGTCGCGAGGGGCGCCGAGTATTACTACTTTTTCTCCGATGATACCGGTCGGTTCCATTGCCAGAACGTCGCGGCTTCGCGCCTCGAGTAGAAACCGACCGTCCGGTCCGGGAGCACGACGAGCCACGGGTGCCCGTACCCTAGGCGATTCCTCCGGACGCCCAGGGGCCAGCGATGATCGGCGAGCGACGGGTATCCGGTCCCCCTCAATCCTCCGGCCATACGGTTTCCTCGTCCCAAATTTCCTCCGCCCGCTTGAGATCCCCTTCGTCTAGGATCCCGTCGGCGAGGATCGGACCGTACCTCTTCCGCAACTCCGCGGCGGTCAGATACACGGGATACGAATCTCCATTGCCCCACCCGTGGTAATCGTAGACCGCCCGGTAGCTCTCGGCGAGCTCGACCGGATTCTCGGAGCAAAGGCCGGCCAGTAGGGCCGGGAGATCCGCGTCCATCGTTTCCGCGACCGCGTGGAGATCCTTGGCGAACCATTCCTCATGGATTCGCCCGTGCCTCTCCGCCCATGCCGGTTCCCACGAATGGGGGACGAGGTAATCCCGCCCGTCGACGTTGACGACCTTGCAGCGGTCGAGGGAAACCCGATGGATCTCCCAACGCCAGGAGCGGTCCCCCGGATCCTCCGACGCCTCGCGCGTCGGTTCCTCGATCCTCTCCGCTTCCGGGGGATAGATCCCCGTCTCGTCGACGAACACGAGGTATCCCCCGCATTCCAAGGGCGAGGCGTCGCCGAGGTTCGCCGCGAGCTTCCATCGCGGTTGACTGGTCGTTGGCATGGTCGGATCCTCCGGGGTTACGTGAGACAGTATGGCCGGCTACTTCGGGTCGCGCGGGAGCTTGACGAGCTCCCGATACTCGGCGGGAGTCGTCGCCAACGTGACGCCGATTGTGCGGCGATGTCCGCTCGGGAGGTTCCAGGAATCCGGGATCGCCCCCGAGCCCCTGTATCCCTCGTTCGCGACGGCGAGGATCTCCCCCTCGCCCGAGAGGAGGAGGTAGCACCGTCGGGGGTTGCCGTTCCGGTCGTGGCCGGCGTCCAATCTGATGATGCTCGACATGGCGGAACCCTCCCTTAGTTGTGGCGGTACGCGACGCCGGGCGAGTATCCGAGCTCCTCGACGAGCTCCTCCGACGCGTCGTGGGCGTCCGCCTCGCGCCCATCGTAGCTCCCCCATTCCTCCTCGGGATGATCGGCAGTAAGTTCCAGCCATTCCTCGAGACTTGAGACTTGGGCCGATCCCGGGCCGGCCGCGTTCCCTAGGGCCCATTGCACGAGGGTTTCGTCCCCCACCATGCAACGGAATTCGCTCGGGTCGCTCTCGACCATGTCGCGCCATCGTTCTTTCGCAGCTTCCCCGGCGCTTTCGCTGTCCGCCGACAGATACCATTCCGTCCCGTCGTCCATGGTCGCGTGGTGGAGATCCCCGTACCCGACCGAATGGATCCTCTCCACGTTGTAAATCTCGCCGTCGATCATGATCGTCTGAACCATGGCTTGACTCCTCCGGTTCCGCGTTTCGTCTCTACTGGTTCATGTCGGGAATGGTCGGCAGTATTACACTATCGGATCCGGATTCCTCTCCTTTCGGCCAGCTCCACCCAATCCCCGTATCCCATGATTCGCCAGGTTCCCCGATAGCAGTCATAGAGGATCGTCGCCACGTACGGATCCCCCACGTTGACGTAGGTCGCGACGGGCGAGAGCTCGGAATCCTCATCCCAAATTGCCTCCGTTCCGTATCCCCCGAGGATCTCATTGCACGCCTCGAGTATCATCTCGTCGTTGTCGGGCCGGTTGTAGCACTGGCTCAGCCATTTCCGTACGGATTCGTACCTCTCCGGATCCCTCTTGCCGGCCAGCAAGGCGCGGATCTCTCCCGCCTTGCCTTCTTCCAGGGACGGGAACGCCTCGCGAATCGTCTTGATGCTCGGGGCCATGGCGGAATCCTCTAGCGGGGGAGTCGGCAGTATGGACCTAGTTCCAAACCCTCTTGACGAGCTTCCGCTTCCCGTCCCGGACGAGCCAGACGGATCCGCGGTAAAGGTTGACGGCTAGGGCTTGCCACGGGTTGCCGGTCCGGATCCGGAACCTCCGGCCCCGGACATCGATGCCGGTTACCGCGTAGGTATCTCCGGCACCATGGATCCATTCGCGCATCATGGCTATCTCCACCCGTCCGGGAGTCTTCCGGGCCGATCCACAACGTCGTATCCGCGGATCGGATACGTGCCAATGTAGATCAGATAGTCCCGGGCCGGCTTGCGTTCGTGTCGGGGAAGGGAGCGGAGGAATCCGGCGATCGTCGTTCGCGACGGGTTGTCGACGATGAAGGACCACGGGATCTTGCTCTTGATGTCGCGGGGGGGATAGTTCACGGGTTGCCCCTCGATTGCCGTTAGGTCGCGGGCGAGTAGGTTCCGGGAAACTCGGGCGAAGCTCTTCCGGGACATGGCCGGCTACTCCGCCACGGTTTTCGCGACCTTGAATCGGTTGACTCGACGGAACGTCCAAACCTCCGCCGTCGACTCGCTTTCGTCGATGAGATCCCGGAGCGAATGGTCGAAGAGCTCGCCCATGTAATCCTTGATGTCGTTCCGGTTCCGACCCGTGATTCGGAGATTGAATTCCCCGGCCAGGGATGGCGTCACGATTACCTCGTGTTCCGTCCACCCGTCGTACATGCCGCCGTCGTTCATGTGGTGAAACGACGTGGAGAACACGAGCTTGTCGGCCGTGCTACGGTCGAGATCCAGACGGGTTCCGCTGTCGAATCCGGAACCGGAGGGGAGGAACGCCTCGACGATCGCCGGGATCCGCTCCTCGCATCGCTCCAGCCAGAGCTGGTTACCCGACTTGATGCAATTGTCCCGCTGTTGGACGAGCTGAGCCAGACGGACGTAGCACGGCTCGACGTGAATGTTCCCCATGGTCAACCCCTCCCCTTCGCTTTTCGGTTCCGTTTCCGCTCGCCCATCTAATGTCAGGTTCCTTATCCGATATTACTCGGCGCCGGCTTTTTTCCGATTCTCCAGGATCGTTCCAGAATCCTAGAGCAGTATGGAGTCAGTATGTCACTATGTGTCGTACCTTTCCCGACTTTTACTACTATCCTGACTATCTTCAATCCCTTCAATCTCAAGCCTATCCTGACTTTCTTCAAAGTCTTCAACCCTCCGCTCCCGCCCTTCCCGCGGGGTTCCGGTCCGGTCGGAGGGTTCGCCCTTCCCCTGCCCCTTCCCGCGGCATGGGAAGGGGCAGGGGCAGGGGCGAGAGGCACCTATCGGCCCGGGCCCGTCCGGTCCGGAGCCAATCGTCCGGTTGTCCGGTCGTCCGGTCAATCGGTCGTCTGGCTGTTCGGTCGGTCGGGTGATTCCGTGGTCGATAGGTGTTCCCGGCCCGGCCCGGTCCGGTCCGGGCAAGGGGCCCGTGTCACGGGCCCTATACCTAGGACCATTTCGTACTGTTCTTTATCGTACGATCTAAAACCCGCATGCGTTCCGGAGCTCCCATGGCTCCGGTCCGGGGCAGGCTAGCGGAGAGGGACATCCTAGGACCGGGCAGGGATCGATTCCCGGTCCGCTCCCACGGGGATAGAACCGGGCGAATCGCCCGCCTTAGGGTTCCAGGACATCCCCCTAGGCTCGAGATTGACATGGATTGTCATAGAACGAGAATTGCGTCTAGGGCAGGGAGTCAACCTGTCCTAGACGGTATGCGTCCAAAGGTCGAACGTATCGCCCTTGGACGTTGCGGATCCGGACGTGGGGGCCCTAATAGGGCCCATCGGCGACCATGACGCGGGAAGGTTCCGACGTGGGGACGGGATACGAGACGATCATCGCCCGCCCATCGTGGATCTCGTTCCGGAGTAGAAAGCGCCCGTCTCTCGACCGGCCCGAATGCCAATCGATGGGGGGCGAATCTCCCCGGCCCGGGCAAACGACCGGACGCGACCGGGCAACGCGAGCGATAGGGGCAAGTTCGGCGATCATCGGTTTCCTCTGGTCGGGGGTTTGTGGCTGTCGGGTATCTGATGTTTCGTCGCATCCCCTTTGTTACAGGGGCGCCGATCGCGTCGCGTCGCTGTAGGTCGCCATGGTCGTTACTCCGTTGCGTCGCGTTTTTTAGTGCCTCTACCTTTACAGAGAGTGTATGAGACAGAGTTATAAGACTCTATTCCATACGTAGTTAAGTACGCTACTTTGTGGTAGCGGAATGCTGAAATTGCACATTTCTAAAATAGTGTGTATCTCCTTACTCAAGGGGCGATTACGTCCGTTGACGTTTTCTGTCAGATCCGACCTACTCCGGCCGGAGATCCCGGTCCGGGATCGCCCGGACGCGGGAACCGGGGGCCATGGCCTACTCCCCCCTCTTCATCTTGGCACCATGGAGTTGAGGATTGTGCGACATCCACGTATGACGGATCCCGCCGTTGGTCGAGACATTCATCGTGTCCCAATAGGCCGGTTCCTTCGACTCGTTCGAGTTGTCGGAGCAATGGGGGCAAGAGCACCCCCCCTCAATCTCCCGCCACAACTCCCGAGGGAGCACGATGCGAGCCGTTCCGTTTGCGGGATAGACCGTAAGACCGTTCATGTTCGGCATGGCTGTTGCTCCCTGTCTTGATTGTGGACGGTTCCTGGAACCTCCGGCCCGGTCGGGCCGGAGGGAGAGGTAAGGGGCGTCCTAAGACGCGAATCCCTTACGGATCGCTCCCATGATCCCTCCGGCCTTCTTGGCCTTTCGGGCCTTCGCGTAGGTCGCGAGGAAGGCCGGATCCGCGAATGGGTTCGCGGTGAACGGACGGTCGGAGAGGACCTTGGCGGGCCCGACGCGGAAACGGATCTTGGTCGACATGAGAGAGACTCCGTAGTGAAGGTGGACGTTGCGGGTTTGGACGGACGTTAGGCGAGAATCTCCGGAACCTCCGGGATCTCTTCCATGGGATGCGCGAGTCGGAGGATCTCCGCGGCTTGTTCGCACTGTCCCGACAGTGCGAGGGACAGTGCGAACAACCGAAGCGACCGGTTGAGCTGTCCGGTCGTCCGGACGACGATGGAACCGTGCATGATCGGCATGATTAGACCCTCTCGACCGTGTACAGCATGTCTCGTTTCCTCCGCTGTTGGTTTCCGGTCAATCTCACGATTCTTTTTCGTGGATTCTTTCCTACGCTCCCATCGCGCCGAGCTCGGCGCGAATCCGCATTTCCGCGCGATGCGCGCGGAGAGCGGAGTCGATCGCTTCCACGACGGCGGAATCGTCCAGCGGGAGATACTCCCGGTTCGGGCCGATGCCGCGGGTTTGGAGCTCCGCGAACGCCCGCCCCATGCGGCGGGAGCGGGCGATGCGATCCTCACGGGTCCGGGCGAACGAGAGGTAGGTCGAATCGGACCACCATGCGGCGCGGGAACCGGACCGGATCGCCCGGTCCATCGTCCGGAGGGAAGCGCGCGCGGACCGGGCGTAGTGGCTGAGCTCCCGGAGAAGGAAAAGACGGTCGGGATGCGTCGCGACTCGGTTCCGCATGGTCATGGTCGGCATGGTCTTGTTCTCCGTTCCGTTGCGTGTTTTCGTGTCCGGTAGAGAGTCGTTCCGCTCGGGCGAATCTCACGACTCTTTTTCTAGTGGATGTCGAAGCCGCGAACGAACGTCGTGACCGCTTCCCGGAGCGATGCGCCATCGCGCATGTCCTCGGCGATCGTCTCTCCGACCAGATAGGCGAGCGACCCGAGAACGATGATGGCGAGCCACATTGTCTTTTCCTCCGGTTGTCGTTTCGTTCGTCCTTACACCTATACGGGAACCTCGAGGGGATGCGATCTAAAGTCATACGTAATAGAGTCTTATGATGCTACCCTACGGTATCCAAACGCCAAAATTGCACATTCCTGGAATAGTTGCTAAGACTCTGTCTCATACGTACTTATGTCGTATGACATTTTACGTCAATCTCGAGGGGCGCTTCCGGAGCCTAGGTATAGGACACAGAGTCATATATGGCATGGCTCCGGGCAAGCGGCAACGGTCCTAGGTATAGGCTCGCCCGAGCGGAGGAACCGGTCCGACCGGACCGGGCGAGGGACGGCACGGGAACCCTGGGTAGGTACGGCATTCGCTCCATATGACTAAATCCCATATACCTAGCGAATCAACCGGCGGAACCGAGGGGGAGCGAAGCGCCCGGGAAGGGACGGGAGAGGCACGGGATTCACTCTCCCCACGGAAGCCTGGAAGGGCGGAAGGGGCAAAGCCCTAGGGAAGATCCTTCCCGGAGAGAGCACCGATAGCAGGGGAAGGGAGAGGAAGGGACCACGCGGGGCGTTCCGTGCGCCCGTACGCCACGTCGCATGTAGCAAAATCTTATGATATAGAGTCGCATACGGCACGCCATTCGCAGGCTTCAAGCCGCATGCCGAATGGGCCCGCAAACCGTGTTCCGTGCCCGGGAACGCCATTTGCAGGAATGTCTGGCACGAGAAACCTCGTGCCAGACATCCATGTATGTCATGAGATATTGTTGTCTCCAAGGTATAAGACTTTGTTGTAGGTTTGCGACTTTGCGTCATACATGGGACGATGCTCTCCGCGCGCATTGCGTTTCCGAATGCGCGAAATCGGCCTTCGCGACGAGCCTAGATATGCGACTTACCATCGCACGATATCCATGTATGTCGTGCGATGCAAAACCTGAAACCCGAGCCCTTGTTAGGGCTCTGTCAGGCATGCTAACGGAACCCTAAATCAGTGCGTTTTCCTCCCCGCGATGGCATGCTACATACGACTTAGCGTCGCATGATTCCGCTGTCTCTTCCTAGGACGATTGCCGATCCCTGGAAAGCCCCTGGAAGACTCCGGCAGGGGGGAGCGGAAGCGAGGCGAGCGGCACGGTTTTCCTCCGCTCCACGGCACGCTACTCGAGGGGCAGCGAATCCCGCGCCGCTTCCCGGTATGCGACTTGCTATCGTATGATATGGCATACTATGTGCTAGGTTAGGTACGATTTAGGTTAGGTATGATTCAAAATCCTAAGATTCTTTTCCGTGCCAGACTACGGCACGGGCTTTGTCAGATTCAAAATCTGGCATGGCACGGGAGTTGCTGGCATCGGGCCGGCGCCCTGGAAGGGCGGCATTCCGCAGGTTCCGGCCGATGCCGCCGGCGGCTCGAGCCGCGGCACGGGCTTTGCTGCGATTCAATTACTTAAGAAAAAAAATATTATTTCTTTTTTCTCAGGTATGGCACGAGGGTTGCTGCGATTCAAAATCTTATATATCGTGACACATATGACTTAAAACCCTATACCCCCCCATGTGACTTACGCGGCGCACCCCTGCCGCGGTTGGTGAGGATCTCGAACCTCCCTTTGGACATGAATCTCATACATTCGGAAATCTGACACTCCCTGGACCCCCCCTGCTGATGCTTCTACGTGCCCCGCTCGACCAGGGCACCTCCTCTTTCTCCCTTGCCCCTCCCGCCCGCGATTCCTGAATATGCGGAAAAAAATCTGGGACTCTCCTCAGGGCCCTCCTCCTCTTCCTAGAACCGTTTCGTATCTGACGGCGTCTTACGAATCTGAATCCGACACTCTTCCCGCGGTCGAGAATCTCGGGCTCGGCGGTTGACCGCGACGCGAAGCCGGGCAACATCTTGATCGGGAGGTTCCCGATGTCCTCGAAGGCTCCGATGTCCTCGCCGCGGCGGTACGAGAGGTGGGAGCGGGTGGAGTGCGTGGTCTCGCTCTGCGAGTACCGCGGCCTGTGGACGTGGCACCGGGCGGGCTCCGTCTGGATGATCCTCGAGTCCGTCAGGGTCCCGGAGTGGCGGGAGTGGGGCTACGTGCTGGTGAGCGGGGACGGCGTCGTGCCGTACCGCTCGACCGTCCCGGGGAGCCTGTACCCCAGGCTGGTGCGCGGTGCGCTGCTTCTCCCTCGCTAGCCTGCTCCTGATCGGGGCGCTCCTGACCCGCGGGGTCGAGCCTCGGATCGCGTCTTGGGCGGCGCTCGCGGGAATCCTCATCTTTTCCGCTGGACTTCTCCGGGCGTCCCGATAGGATCGCTTCCCGAACCTTCAGCGGGGGCTTCGGGGCGTGGGTGACGCGGCGCACGCGATGGATCAGCTCGGGGCGGCCCTCCGGGACTTCGGGGGCGCGATGGGCTCGTACCTGCGGTCGCTCCTGGCGAGCGGGTTCGACCGCGACGAGGCCCTCGACATGATCCGCGACATGCAGAAGCACGCGGTCTGCTCCGGGCCGCACTGCCTGTGGTGCGAGTGCCTCGGCCTCCACCGCGGGCACCGGGAGGCCGAGGACGGCGAGGGGGTCGGCTCTTGACGCGCGTCGAGTGGCGGGTCGGCGAGGGGCGGTGGGCGATCCGGGAGGTGGGCGACGGGCGGCTCCTCCTCGAGAGGGACGGCTCCGCCGACCTCTTCGATCGGGCGGTCGCCGAGGGCGCGGGGAGGGTGATCGACGCCCTCGCCCGGAAGATCGTCGGGGACGCGGTCGAGGACCTGAGGTCGCTGAGCGGCGCGCCGCTCGACGATCTTTCCGAGCGGGACCGGACACTGGTCCAGGAGATCGCCCTGATGATCTTCAAGGAGAGGTGCGTCGCGGGCGCCGCGCTCGGCCTGGTCGAGGAGGCGCGGATTTGCAGGGACGTCGCCCGGGTCCTGCTCGGGTTCGAGGAGGAGGATCGATGAGGCACGTCCAATGGAGGGATTCCATCACCGGGCGGGACTGGCAGGCCGGCATCCGGGACGGCGACGGGGAGGCCTACCTCCTCTTCCAGAGCGGAGACGGCCGGTGGGCGGACTTCGAGGAGCTGCCCCTCGCGGCGCGGCAGGCCGTCGCGCGGCGGCTCGTCGAGCAGGTCGAGGAGCACGAGGCCTTCGTGGCCGGCCTCGGGGCGTGCTCCCCGCGGCGGGCCCTCCCCGACGAGGAGCGCGACCTGCGCGACCGGGCCGAGCGGATCCTGATCGAGCTCCTGCCCGACGACCACGAGGACGCGCTCGCGGCGGTGGAGGACGCCGCGGCCGCGGCCCGGAGGGCGGCGATCGTCCTCGGGGGCGGGGCGCCGTGAGGTTCGAGCACGCGGTCGAGACCGTCCCGCTCGACGCGGGGCACGCGGGGATGGAGAAGGCCTTCGCCCGGCGGGGGGCCGAGGGGTGGGCGCTCGTCTGCGTCGAGATCCTCACCTACGGGAGGAACTTCTACTTCTCGCGCGTGATTCACGAGCCCTCGGAGCCCGCTCGTTCGTCAGGATCAGGGAAGGGGTCGACGCCGAGGTCTCGAAGGAAGAAGGGGGGTTGAGGGATGCCGAATGCGGACGGGATCGCGGCCTTCGCGCTCCTCCTCTACCTCATCTGCCTCGTCCTCGTCCTGGGGCGCAAGAGGAGGCTCTGGTGAGCATCGCCGACCGCCTCGCCCCCATCGCCGTGGCGGGCCGGACGTCGTACCTGATGAGGACGAAGGCGGTGCTCATCCAGATCGCCTCCGGCGCCGAGGACTCCCCGGCCCGCCGGTGCTTCTTCGGGGCGGCGGCCGCGATGGAGGAGGCCCTCTTCGTCTGCTCCCTCGACGGGGACGCCCGCTGGGCCCACGCGACCTCGGCCGCCTGGTGCTGGTATCGGAGCGGCCACCCGGGCGAGGCGCTCCGGTTCATGGACTCGATCTCGGGCGAGGTCCCCGCGCACGCGCGGGCCCAGTTCGACGAGGCGAGGAGGATGATCGCCGGGAGGGGTGACCCCGTGAGCGGGGAGGGGGCGCCCCCCGACTACGAGAGGCACGCCTTCGCGATCGACGTCTCCGACCTGTGCTGGAAGGAGCCGATCGGGGTCGAGGACCTCTTCGCCAGGATCAACGACGGCTTTGAGAAGATCGAGGCCCTCGGCCGCCCCTGTCGCAGACCGAGGTTCTTCATCAGCCGCGATCCGGAGCGGGCCGTCACGACCGTGATCCTCAAGGTGGGGGTGAGGAGGGCATGAGCGAGACGAGAATCCTGATCGGCGACGCACGCAAGTGTCTCCGGACGCTGCCGCCGGCGAGCGTTCACTGCGTGGTGACGAGCCCGCCCTACTGGGGACTCCGGGACTACGGGGTCGAGGGTCAGATCGGTCTGGAGAAGACCCATGAAGAGCACGTTGCGGTGCTGGTCTCGATCTTCGAGGAGGTCCGCAGGGTTCTCAGATCGGACGGGACGCTTTGGCTCAACTACGGGGACTGCTACTGCACCGTCCCTCACGGGCCGAAGGGCCACAACTCGGCCGATCCGAAGTACGAGGTCCGGGAGAAGTCCGGAACCCAGGCGAACCGATTGCCGCAGACCGGACTCAAGCACAAAGATCTCGTCGGGATGCCGTGGCGGATCGCCTTCGCTCTCCAGGCGGCCGGCTGGTATCTCCGGAGCGACATCGTCTGGGCCAAAGGTGTCTCGTTCTGCGAGACCTACTCGGGTTCCGTGATGCCGGAGTCGGTGACTGACCGGCCGACCCGAAGCCACGAGTACCTGTTCCTCTTCGCCCACCCGGACTCGAAGGGCCGGTACTACTACGACCAGGACGCGATCCGGGAACCTTCGATCTACTCGGACCGAGCGAAGGACACGCCCGACACGAGGAGTTCCCAGAAGGCTTCCGAGGTTCGGAACTGTCGAGGTAGCTCCGGAGGAATCGGTTATCACGAGGCGGGCCGTAACCTCCGATCCGTCTGGACCGTGAAGATCAAGCCCTTCAAGGGGGCTCACTTCGCGGTCATGCCCGAGGCCCTGGTCGAGCCATGCGTGAAGGCAGGATCGAAGCCTAGAGACGTCGTCCTCGACCCTTTTTCCGGTTCGGGAACAGTCGGCGTCGTCGCTCTCCGACTCGGCCGATCCTTCATCGGGATCGAGATCAACTCCGAATACGCAGAGATCAGCCGCGGGAGGATTCTTGCCTCGACGGGCATCGAGACAGAGATCTCGAAGTCCGCCGCCGGGTTTTCAGGCTTTCGAGGGAGATGATCGTCGGATGAGCGAGGACCTCGCCCTCGGCAAGGGCATCCAGGCGCGGCTGCTGCTCGACAGCGTGAACCCCGTCGGGTGCCGGCTCCGCACCTTCGTGCTCAAGTACCCGCGCTTCATCCACGCCGAGGTCATGACGCATCGGCAATGGAGCAGGAGTTCCTCGTCGAGCCGAGCCATTCCGATCGAGAAGATGATCGACCGGGTGATGGATGACCCGGCGATGCCCGTCTATTGGGGCCGGAACCGGAAGGGCATGCAGGCGCTCGAGGAGCTCGGCATGCTCTCTCGGACCGACGCCGAGAAGGTCTGGCTCGACCTCCGGGACGAGGCGGTCATGGGGGTTCGGGCCCTATCTCGGATCGGGCTCCACAAACAGATCGCGAATCGGCCCCTTGAGCCGTGGATGCACATCGTCGTGATCGCTTCGACCACGACGACCTCGAACTTCTACGCGCTCCGGGACCACCCGGACGCGCAGCCGGAGATCCGGGCGCTCGCCCGGGCGATGCGCGAGGTCGAGGAGGCGAGCGGGCCGGCTCTCCTGAAGCCCGGCGAGTGGCACCTCCCGTTCATCTCGGCCGAGGAGCGGGCCGAGCACCCGATCGAGACGCTGAGGAAGATCTCGGTCGCGCGCTGCGCCCGCGTCAGCTACCTGACGCACGAGGGCGAGCGGTGCGTCGCCAAGGACGTCGAGCTGCACGACCGGCTCCTCGAGCAGCGCCCGCTCCACGCCTCCCCGGGCGAGCACGTCGCCCAGGCGCTCGGGTCCCGGGAGCGGATCGGTAACTTCATCGGGTGGCGCCAGTACCGGAAGAGCGGCCGGCTCCTCGAGCTCGAGGCCGCCCCGCAAGAATTCTTCGAGAAGGTCGAAGGCAAATGGAGGATGAGATGACCACGGAAGTCAAGGAAGCCCGGGAGGGCAAGAAGAGGGCGATCGACACTGCGGCCGCGGAGGGCGGCAAGAAGAAGAAAAAGAAGAAGAAGGGCAAGGGGATCGGCGGGGCCCCGGGCTACCCCTCGGGCGCGGCCGAGGCCTCGACTCCCGAGCGGGGCCCCGCCCCGGAGAGGGCCAAGAAGGAGCGGCCGGACGGGAGGGGGCCCGAGCCGGTCGTCAAGGAGCGGCGGCTCACGAGGAACCTGCGGGTCCCGCTCACCGACGCGGAGAAGATGAGGATCGCCGGGGAGACGGCCGACGAGCTCCAGGCGATCGAGGCCCTGGAGAAGGAGCGGAAGGACTCCGCCGCCGACTACAAGAGCCGGATCGAGGAGAAGCGGTCGGTCGTCAAGAAGCTCTCGAAGACGCTGACTAACGGCTACGAGTTCAAGCCGATCGAGTGCGTCGAGGAGAAGGACTTCAAGGCCGGGAAGATCACGATCACCCGGACCGACACGGGCGAGGTCCTCGGCCGCTCCGACATGACCGACGCCGACCGGCAGGCCACGATGTTCGACGACGAGGGCGGCGGGGGGTAGGCGGGCGCCGTGGGCAACGACCGCGGGAAGCTGATCTCGGCGATGGAGCAGCGGGGCGCCCTCATGAGGGAGGTCTCCCCGATGCTCTTCACGCAGTACGAGTCGCTCGTCAAGGCGGGCTTCCGTGACGAGCAGGCGATGTACCTCGTCTGCCAGCACCACACGGCGATCCTCTTGAAGCTCTACCAGAACCCCGGGGAAGAAACCAAGGAGGACTAGGATCGTGGCCGACGTCATCGGGAAGCCCGCCGAGGAGCCCGTCTACATCGACCTGGGGAGGGACGGCATCGCCTGGACCGACCGCCTCGCCGAGATGCTCAACGCGGAGGCCGCCCGGGTCAGGGCGGCCGCCCAGGCGCGGGTCTCCCAGGAGTTCGACGGGAGGGCGGCGAGGATCCTCGTCTCGATCGTCGCCGAGACCCTCCGCCGGAACTTCTCGGGCGAGGAGGCCGCCTGCGGGGTCGCGCTCCCCGACTCGGGGGGCGAGGGCCACGTCCTCGCCATGCTCGACTTCGTCCTGCGCCGGCTGAAGGCCGAGGTCGACGGGGCCCGCGCGCTCGCCGAGGCGCGCGAGCCGGTCCTCCGGCTCCTCGCGAGCCCGGCCTTCCTCTCGATCGAGGTCGTCGGCGAGGGCCGCTTCGAGGTCGCCGTCGACGACGGCGACCTCGACCGGGGGGCCTGGGTCGCGATCGGCGACTCGATCGAGGCGTGCGCGATCGACGCGCTCTCGATGCTCGACGAGGTCGAGGCGCGCCGCCGGCCGGCCGGGCCGGATTGAAGGGGGCCTCGGGTGAGCGGCTCGACGTCGATGCCCGCCATCGGGGAGGAGGGGTGCCCGCACGACTCGAAGGTCGCGTTCGGCTCCCCGATCGCGGCCTGGCGGTGCCGCGACTGCGGCCTCTTCCTGAGGCCGGTCGGCGTCCCGATCCCCGCCGAGCCCTCCCCGGAGCCCTGCGCCGTCTGCGGGTCCCGACTCCCGGCGCCGCACCCGTGGGGCGGGGAGGACACGATCGTCAAGTGCGTCGGCAAGGTCACGGAGCCCGAGGCGTGAACCGGATCGTCCCCAACCCCCTCGACCGCGCGGTCCGCTTCGCCGTCAGGAGCCGCGGCTGGCTGTGGTGGCCGACCGAGGCCCACGGCTCGTGGCGGTGGTCGGACCCCGAGTCGGGGAGCGGCCGCGTCATCCCCGTCGACCGCGACGCCGTCCCCGAGGACGTCCGGCGGACCTGGATCCGCCGCTTCGGGACGAGGGAGCGGGAGGATTGATTGGCGTGGCTGCACGTCCCCTCCTCGGCCTTTCCCTCTGCTCTGGCGTCGGCGGTCTCGAGCTCGGGCTGCGGCTGGCTCTCGGCCCCCTGCACCGAACCGTCTGCTACGTGGAGAGGGAGGCCCACGCCGCCGCGGTTCTGGCGGCGCGCATGGGGGAAGGAGCCCTGGATAAGGCTCCTGTCTGGGACGACCTGGGGACCTTCGACGGCCGCCCTTGGCGCGGCGTCGTGGATCTCGTCTCTTGCGGCTTCAGTTGCCAGCCCTGGAGCGCCGCGGGCAAGCGGCTCGGGGAGCAGGATCCGAGATGGACGTGGCCCGACGTCGCCCGGGTCGTCGACGAGTGCCGGGCCGGGATCGTCTTCCTTGAGAACGTCCAGCTCAAGGCCTTCCGGACCCCCCTCGACGACCTTCGAGGAATGGGCTTCGTCGTGCGTCGTCCTTGTCGAGCGGCCGCCGCCTCCGTGGGCGCGGGCCATCTGCGCCGCCGCTTCTTCCTCCTCGCCTCTCGTCCCGACTCCGACGCTGAAGGGCGACTACGCGAAGCCGCGGCCGGGCAAGCCCGGCTGCAAGGAGGGGACCGGCCTCGCCACGATGCTCAAGAGGGCGCAGTTCATCCCGACTCCGATCGCGACGGCCGGGGACCGAGGCGACCGCAGGAGCGAGACGTCGATCGCCCGCGGCGGCGGCAGGAGGCTCGGGAACGTGCTGAGCTCGTCGGGGTCGGGACCGACCCCGACGAGCCGGGACTGGAAGGGCAGGACCAACGAGCGCCGCAACCACGAGATGCTGCCCGACCGGATTGGTGGGGCTCCGAGCCCCGACTGGATCGAATGGCTGATGGGGTTCCCTGTCGGGTGGACCGACTGCGCGAGGTCGGCAATGCCTGCGTTCCCGTCGTGGCTGCGCTCGCATTCCGAACTCTTGCGGCGGACCTGCTCCGGTGAAGCCGATCCTGATCGGGCAGGCGCCCTCGGCGAGGTCCCGGAGCCGGGTCGCGTTCGACGGCCCCTCGGGGGACCGGCTGGCGAGGATCCTCGGGACGCCGAGCATCCTGCCCTGGTTCGAGACGGCGAACCTCCTCGGCCGGTTCCCCGGCAAGGGGGCGCGGAGGAAGGGCGACGCCTTCCCGATGGGGCGGGCGCGGGCCGCCGCGCGGCGGCTGATGCCGACGCTGGCCGGGCGCCTCGTCGTGCTGGCGGGCTCGAGGGTCGCCGCCGCGTTCGGCTTGCGGTGCGGGTTGTTCGAGAGCGCCCGCCCGGCCTGGGCCGCTAGGGTGCTCGTCATCCCCCACCCGAGCGGCGCGTCGAGGAGGCTCAACGAGCCCGAGGCGCGCGATCGGCTCCGCGAGGTCCTCGCGCCCCTTCTCCGCCCCGAGACCCCGCTCCGGCGCGAGTGTCTGACGGCCCGAGGGCTCACGCCGGAGTCGTTTAGCTCAAATAGAGCGACAGATCTTCCGCCGTTACAGCGATGAGGAGAACGGGGATGTCGAGGATCTCGGCTGCGGCGCGTCGGTCCTTCCGTTACCTGATCCCGATGGCGGCGCTCGCCGCGCCGATCATCGCCGCCCGGGCGGGGGCGGACGTCGCGGGAACGGCGCTCTCCGCCGAGGCCCGCGTCGAGGCGGCCGCCTCCTCGGGCGTCGAGGGCGCCCGCGAGGTCGGCTGGGAGCGGGCGGGGATCTTCTTCAGCTTCCTCTGCTCGGTCGTGGCGTTCGTCGTGGCCGCGCGCCGGACCTTCCGGGTCGCCCCCGAGGGGCTCTTCAAGGCGACGCGCGAGGAGTGGCTCGAGATGGCGAGGTACTCGCGGCTCGACCTGCGGCGGTGCTTGATTCTGCTCCCGCTCCTCTACGACCTGGCGCTCGCGCCGCTCGCGGCGATGCTCGGGGTCAGGCTCCGGACGGAGCCCCTCCCGGGGACGTCGAAGGGCAAGGCCGAGGAGGCGCGCCGCGGCGTGGTCCAGATCGAGGAGCGCCTCGACGATCTCGCCAACGCCGTCGGCGACCGGCTTGACGGGGTCGAGTCCTCGGTCCGCGAGGTCCGGGACCTCTTCCGGACGACGCGCCGCAGGGGGGACTCGACGGGCGACGACGAGTACTACGCGGTCCGGGTCCCGGTCGCCGACTACTCCGGGGCGCCCCTCCCGTCCTCGTACGTCGGCGGGCCCGGCTCGGGGCTGATCCGGACCAAGGGCGGCTTCGACGTCGTCTGCGAGGGCGAGTCGGTCGGGGCCGTCGACCTCGGCGGCAAGATCTCGTTCCGCGGCAAGGCCGGCTCGAAGCTGGCCGCCGGCCTCGCGGCGGGGATCGACGCGATGTCGATCATGGCCTCGAAGGCGACCGGGCGGGCCGAGGCGGCGGAGGCCGAGGCGGCCGCGCTGCGCGGCGAGGTCTCGGCGCTGCGGGCCGAGAAGTCGAACCCGGTCGTGGCGGTCCGCGAGCTCGCCTCGGCGATCAAGGGCGAGATCTCGCTCATGCGCGAGGTCTCCGAGGAGGTCGCCTCCCTCGGGAGGGTCGTGGGCCGGAGGGACGCGGCCTCTTGAACCACCGGGAGATGATCGAGGCCGTCGCCTCCGAGGTCGACGGCCGCGGCGACGGCCCCGCGCGCCGACTGCGGCGCGGGGCCAAGGCGAGGGCCGAGAGGGCGATCGAGGCGGTCTTCCGGGCCGTGTTCTACGGCCTGGCCCGGGACGGCGAGGTCCGGATCAGGGACTTCGGGTCGATCCGGGCGAGGTACACGACGCTCGAGCCGAGGATGCCGGACGGGCGGGTCGAGGAGCGGCGCCCCATCGTGCGGGTGACGCTCCGGGCGGCCCCCCCGGTGAGGGAGGGGCTCCTGCGGGTCGCCCGCGGGCGAGCCGCGAAACCTTGATCGCGAGATCGGAGGCTCGGATGGACGAGGCCGTCGTCTTCGGCGCGCTCGCGGGTGTCTCGGTCGGCCTGGTGCGGGTGGTCGAGAGGCTGGTCGACTTCGTGACCGCCAGGAGGCAATCGAGGAAGGACGGGCACGACCGGGACGGGAACGGGGGCTGCGCCCTGACGAAGGGGCACGCCGAGAAGATCGGGATCCTATACGAGCAGCACCAGCGGTTCGATGAGGACGGGGCGCCCCTTTGGTACATGCCGCGCTCGTTCGTGGACGGTCAGCGCGAGACCGCCCGCCTCCTCGCCCGGACGGCGGCCGACCAGAAGAGGACCGCCGAGTGCCTCTCCAGGATCGAGGCGAAGATGGACAAGATCGAGGACAAGGTCGATCGCCTGGCGGTCAAGGATGCGTAGGAGCCGGGCCCCCGCCAAGAAGGGCGGCGCGCCCGAGGGGCTGGACCCCGCGTACTCCTCGGACCTCGACGGCTGCCGGCCCCTCGGGGCCGACGAGGAGCGCAGGGTCGCCCTCCTGGCCCGCGGGGGCTGCGCGGCCTCCCGCGAGGCCCTGATCCGGTCGCACCTCCGCTTCGTGGTCTGGGTCGCCGGGAGGTACGCGAAGAGGGGCAGGAAGTTCGGCCCCTCGATCGACGACCTCGTCGCGGCCGGGAACGCCGCCCTCATCCGGGCGGCGGACGGCTACGACCCGGACCTCGGCCGGTTCTCGACCTACGCCCACGACCGGGTCCGCAAGGCGATGCACGACGAGATCCGGAGGTTCTCGGGCCCCTCGTCCCTCACCGACCCGATGTGGGCGGCCCGCAGGCGCTACCGGGAGTTCGTCCGGCGCATGTCCGAGGCCGGCCGGACGCCGACGATCGAGGACGTCGTCCGGGAGGTCGGGGTGTCCCGCCGGAAGGCCATCGTCATGTCGAACCTCGACCGCCTCGACCGGGCCGCGACGGTCGACGAGGAGTTCCAGAGGATCACCTGCCCGGGCGCCGACGTGGACCGGGCCCTTGAGGTGTCGGACGAGCTCGCGAAGGCCTTCTCGTGCCTGACGAGCCGGGAGGCCGACGCCTTCCGGTCGCGCTACGGCGACGGCCTGAAGCTCCGCGAGATCGCCGAGGCCCGGAGCGTGACCAGGCAGCGGATCGAGCAGATCACGAGCGGCGCCGCCCGGAAGATGCGAGAGTTCCTGAATGGCGCCCGCTAGGCGCGAGGTCTCGAAGAGGGACCTGGCGCGGCTCCGGCGGCGCGAGGCCGCCCTCGCCCCCGAGTACCGCGAGCGCCCCGCGGAGGCCCTCACCCGGCGAGAGCGGGCCGAGGAGGCCCGCCGGATCGCGAGGGACGAGCTCAAGGTCGTCCGCCGCTGGCGCAAGGCCTACCTCGGGGGCGACAAGGACTCCCTGAAGCGGGACGCCGGCGCGGTCATGGGCTCGCTCTACGCGAAGGTCCGGCAGATGCTCGAGCGGGTCGAGGCGGACGGGCTCATGGTCCCGACCGCGAAGATGATCTCGGGCGAGCGGGGCGGGAAGAAGATCGTCTACGAGCTCGTCCCGCACCCGCTGCTCAAGCCGATCGCCGAGCTGCTCAAGATCCTCCACCTCGACCCGGTCGAGTTCGGGGTGACGCCGGGGACGTCCGACGCGGGCGCGCAGCCGCGCGGCGCGATCCGGATCGGGAGGATCGACGTCAAGGTGCTCCAGGTCCAGCAGGAGGAGCGCGAGCAGCGGTTCCTGGAGGCCATGAAGAAGGCCGAGGCCCTCCGGCAGGCCGACCCGGTCTACAAGATGATCGCGGGGCAGGGCGAGGAGGGCGTCGACTAGCCCGGAAGTCGTCAATCCTATTGGAGGATTCCGGATGGCCCAATCTCCCCGCGACGAGCCCGTCAACCAGGCGGACCTCGTCGACGACGACAACGACTACGTGGTTTTTAGCCGCCGAGGCAACCTCGTGGACCTGTCCGAGGCGATCCGAATCGGCCCGCACGTCGTCGGGGCTCGGCGGATCTCGAACCCGGGGGAGGCGCGGGAGCGGTGGAACTCGAACGAGGACGACCTCGGGAACGCCGGGATCGTCGTCAAGGACGTCCTGAACGACTCGGAGAAGTGGTAGATGATGCTGAGCCCCCACGCCCACCTCACCCCGCAGCAGGCCAACGAGCTCCCCGACAGCTCGTTCGCGCTCGTCCTCCCCTCGGGCAAGAAGGATCAGGACGGGAAGACGATCCCGCGCGGCTACCGGCGGGCGCTCTACCGGGACTCCTCGGGCGTCCTCATCGCCCCGGAGAGCACCTTCCACCAGATCGAGACCATGGCCATCGCGGCCAACGCCCGCGAGCTCGCCGCGGCGCAGGCCTGGGTCGAGTTCACCCTCACGGACAGCTACCAGGACCTCATCGCCGCGAATTGGGTCGTGTACCCCGCCGTGCCGGGCGCCGAATCCGAATCGGTCTTCCTCGGCCTCGACCCGCCACCGGGCTCTTTCG
>Ga0209640_10001309_pt1 | contig 20946 bp, 18 predicted proteins | sample RifCSP10_1_FD_184018 | JGI IMG/M metagenome (GOLD analysis project Ga0209640, IMG submission 184018) | Soil microbial communities from Rifle, Colorado - Rifle CSP2_sed 10_1 (SPAdes) (version 2) | ecosystem: Environmental > Terrestrial > Deep subsurface > Rock core/Sediment | place: Rifle...
GGGCCCCTTTTTAAACGGCGCGATGCGGAGTCCTTTCCGGCGCAAGGCGACCGAGAGCCCGAGCGACACGAGGCTCTTGCCCGTGTCGCCCGCGAGTCCCGCGATCAATACCCTTGGGAAAACGGCCTTCGTCATTGCGGCGGATTACACCATGTCCATGTAGGCGCACGGGCACTCTTCCGCGCACTTCTTGCACCCGTCGCACAGTTCCATCTTGATCTTGTAGTAGTTGCCCAGTGACGGCTCCGCTACCTTGATGAAACAGGAGGGCGTGCAGTACATCCAGCAGCGCTCGCATGCGAAGCACAGTCCGCAGGAGTAGCAGCGGCTGATCTCCTGGAAGAACTCGTCGGAGGAGAGCCCCCTGGCGATCTCGTCGTCCGGCCTTTTCAACCATTCCTCGACCGGCATGTGGCCCTTCTCGACCCGCGGCTTTGCCTCGTAGAAGTCCGACTTGATGCGTTCCTTCTGGAGGTGCGTAAGGAATTCCTTCTTCGGCGGCTCCATGCTGCGCAGAACCGCGTGGACGGCCTCGGCAGCGTACCGTCCCTGCCCGATCGCGACGGTCGCGAGCCCGAGGCCCACGACGTCGCCGCCGGCATACACGTTTTCGGCCACCTTGCCCTCGGCGTTTGGTTGGACCCACACGCCCTTGGCGGGCTTGAGCTCATTGAGCGGCCCCCAGTCGGGCTCCTGGGAGATGGCCGCGATGATGGTATCCACCGGGATCTCGTATTCGGAACCCTGGATCGGCACGGGCCGACGGCGTCCCGAATCGTCCGGCTCGCCGAGCTCCATCTTCTGAACGATGATGCCCCGGACCTTCCCGTCGTCCCTTTTCACCTCCACCGGGGCGACGAGGAGTTCGATCTTCACATCCTCTTTGAGGGCGTCCTCGATCTCGCTGTCGATGGCGGGCATCTCGGTGCGCGTGCGGCGGTAGAGGATGGCGACCTCGGCGCCGGCGCGGCGCGCCGCGCGCGCGGCGTCGATGGCCGTGTCGCCGCCGCCGATCACCGCGACGCTTTTCCCGACCTCCACCTTTTCGCCGTTTTTCACACGGTGCAGATAGTCGGTGCCCGTCCAGACGCCGGGGCCTTCCTCGCCCGGCACCCTCATGAACTTGCCTTTGTGGGCGCCGATCCCGACGAAAATGACCTGGTGGCGTTTCTTGAGCTCCTCGACCGGCACATCCTTTCCGACCGTGGTGCCGAGCTTCAGCTCGACGCCCAGGTCGAGGATGCGCTGGTTCTCGGCATTTAAGGGGTCCGCGGGCAGGCGGTAGAAGGGGATGCCCCACAAGAGCATGCCGCCCGCCTTGTCCGTCTTCTCGTACACGGTCACCTTGTAGCCGCGCCGGGCAAGCTGGTACGCGAACGACATCCCGGCGGGGCCCGCGCCGATGACGCCGATGGACTCGGGCTTCCCGTCCTCTTCCAGCTTGTTCAACGCGAGCTTGTGCTCCAGAGCCCAGTCGCCGAGGAACTGCTCCATGGCGTTGATCGAGACGGCGCCGTCCTTGAGGGCACGGCTGCACTCCTTCTCGCACGGGTGCGGGCAGACCCGGCCCAAGGTCGCGGGGAACGGGTTCTTGTCCGCGATCATCCGCCACGCCTTCTCCAGCGCCTGATCGGAAGAGAGCCCCAGCTTCTCGCGCTGGGCGATGGTGCTGATCCAAGCGCGGATGTTCGAGCCGCTCGGACAGGTCTCCATGCAGGGGGGGGTTTTCATCACCGGCTGCGGCCGGAGCGCCGACACCGCGGCGCCCGACCCCCCGCGAGTCGCCGAGCTGAGCGGTTTTACATGAGCCGATTTCTTGAGCAGAGCCATGATCCTTCGGACCGCCTTTCCCGGCCGGGCCTGGCGCAGCACCGGCGATGCTTACACCACCGGTGCGCGCGACCCGCCAAAATTTCGCCCCGGCCCCGGGGAAACCCCGGGGACGGGGCGGGCATTATTTTTTTTCGGGCGTCAGCACGACATAGCTGCCGCCGACGTAGGAGTAGGTGCAGCGCTCGGATTCCATGAGGTCGCGGATGGCCAGCTTGCAGAGCTTGTCGTCGCAACCCTCGCCGAACTTCTCCCGCATCGCCTTGATGAGGTCCATGGCTTTCAGGTTCTTCTTGCCGTGGTATTCCTTCACCAGGTCGTACATCGCGTCCGCAACCTTTTGTACGCTGATCTCGTTCATCGCCTATCCCTCTGCTGGGGTGTGCTTCAGGTGCAACGACCGCTTGTAGGTTTCGCCGGCGTGCCGGAAGTCGTCGATATGGTACTTGGTGAACTCGATGCCCGTGAGCTTGAAGAACCGCGGCCAGCCGATCCGCTCGATCCACTCGCCCATACGCTCGTACTTGGAGGCGTTCTTGGCGTACACGTCCACGATGTTCTTCACCGCCGCGACCACCTCGGGCCAGCGCGGAGGGTTGTTCGGGATGAACGGGATGGCCAGCTTCGAGAACATGGGTTCGTGGCGGGCGTTGCTCACCTTGCCGCCGACCCAGATCGAGATTCCGTCGTTCTCGGCGTCCGCGAGCGTCATCGCGGGGCACACCGTGAAGCAGTTGGCGCAGAACATGCATTGCTCCTCGATGACTTCGACGGTCTGCTTCCCGTCGACCATCTTCGGGCGGATGGCGCCCGTCGGGCACGAGGACACCGTGGTCGGGATCTCGCAGATCTTCGGCAGGAGCGCGGTATTGATTTTCGGCAGGGTCCTGTGGACGGCGAGGATGGCGATGTCCGAGCAGTGCACCGCGCCGCACATGTTGAGGCAGCAGGCGAAGGCGATGCGCAACTTTCCGGGGAGGTCCATCTTCTCGAAGCGCGGGAAGAGTTCGTCCATCACGCTCTTCACCACGCCGGAGGCGTCGCTCGCCGCGGAGTGGCAGTGCACCCAGCCCTGCGTGTGGACGATGTTGGTGATGGACGGTCCGATGCCGCCGACGGGGTAGCCCTCTTTTTTAAGCCGCTCGATGAGGGGGTCGATCTGCTTTTCGTCGGTCAAGAGGAACTCGACGTTGTTGCGGCTGGTGTAGCGGAGGTAGCCGCCGCTGAACTTGTCGGCAAGTTCGGCGAACAGACGGATGGTCTTGGTGCTGGTGAGCCTCGGCGCGGCGGCGCGCACCGAGTAGAGCTTGTCGCCCGACTCGCCCACGTGCAGGAGCACGCCGGGCTTGAGGACCTCGTGGTACTTCCACTTGCCGTAGTTCTTCTTGATGATCGGCGGGAGGAACTTCTCGTAGTACGGGGGCCCAATGTCCGTTATCCTCTTCACGGTCTCTGTCGCCATATCTCCCTCTCCTTATTCTTCTGGAATTTCGTGTGTGAAATGCCCCGGTGCGCTTTAGCCCTTCTTCACTTCGTAGAAGATGTAGGGGTTCGACCTGGGCTCCGATACCATCTCGGGCACCGGCTCCAGGCCGATCTGCTCGAGGAAGTTGCCGAGGCCGATGCGCTGGATGAACTCGCCGATGCGCTCGCGGTTCTTCCCGTTCTCGGCCCACAGCTCCCACATGGCGTGGACGAGCTCCTTGATGTCCTCGTACGGCGGCTCGAGCTTGAGGAAGGGGATCAGCACGGCCGAGAGCAGGGCGCCCTCGATGATCGGCGCCTTGGAGCCCACGAGGATCGTCGCGCCGCGGTCCTTGCCCGGGGCGAGCGCCTTGGGCATCACGTTGATGCAGTGCATGCAGCGCACGCAGTTGCTGTTGTCGATGTGGAGGGTGAGGCTCTTCGCGTCCCATGCCATGCACTTGGAGGGGCACTTCTCGACGACATCCTTGGCGATGTCGCGCTTGCCGCTGCTCGCGTAGGACGCGACCGCGTCCTTGTCGACCTGGATGCTGTCGCGCCAGGTCCCGATGATCGACATGTCGGCGCGGGCGATGGAGGCAACGCAGTCGTTCGGGCAGCCCGACATCTTGAACTTGAACTTGTACGGGAAGGCCGGGCGGTGCAGTTCGTCCTGGTAGGTCATGGTGAGGTCGTGGGCGAGGGCCATGGTGTCGTAGCACGCCCACTCGCAGCGGGCCATGCCGCAGCAGGCGCTGGGTGTGCGCACGGCCGAGCCGGAGCCGCCGAGATCGAACCCGGCCGCGGTGAGCGCGTTGAAGGTGGGCTCCAGCTCCTCGGTCGTCGTGCCGAGGAAGATGATGTCGCCGGTGGAACCGTGCATGTTGGTGAGGCCGGAGCCGTGCTTCTCCCAGATGTCGCACAGCGTCCGCAGGGCGTCGGAGGTATAGAACCACCCCGCCGGCTGGTTCACGCGGAGGGTATGGAACTCGGCGATCTCGGGGAAGTCCTCCGGGATGTCGTTGTATCGGCCGATGATGCCGCCGCCGTACCCCTTCACGCCCACGATGCCGCCGTGCTTCCAGTGGCCGATCTTCTCGTTGTACGAGCGCTCCAGGATGCCCAGCACTGCCTGCGAGGCGGCGTTCGTCTCGGCGCTCAGCTTGATCTCCTTGACGAAGCTCGGCCACGGTCCCTTTTCAAGCTCGTCCAGTTTCGGCGTCGGCTTTTTCTTCTTCTCAGCCATTTCTGCTCCTTTCAATGTCCGGGATGGGAAAAGGATATTTATCTGGCTTGGGACATAGTCTATAATCGCCGGGACATCGGGGTCCAAGACAAAATTTTAATGTTATCGATAAAGAAAGTTGATTTGATCTTCCTGTCTCCTCAACCCGCGGATGTCCCTTTGGGGCCTCGCGCGCCGCCTCGCACGTGCTTTTTTACGGCACCGCCAGGAGAAATGAATCCGCCGCACGGCACGCTGAAACCGCGGGTGGACAGGACGAAGAGATCCCTTGACTTCCTGTGAAGACGGTTTAAAAAGCATCTTGTCATAGATTATTTTTATCTAATCGATTAATATATCCTGTAATATGTCCTGTCAGCGGGTTGTAAAAATCCAACCGGACACAGGGAAAAGGGCATGGAACTGCACCAGCTCCATTGCTTCATGGCGGTCATCGAAGAGGGCGGGTTCAACCGAGCCACCACCCGCCTCCACATCACACAACCGGCTCTCTCCTACCAGATCAAGCGGCTCGAGGAAGAACTCGGGGTGTCGCTCTTCCACCGCCGCCCGCGCGGCATCAGCCCGACCGAGGCCGGCCGGGTACTCCTCCAGAACGCGCAGGAAGTCATAGAGTCCGTCAGACGGGCGCGGCGGGCGGTCGAGATGCGGTCAAAGGGCGTCGCGGGGGAGATTCGTGTCGGGACCGTCGAAAGCATCGGGATCTATTTCCTGCCCGACGTCCTCACAAAGATCAAGGAGAAATATCCCATGGCCCGGGCCACGGTCATGTACCGGCAGGCGGGCGAGGTCATGGATGCCCTCCTCTCCAACCAAGTGGACCTGGCGGTGATCGCCAACCCGCGACTTGACCGACGCCTCAATTTCGAGACGATCATAGAGGAAAATATTTCGCTCGTCTGCAGCAAGACCCATCCCTTCTTCGGCAGGTCCACCGCCAAGCCCAATGAGCTCCGAGGGCTCCGGTTCATCTCGCTCACGCCGGAGACACCCACCGGGCAGCTCATCCGGGACCACCTGGCCAAGCTGGGGGTGAGCGTCGACGTGGTGGTCACCACCCCGAGCGTGGGCACCGTCAGAAAGATGGTCGAGGTCGGGCTCGGCGTGGCGTTTCTTCCCGACATGGTCACGAGCGAGGACCTGTCATGCAACGGAATGCCTCTCAACCAGCTGGCGCGGGTGGAAATCCGCCCCCCGCTCAGGAGGCGCGTCATGCTCGTGACATGGAAGAAGTTCAAGTGCAGCCAGGTGATACAGGCGTTCATTGATGATCTCCGCTTGCACGGTGCACACTGGAAGGGTTGCGTGGAGCCGTCGAGCCGCCGCTAGCCCATCATCAAAATATTTTATCCCCGGCATTCAAAAATTCGTCTTGATTTGCACTGGGAGTGCGAATAGTTTACGAAGTATCGCGTCGGTTACGCATCGAAATCATACTTCCAACAAGCAAGTAGGAAGGCCAGAGGGCCAAGAAGGAGGGAACTGATGCCAAGTTACGTGAACCCGGAGAAATGTGACGGGTGCAAGGCGCTCGACAAGACGGCTTGCCAGTATTCTTGTCCAAACGACCTCATGGTGCTGAACAAGGACACCATGAAGGCGCACAACCAGGAGCCTGACCAGTGTTGGGAATGCCAGTGCTGCGTCAAGTCCTGCCCGCCGCAGGCCATGGACGTGCGCGGGTACGCCGACTTCGTGCCCATGGGCGCCTCGTGCGTCCCGCTTCGCTCCTCCGACAGCATCATGTGGACGATCACGTTCCGCAACGGTCAGATCAAGCGGTTCAAGTTCCCGATCCGTACCACCGTGGAAGGGAAGGCGGAGCCCGCAGGCGGCTGGGACACGAAAGCGAACCTCGACGATTTCACCCTGTTCACGGAGCCTGCGTCCACCGGTCTCGACGCGATTGCGGCCCCCGGCACCAAGACCTGGAAGAAATGAAAAGGAAACTCTACGAAAAAGCGAAAAGGAGGCACGATAATGACGGATTTTGAAACCGTAACAGTCAATACCGATCTTCTGATCCTGGGTGGCGGCATGGCCGCGTGCGGCGCCGCCGTCGAGGCTTCCTACTGGGCCAAGAAAAACAACCTGAAGGTGACCCTGGTCGACAAGGCGGCCATGTACCGTTCGGGCGCGGTGGCCATGGGCCTCTCGGCGCTCAACCAGTACGTCGGCCTGAAGGACGGCGAGAACACCATCAAGGACTACTGCGACTACGTGCGCAACGACCTGATGGGCGTCACCCGCGAGGACCTCGTCGCGAGCATCGCCCGCCACGTGGATTCCACCATCCACCTCTTCGAGAAGTGGGGCCTCCCGATCTGGAAGGACGAGAAGGGCGCCTACGTGCACGAAGGCCGCTGGCAGCTCATGATCAACGGCGAGTCGTACAAGGTCGTCATCGCCGAGGCCGCCAAGAACGCCCTCGAGCAGAACGGCCACGAGTTCTTCGAGCGCATCTTCATCACGCACCCGCTCATCGAGGGCGGCCGCTGCGTCGGCGCGGTCGGCTTCAGCGTCCGAGAGAACAAGTTCTACGTCTTCCGAGCCCAGGCCGTGCTGGTGGCCATGGGCGGCGCCGTCGGCGTGTTCAAGCCGCGTTCCACCGGCGAGGGTGCGGGCCGCGCCTGGTACCCGCCGTTCAACTCGGGCGCAAGCGCGTACTTCACGCTCAAGGCCGGCGCCGAGATGACCTGCCAGGAGGTGCGCTTCATCCCGGTGAGGTTCAAGGACGCGTACGGGCCCGTCGGCGCGTGGTTCCTGCTCTTCAAGGCCCGCGCGACCAACGCCCTGGGCGAGAACTACATGGAGACCAACAAGGGCGAGCTCGACAACTGGGCCCCGTACGGCAAGGTGAAGCCCGTCCCGGCGAACCTCCGCAACTACCTCATGCTGCTCGACGTGATGGCAGGCAAGGGCCCCATCTACATGCGCACCGAGGAGGCCATGGCCAAGATCGCCGACCAGTACAAGGACGACAAGAAGGCCTACGCGAAGAAGAAAAAGGAGATCGAGGCCGAGGCGTGGGAGGACTTCCTCGACATGACGATCTCCCAGGCCCACCTCTGGGCCGCCACCAACGTGCAGCCCGAGGAGAAGCCCTCCGAGATCGCGGCCGCCGAGCCGTACTTCATCGGTTCGCACTCCGGCGCTTCCGGCGCCTGGGTCAGCGGCCCCAAGGACCTGGCCCCGCCCGAGTACTTCTGGGGCTACGAGCACATGGGGACGGTCAAGGGGCTCTTCTGCGCCGGCGATGCATCGGGCGCCAGCTCGCACAAGTTCTCGTCGGGCTCGCACGCCGAGGGCCGCATCGCGGCCAAGAGCGCGGTCCGCTACATCGTCAAGGAGAAGCCCGGCCTGGCGAACGTCAGCGCCCAGACCGCCCAACAGTACAAGGACATGGTCCTCAAGCCGCTGAAGCTCTACGAGGAGAGCCAGCCGAAGTCGACCCAGGCGAACGTCAACCCCGGTTACATCGCGCCCGACCAGTTCCGCATGCGCCTGCAGAAGCTGATGGACGAGTACGCCGGCGGCGTGTCCTCGCAGTTCACCACCTCGGGTCCGCTGCTCCAGAAGGGTCTCGAGCTCCTGACCCTCCTCAAGGAGGACTCGGCGTTCCTCGGCGCCAAGAACCTGCACGAACTCATGCGCTGCTGGGAGAACTACCACCGCATGTACCAGGCCGAGGCCCACGTCCGCACGGTCCTCTTCCGCGAGGAGACGCGCTGGCCGGGCTACTACTTCCGCTCCGACAAGCCCAAGATGGACCCCAACTGGCTGTGTTTCGTCAACTGCACGATGGATCCCAAGACCGAGGAATGGAAGTTGAAGAAGGTCCCGATCAAGTACCTGTTCGCATGACCGTGGTGCTTTTGATGCAATCGAGTTCTGTCTGAATGGGCGCCCGGGGCGCCTCGAAGGGCGCCCGGGGCGCCGCTGGCTCTGCCAGCACGGCGCCGCCCGCCGCACGGGAAAAACATACCTGTCCCCACTGCGGGGCCGTGCTCCAGGCCTTCGAGCTGCCGGAGGCCGGCGGCTGGGATCAGCGGTGCCACCTGGCGTGCTTCAATAACGACTGCCCGTATTACCGAAAGGGCTGGGACTGGATGATGTCCCAGTACAATGTGAAGGTCTCCTACCGCTATCGCCTGGACCCGGCGAGCGGCTGCGCTTCCCCCATCGCGGTATGGTCCGAAACTGCCCTCGTGGATCGCATCCTCACGAAGGACCGGAAACCCGCGAAGAAGCAGAAGAAAGGAGGTCGCACCGTCCAGCGAAAGAGAGGCGCCCGATGAAGAAGAAGACGGTGGAAGGGAAACGGGGGAGGACCGCCGCCAAAGGAAAGCCCGCACGGAAACCGGCTCCCGCGGCGAGAGCGCATGCCCTGCCCGAGGCGCTCCGCAACCAGCGAAGGCTTCCGGCCGGCGGACGATTCCGGTTCGGCTGCCACCCGGGGCTTTCCTGCTTTACGGACTGCTGCGCGGACGTGAACATCCTGCTGACACCGATGGATGTCCTGAGCCTTTCCCGCCGCCTCGGCATCACCACGGGGGAGTTTATCGCGCGGCATACGCTCACACCGGTCACGAAGGATCTCCACCTCCCCGTCCTGATGCTCCGGATGGGCGAGGAGCCCGAAAGGCGGTGCCTGTTCGTCGGCACAGAGGGGTGCGACGTGTACCAGGATCGCCCGTGGTCGTGCCGGATGTATCCCGTGGGGATGGGACTTCCGCCCGCACGCGCGGGGGAGGAGCCGAAACCGGTGTACTTCCTCTTCGAGGACGACTTCTGCAAAGGCCGCACCGAACCAAAGGAATGGACCGTCGACAAGTGGCGGAACGACCAGGACGTGGCGGCCAGGGAGGAGATCGAGGCCGGGTACCGCGAGATCGTTTCCCACCCCTGGTTCATCGGGGGCCGCCAGCTCGATCCGAAGCGGATGGAGATGTTTCACACCGCATGCTACGACCTCGACAAGTTCCGCGATTTCATCTTCGACAGCACGTTCCTTTCGCGTTTCGAACTGGAGGATTCCCTCATGGCGAAGCTGCGGGACGACGACATGGCGCTTCTGCGCTTCGCCTTCCGCTGGCTCCGCTTCGCCCTGTTCGCCGAACCCACAATGAAGGTGCGCGAAGGCGCACCGAACGTCCGGAGGAAGGTATGAACGTTTCCAGTCCGCGGCCCCTCCTCGTCGTCGGGGCGGGGATCGCCGGCATCACGGCGGCCCTCGAGGCGGCTGAGGCCGGCAAAGAGGCGGTCCTCGTCGAGCGCGAGCAGGCGGTCGGCGGCCGCGTGCTCCGCAGCCACCAGTATTTCCCGAAGCTTTGTCCGCCGTCGTGCGGCATGGAGATCAACGTCCGCCGCCTGGAGAAGAACCCCCGCATCCGCGTGCTCACGGGTGCGCAGGTGGCGAAGGCGGCCCGCAGCGCGAACGGGTGGACGGTCACGATCGCGGTTTCGCCTCATTTCGTCAACGAGCGCTGCACGGTCTGCGGCGAGTGCGCGAAGGTGTGTCCCGCGAAGGTGCCCGATCCGTTCAACCTCGGGATGAACGAGGTGACCGCCATCCGGCTTCCGCACCCGGATGCGTGGCCGCGGAGATTCGTGCTGGACCGCAGCGCATGTCCGTCCGGCTGCAAGGCCTGCGTGGACGCCTGTGCTTACGACGCCATCGATCTGAACGCCGCCGGCCACGAGGAGACGATCGAGGCCTCGGCGGTGGTCCTCGCCACCGGCTGGAGTCCCTATCCCGTCGAGAAGCTCCCCGAGCTCGGGGGCGGCCGTTTCCGGGACGTGGTCGCCAACGTCAACTTCGAGCGACTCGCCTCGCCCTCGGGTCCCACGGGCGGGAAGATCCTTCGACCCTCCGACGGAACGCCGCCGAAGAAGATCGCCTTCGTGCAGTGCGCCGGGTCGCGCGACGTCAACCACCTGCCGTATTGTTCGGCGGTGTGCTGTCTGGCCTCGCTCAAGCAGGCGACCTACGTCAAGGAGCAGATCCCCGACGCCGAGGTGACGATGTACTACATCGACCGGCGGGCACCCGGCCGCAACGAAGACGTGCTCACGAAGGTCGCGGCGACGGAGGGCGTGAAGCTCGTGAAGGGCAAGGTCGGGAAGATCGAGGAATGCGCCGGCGGGCTCAAGCTCCGCCTTGAGGACGTGGAGGCGGAAAGGATCCTGGATGCGTTCGCCGACCTCGTCGTGCTCGCCACCGGCATGGTCTCCAACCTCAAGGGGGAGAAGCCCCCGTTCGGGATCGGCATGGACGACGACGGGTTCGGTCTCGATAACCCGGGGGCCTCGCTGTTCGTCGCCGGTGTCGCCCGGCGGCCTGAGGACGTCGCGGCCTCGGTGCGCGACGCCACGGGAGCGGCCGCGAAGGCATCGGTGGCCGCGAGAAGGAGCGCGTGATGGAAAAAGTAGGCCTTTTTCTGTGCACCGGCTGCGAGATCGGCGCCGCAATAAAGACGGACGGGTTGGAGTCCCTGGCGAAGAAGGGCGGCGCGAAGTCGGTCGTCATGCACCCGTGGCTCTGCTCCGAGGAGGGCGTCGCGGCGATCCGGAAGGCCGTGGACGACGGGTCGGTGGACGGCGTGCTCATCGCGGCCTGTTCCCCGCGCGCCATGACCGCCGAGTTCCGCTTCGATCCCCTCAAGGTGTCGGTCGAGCGCATCGGCCTCAGGGAGCAGGTGGCCTGGTCCCACCCGCACGGGGAGGAGGACACGCAGATGCTTGCGGAAGACCTCCTCCGGATGGGGCTGGTGCGGACCGCGAAGAACATCCTTCCGAAGCCCCTGGCCGAGACCATCGAGAAGACGGTGCTGGTCGTCGGCGGAGGCGTGGCCGGCTTGAGCGCGGCCAAGGCCGCCGCGGGCATGGGTCACCCGGTCGTGGTGGTGGAGTCCTCCGCACGGCTCGGCGGTTCCCTGGTGGATGTGAAGGACGCCGCCCCCGAGCAGCCGCCGTACGGCGAGCTGCACAAAAACACGATTGGCGAGCTCATCTCGGCAGTCCAGGGGAACTCCTCCGTCCGCGTCCTCCTGCAGGCCCGGACGGTGCACATCGCCGGCCAGCCTGGGCAGTTCACCGTGGACGTGGAGTCCCCCTCGGGCAAGCAGACCTTCCAGGCCGGGGCGATCGTCCAGGCCACCGGCGCGAGTCCGTACGACGCCACGAAGCTGGGCGATCTCGGCTACGGCCTCACCCCCGATGTCGTCACGTCGGTTGACCTCGACAGGATGATTGCCCAAGGGGAGATCCAACGGCCGTCGGACGGGAAACCGCCCCGCAGGATTCTCTTCGTCCAGTGCGCCGGTTCGCGCGACCCCGCGCATCTCCCATACTGCTCGAGCGAGTGCTGCGTGACCACACTCCGGCAGGTGGCGGCCGTCCACCGGGACCTCCCCGGCACGGAGTGCGCCGTGATCTATCGCGACATGCGCACGCCGGGCCAGATGGAGCGCTTCTACCAGGCGGTGCAGGAACAGCCCGGCAGCCTGTTCACCCGCGGCGAGGTCGCAAAGGTGGAGAAGGGCGGGGAGGGCAACCTCGTCGTGCGGCTCAAGGACAGTCTCCTGGGCCCCGACGCGGCGCTCCCAGCCGACCTCGTCGTGCTCGCGGTCGGGATGATCCCGAACTCCGCGGACAGCGAGGCCATCCGCGCTTTGAGGGACGCCCGGGTGGGCGCGGAGAAGGGCGAGTCCGATATCCAGCGCGCGCTGGCGTCGAAGAAGGCCGAGGAGCTCGCCTACCACGAGGGGACCGAGATTCTCAACCTCGAGTACCGCCAGGGGCCGGACCTCCCGGTGCTGCGCTACAAGTTCTCCGACTCTCACTACATCTGTTTCCCGTACGAGACCCGGCGCACGGGTATCTACGCCGCCGGCACGGTGCGCGCGCCGATGGACGCCGCACAGGCGGCTGAGGACGGGTGGGGTGCGGGGCTCAAGACCGTCCAGTGCATCAGCGCCGCCACGCGCGGCGAGGCCGTGCACCCGCGCGCGGGCGACATCTCCGTCCCCGACTTCTCCCTCCAGCGCTGCACGCAGTGCAAGCGCTGCACCGAGGAGTGCCCGTTCGGCTCGATCAACGAGGACGTCAAGTATACGCCGCAGTACAACCCGATGCGCTGCCGCCGCTGCGGCATCTGCTTCGGCTGCTGCCCCGAGCGCATCATCAACTTCCCCGAGTACTCGGTGGACGCGGTCGGCAGCATGGTCAAGGCCATCGAAGTTCCGGACGAGCTCGACGAGAAGCCCCGCGTGGTGGCGTTCCTGTGCGAGAACGACGCGCTCCCCGCGTTGGACGAGGCGGCGGCCCGCCGGCTCTCGTGGAACCCGTGGGTGCGGGTCATCCCGGTGCGGTGCCTGGGTGCGGTACACGTCGTCTGGATCGCCGACGCGATGGCGCGCGGCATCGACGGCGTGCTGCTCATCGGCTGCCGGAAGGGCGACGACTATCAGTGCCACTATATGACGGGCTCCGAGCTCGCCAACAAGCGGATGGAGAACGTCCAGGAGACGCTCACCCGACTCAAATTGGAGTCCACCCGCGTGAAGATCGTCGAGATCGGCCGCAACGAGTTCGACCGCATCCCGCAGATCTTCGCGGAGTTCGAGAAAACCATCGAAGAAGTAGGCCCGAACCCGATGAAGGGCTTCTGACGGAGGTCGTTTGATGGCCCCTATGGCGGACGTATTTCCCTCGGCGGAATTCCGCGACGAACTCTCCCATCGCGGCGGCGCCGCCGCCGCGCGCTGTTACCAGTGCGCCACGTGCTCCAGCGTGTGCCAGCTGGCCCCTGAGGACGGCCCGTTCCCGCGCCGGCAGATGCTGAAGGCCCAGTGGGGGCTCGGAGACCAGCTGGTCAATGACCCCGCCGTATGGCTGTGCCACCAGTGCAACGACTGCACCGTCCGCTGCCCCAGGGACGCCAAGCCCGGCGACGTGATGCAGACGGTGCGCTCGCTCATGGTCGAGAAGCTCGCGGTCCCCGCGTTCATGGGGCGGCTCGTGGCGAAGGCGGGGAGCACCTGGCCGCTGCTCCTCGGGGCGCCCTTTCTGTTCTGGGTGCTGGTGCTCTACGCCGTGACCGGGCTCCAGATCCCGGCGGAGATCAAGGAGTACAAGGACGTCGTGCCGCACTGGCTCCTCTACGCGGTGTTCTTCCCGGTCGCCGGCCTGGTGACGCTGGCGATCTTCCCGAGCGGCTTGCGCTTCTGGAACCTCCTCGGCTCGAGCGGACCGCGGTCGGGGTCGTTCGTCGCCAACCTGGTCCCCGTGATGCTCGAGATCTCGACGCACAAGCGGTTCGGCGAGTGCGACGCGGCGGCCTCGCGCCGCTGGGGGCACTTCGCGCTCCTGTGGGGCTTCGTCGGCGCGGCCGTCACATCGGGGTTCATCCTCCTGGCCATCTACGTGCTCCAGTCCGAGATGCCGCTGCCGCTCCTGCACCCGTTCAAGGTGCTGGGCAACCTCTCCGCGGTCCTGCTGGTGGTCGGCGGCGCCATTGTCCTGTACAACCGGCTGGTCGGCGGCAACCGCACGGGGTCGTCGACCGCGTTCGACAACTTCTTCCTGTCCGTCGTCCTCCTGGTGATCCTGACCGGCGTGCTCACCGAAGTCGGGCGCTTCCTGTTCCCGCCGGCGCTGAACGCCTGGATCTACATCGTGCACCTCACCGTAGTGTTGTGCCTGTTCGCCACGTTCCCGTACTCGAAGTTCGCGCACATGGTCTACCGCATGCTGGCGATGGTCCACGAGCGAATGACGAGACCGGTGTGAGTCCGATAACGCATGGGGGATCCGGAAAAGATTTCAACTGCTTGAAAAAGGAGGACATCCATGGGAAAGCTCGTAAACCCGCACGGAAGCAAGGAGCTCAAGTGCCTGCTCCTCGAAGGGAAGGCGCGCGAGGACGAGAGCAAGAAGGCGAACGGCCTCAAGAAGGTCCCGCTGACCAGCCGCGAGACGGGCGACCTCATCATGCTGGGGATCGGGGGATTCACCCCCCTCGACGGCTTCATGGGGCAGGCGGACTGGAAGGGCATCTGCGACTCGTACAAGATGCCCTCCAAGAACGGCCTCTTCTGGCCGATCCCCATCACCCTCTCGGCGACGAAAGCCCTCGCCGACTCCATCAAGACGGGCGAGGAGGTCGCGCTCTGGGACACCGAAACGAACACGCTCATGGCCACCATGAAGGTGACCGAGAAGTACACCATCGACAAGAAGCACGAGTGCCAGCAGGTCTTCAAGACCACCGACATGGCGCACCCGGGCGTCAAGATGGTGATGGATCAGGCCGAGGTAAACCTGGCCGGCCCCGTGAAGGTGCTCTCCGAGTCGTACTTCCCCACGCAGTTCAAGGGCCTCTACCAGCGGCCTGCCGAGGCGCGCAAGATGTTCGAGGAGCGCGGCTGGAACACGGTGGCGGCGCTGCAGCTGCGCAATCCCATGCACGGCTCCCACGCCTACCTGGCCTGGATCGCCATCGAGGTCTGCGACGGCGTGTACATCCACCAGCTCGTGGGCAAGCTGAAGCCCGGTGACATCCCCGCCGACGTCCGCGTGAAGGCGATCGACGCCTTGATCAACAAGTACTTCCGCAAGGAGCGCGTGGCCATGGCCGGCTACCCGCTCGACATGCGCTACGCGGGTCCTCGCGAGGCGCTCCTGCACGCGGTCTTCCGCCAGAACTACGGCTGCAGCCACCTGATCGTCGGCCGCGACCACGCAGGCGTCGGCGACTACTACGGGCCGTTCGACGCGCAGAAGATCTTCCTCGAGATCCCGCAGGACGCCCTCCTGCTGAAGCCGCTATGCATGGATTGGACCTTCTACTGCTACGAGTGCGGCGCCATGGCCTCCATGAAGACCTGCCCGCACGAGAGCAAGGCCGTCATCGACGACAACGGGAACTACAAAGGCGGCGCCCGTCTCCTGCTCTCGGGCACGCTCCTCCGCAAGCTCATGAGCGAGGGCAAGCCGGTGCCTTCGGAGTTCTCCAAGCCGGAGGTGATCGCGGTCCTGAACGAGTACTACAACAAGCTGGAGCAGAAGGTGGAGGTCAAGCTCCACGGCGCGGCCACGGGCGACGTGAAGAAGAAATGAACGTGGGAGTGCTCCCTCGTACCCCCGGGGCCTTCCGGCTCCGGGGGTTTTTTTCATGTCTGGTTTGAAAAACAACACGACATCTCCCGACGGAAACCTGAAACAAGACACGTTTCATGATTGGAACACCGTTTGGAGAATATTTACAGGTTCCATCCGAGGTTCGCCAATTATTTCGCTGGGATCGGACTATTTCAACATATTGTTTCAATAATGGGATTATCGTTGTTTCATGCAGATGCATGTGATAGGATTTGACGGATGACGATTCCGGTCCAGGACAGGCAGTTTCTCGAAACGATATTAAGCTCGATCGCCGACGGCGTCTTCACGGTCGACCAGGAATGGCGCATCACGTCGTTCAATCGCGCGGCCGAGCGCATCACGGGCGTCCCTGCCTCCGAGGCGATCGGGAAGCGATGCTCCGAGGTCTTTCATGCCGACATCTGCGAGCGGGGGTGCGCCTTGCGCCAGACGATGGAAACCGGCCATGAGCTCATCGACTATCCGGCAAAAATTTTACACTTCAGCGGCCGCTCCGTTCCCCTCTCCCTGAGCACCGCCGTGCTGCGCGACGCCGAGGGAAAGCTGCTGGGGGCTGTGGAAACGTTTCGCGATTTGTCGGCGCTCGAGCAGCTCCGGCGCGAGATCCAGCATCAATATACATTCGAGGACATGGTCGGAAAGAGCAAGGCGTTCCGCAAGATCTTCGCCATCATGCCGGATGTCGCGGAGAGCGATTCGACCGTGCTCATCGAGGGGCCCAGCGGCTCGGGAAAAGAGCTGCTGGCCCGTGCGATCCATAACTTGAGCTCGCGGCGCAAGAACCCCTACGTGGTGGTGAACTGCGGGACGCTCCCCGTCAATCTGTTCGAGTCCGAGCTGTTCGGGTACATCCAGGGGGCTTTTACCGACGCCAAGCGCGACAAGCCGGGGCGCATGGCACGGGCGGAGGGGGGGACGATATTTTTTGACGAGGTGAGCGAACTGCCGCCGGAGACCCAGGTCAAGCTTCTGCGGTTACTCCAGGAGCGCGAGTACGAGCCGCTCGGCGGGACCAAGGTCATGCAAGCGAACGTGCGCATCGTGGCGGCCACCAACCGCAAGCTGGCCGAGCTCGTCAGCGACGGGAAGTTCCGGGACGACCTGTATTTCCGCCTGGCGGTCGTCCGTCTGACCCTCCCCCCGCTCCGGGACCGGCGCGAGGACATCCCCTTTCTGGTCGAGCATTTCATCCGGCGTTTCAGCGCGAAGAGCGGGAAGCAGATCACCGGAGTCACGCCCGCGGTGATGGAGATCCTCATGCGCCACGACTTTCCGGGAAACGTCCGGGAGCTGGAAAATGTCATCGAGTACGGGTTCGTCCTGTGCCACAACCGGCTGATCGATGTGCCCCACCTCCCCGAGGATCTCCCGCAGGGGAACCAGCGCGCCTTTGCGACGAAGCCACCGCACGACGGATCGCAGCTCAAGCTTGCGGAGGCCGACGCCATCCGTTTCGCCCTCAAGCACAACGGCGGGCACCTGGGAAAGACGGCACAGGAACTGGGAATAAGCCGCGCCACGCTGTGGCGGAAGATGAAGAAGTACTCCATTTCTTGACCGCTGCGGTCATCATTTTTCCCCGGACTCCGGCCCATCCTCTCACTCGAAGGCCAACCGTTCATGCCGAGCGTTTCGGCATAATGACATGAGTAGTTACGGTCAGGGGCGGAGACTGCTGTTGCAATCCTGAAATACTTGAAACAGGTGTGTGTTTCATTTCTGCAAAACGACTCGCCTGGTCTGTTCACCCGACAATCTGATAAACCCTTTTACCAGGACCAATTGCCGGCGTTCCGAAGATGTTGGCCTTAAAGTTGCTCTTTACAACGGCCGGTGGAGGATCGAGGTGAAGGTGGCCATCCCGCGATTCAAAGAGGAAGTCGCTCCGTGTTTCGAATACTGCGCAAACATCGCCATCTTCACCATCAGAGGCAGGAAAGTGGTCGCGCAGAAAGGTTTCCCGCTGCAGAGCCGGGATGTTTTCGATCGGTTCAGGCTGCTGCGCGACCAACAGGTGAAGACGCTGATCTGCGGTGGGGTGCAGGATTTCTTCGAGGACCTGCTCTGCGCGAACGGAATCCATGTGATCTCCTGGGTGACGGGGAGCGTGGACGAGCTGCTCGATCTGTTCATCCGGGGCAGGCTTTCTCCCGGGAGGAGATCCAGGCCTGCCGGTCCCGCATCGCCGGCCCCGGACAAGTGAGGAGAGTGTCCATCCATGAAGAAGGGGAAGTACAGCTACTTCGTCGAGAAAAAGGCGCTGGAGACGACCGAGCGGCCGCGGAAGTTCCTGGAGGCTTTCGCCGCGGTCCTCGAGCATTCCAACTACGGCCTGCCGCTCGAGGTCTACGCGCGAATCAGCACAAAGTGCAGCCGCTGCGCCTCCGCCTGCCCGCTTTACGAGGTGACCGGCGAGGACAGGGACATCCCCTGCCACCGCTCCGAGCTGCTGCTGGGGGTCTACCGCCGGTATTTCACGGCCGAGGGCATCCTGAAGGCGCGGATGTTCGGCGGGTTCACGCTGACCGACGAATACCTCGACCGCATGGCGGAGGAGTACTACCGCTGCACCGCCTGCCGGCGCTGCAAGGCCACCTGCCCGATGGGCGTCGATCACGGCCTCATCACGCACCTGTCACGCTGGCTCCTCGCCGAGATCAACGTCATCCCGAAGGCCCTGCTCGTGTCGGTCCGCGAACAGCTCGAGGGCGTGGGCAACACCTCGGCGATCCCGGTCATCGCGCTCAAGGACACCTGCGCGTTTCTCGAGGAGGAATTCCGGGACAACTATAATGTGGATGTGAAGTTCCCCATCGACGTGCAGGGGGCGGAGTACGTCTTCTTCCCCGCGGTCTCGGACTTCCTGCTGGAGCCGGACACCCTCATGGGCAACGCCGCGGTCATGCACGTCACCGGCGGGTCCTGGACCATCGGCACGGGGGACTACGACGGGATCAACTACGGCCTGTTCTACTCCGACCGGATGATGGAGCGCATCGTGCGCAACGTGGTCGCCGAGGTGCACCGGTTGAAGGGGAGGAAGGTGCTGATCGGCGAGTGCGGGCACGCCACGCGGAGCGCCTGGTTCGTCCCCACCTTCTGCGGCCCCGATGCACCGGAGGTCGTGAACATCATGCAGTACACCTGGCAGCAGATGCGAGCAGGGAAGATCCCGCTGAAGGGCGACAAGATCGAGGAGCGGGTGACCTACCACGATCCGTGCAACATCGCCCGCGCCGGGCGGATCACCGAGGAACCGCGCGAGATATTGAAGGCCATCTGCAAGGACTTCGTCGAGATGACGCCGAACCGCACCGAGAACTACTGCTGTGGCGGCGGCAGCGGGCTGGTTTCGATCGATGAGATCCGCGCCTTCCGCACCGGGCCGATGGGCAAGCGGAAGGCCGATCAGCTGCGGGCAACGGGGGCGAAGTACATAATCTCCCCCTGCGCCAATTGCAAGAAGCAGCTCAGGGAAGTCGTCGAGGACAACGTCCTCGAGGGCATGGAGGTCATCGGCCTGCACGATCTGCTGCTCAAGGTCATCGACTTCGGTGCCGGGCCGGCGGCACACGGGCAGGAGAAGGAGGAGAAATGATGGAGTCCTGGCTGGCGTGGGCGAGGGGGCCCGTCTTCATCGCGGCGTTCAGCTTCATGGTGCTGGGGCTGCCGCGGCACGTGGGGATCACCGTGTGGGAGGTGGTCCGGGCCGTGCACCGCGCGGGGGACAAGAACATCCCGTACCGCAAGATGATCGCGGCGACCATCGGGTGGCTGATTCCCGTGGGGAAGCTCTGGAACCAGGTCCTGTTCAGCCTCACCTCGTTTTTGTTTCACGTGTCCATCCTGATCGTGCCGATCTTCCTCGGCGGTCATATCGCCCTGTGGGCCCGGGGCCTCGGCGTCTCGTGGCCCGCGGTATCGAACCCGGCGGCCGACGTGCTGACCATCGTGGCCATCGTGACGGCCGTCGCGCTGGTCGTCCAGCGCATCGCGTCGAGGTCCACCAGGGCCCTGTCGAGGTTCCAGGACTACGCGATCCCCCTGGTCGTGGCCCTGCCCTTTGCGTCCGGGTTCCTGCTGATGCACCCATCGGTCAACCCCTTCTCGTTTGAAGCGACGTTTTTCGTCCACGTCATGAGCGGCAACTTGCTGCTCGTGTTGGTCCCGATCACCAAGCTGAGCCACGTCGCCCTGCTGCCGGGCGTCCAGATCGTCTCCGAAGTGGCGTGGCACTGGCCGCCTGACGCAGGCAGCAAGGTGGCGGTGGCGCTCGGAAAGGAAAACGAGCCGATATGATCGCGAAAGCCATTCTTACCGACACGACGCTCTGCATCGGCTGCGAGTTGTGCGTCGAGGCGTGCAAGCGGGAGTACAAGCTCGGAGAGGACAAAGCCCGCCGCTGGAAGATGCGCATCGACGACCTCTCCGCCACCCGGTACACGACCATCATCCGCCGGCCCGGCAGTCGCTTCGTCCGCTTGCAATGCCGGCATTGCCGGGAGCCCGCCTGCGTCTCGGTCTGCCTGGTCGGGGCCATGCAGAAGACCCCGGAGGGCCCGGTCATCTACGACCCCAACCGGTGCATCGGGTGCCGGTACTGCATGATGGCATGTCCCTACGGGATCCCGCGCTACGACTGGGACAAGCCGGTGCCCTACGTGCGCAAGTGCACCCTGTGCTACGCGCGTCTGGGGGAGGGCCGGGAGCCGGCGTGCGTGGAGGCCTGCCCGACGAAGGCGACCATCTTCGGCGCGCGGGCCGACCTGGTCGCGGAGGCGCACCGCCGGATCAGGGAAAAACCCGGAGCGTACATCGACAAGGTCGTCGGCGAAACCGAGATCGGCGGCACGTCGGTGATCTACATCTCCGACATCTCGCTCGACTTCCTCTCCTGGAGGCCGGGTCTCGATCGCACGCCGCTGCCGGATCTTACCTGGGTCGCGCTCTCGAAGGTCCCCCCCATGGTCCTCGGGGTGGGCGGCCTGATGGCGGGACTCTGGTGGATCATCGATCGCCGGATGAAACTTGCGGGGCACACGGAGCCGGAGAAGAAGTCATGAGCACGAGACGACATGTGCTGAAGACGATTCTCTGGGCGATCATGGGTGTTCTGGCCGTCGTGACCGTGGTCCGCTTCCTGCGCGGACTCGGCGCGACCACGGCGTTGACCGATGTCACCCCGTGGGGGTTCTGGATCGCCTTCGACGTGATGTCGGGGGTCGCGCTCGCGGCGGGCG
>Ga0209640_10001310_pt1 | contig 20941 bp, 18 predicted proteins | sample RifCSP10_1_FD_184018 | JGI IMG/M metagenome (GOLD analysis project Ga0209640, IMG submission 184018) | Soil microbial communities from Rifle, Colorado - Rifle CSP2_sed 10_1 (SPAdes) (version 2) | ecosystem: Environmental > Terrestrial > Deep subsurface > Rock core/Sediment | place: Rifle...
CCCGAACGATCCGAACGACCCGAACGATCCGAACGACCCGAACGATCCGAACGACCCGAACGATCCGAACGACCCGAACGATCCGAACGATCCGAACGATCCGAACGTAGTAGAGTCCGGGAGGTCCCAAGCCATGAGCAAGCGACTGGCGTGGCCGAGCGGGGTGCTCTTCGCGGCCCTGTTGTCCATCGCGTGCGATGTGAAGGTCGGCGAGGGCGGATTATCGCTCGACATCGGTGGCGGCAAGGTGACCGACGAATGGACCCGCAGCTACACGATCCAGTCAGGCGGCCACCTCGAAATCGTCAATGTCAACGGGCCAATCCATGCGTCGGCGTCGACCGGGGCCCAGGTGGACGTGCACGCGGTGCGCGAGGTGAAGGCCCGCAACGACCAGGCCGCGCGCGACCTCCTTCAGAAGACCGAGATTCGTGAGGACGTCGCCCCGGATCGGGTGATCATCCAGACCCCGGAGGGCGAGGGAAGACGCGGCGGCTTCGGCCGGTCGCAGGTGCTGGTTCGATACGACGTGCGAGTGCCCCCCGGGTTGAACGTCGTGCTCAGGACGCAGAACGGCGAAGTGCGAATGGAGAACATCCAGGGCCGGCTCACGGCTGCGGCGACCAATGGGGGGCTGACGGGACGCCGGCTCTCCGGCTCCGTGGACGGGTCGACCGTGAACGGCGTGATCGAGATCGACCTCGAGTCGATCACGGGGGATACGCAGCTCACGACCGTCAACGGCGGCATCCGTCTCAACCTGTCGCCCGGTGTGAATGCGGAACTCGAGGCCAGGGTGGTCAACGGCGGCGTGATCGTTCAGGACAAGATCCCGCTGTCGGCCGAGGACAGGACCGAGCGTCGTGTTGCCGGCCGCATCGGGCGCGGTGGCCCGCGGATTGTCCTGCAGACCACCAACGGCGGCGTGTTCGTGGGTTCGCGCGATGAGGTCGCCGACTAGCATCTCCCGGCCCCGGACGCACAGAGGCCCGCGGTAGGCCGGACGTGGCGAACGAGGACAAGTCTGCCAGATACCACCGGCTGCGCCGACGTACGGTCCTGCTCGGCGCGGCGTGGAGGGGAGTGTTCCTCACTGCGTTGCTGGTGACTGGGGGGGCGATCGTCCTCCGGCGCGCCGTCGAATCGCTGGTCGGCCAGGGCCTCGTGCCCGTCGTCGCGCTCTTCGTCCTGACGCTCGCCGTCCTCGACGAGCTCGTGCAGCTGCCGCTCGCCTACTATCAGGGGGTCGTGCTCGAGCAGCGCTACGGCCTCTCGACAGAGACCACCGCGCGGTGGTGGACGGACCACGCCAAGGGCGCAGCGCTTTCTCTGCTGTGCCTGAGCGCTGCCGGTCTTCTTGTGGCATCGCTGTTGCGCTGGAGTCCCGATCGATGGTGGATCGCGGCGGCCGCTTCTGTCGCCGTGATCATCGTGTTGCTGGCGCAGTTGGCGCCGGTTGTCCTGCTGCCCCTCTTCTACGAGGTGAAGCCGCTCGCGAAAGAGACGCTGGGCGCACGGCTGCTGGCGCTGGCAGACCGGGCGGGGGCGCATGCGCTGGGCGTCTTCGAATGGCGCGTCGGCGACCTGACCAAGAAGGCCAACGCCGCGCTCGTCGGCATCGGGCGCACGCGGCGCATCCTGGTGTCGGACACCCTCCTGGCCGGGCATTCCGACGACGAGGTCGAGGCCGTGGTGGCTCACGAGCTCGCACACCACGTCCGCGGTGACATCTGGTGGGCGATCGCGTTGGAGGCTGGAGTGATCGCGCTCGGGTGCTACCTGGCTGATGCAGTGCTCACGGCCTACGCAGTGAGGCTCGGCCTCGAGGGCAAGATGGATGTTGCCGGCCTGCCCCTCGTGGCGCTGACTGCGGGAGCCGCCTCCTTCGCGTTCATGCCCGTGGCCAATGCGCTATCGCGTGCGCACGAGCGACGGGCCGACCGCTACGCGCTGGAGATGACGCAGAACCGGACTGCCTTCATCAGCGCGATGAGACGACTGACGGCACAGAATCTGGCTGAGGAGCGGCCGTCTCGCCTCGTCGAGCTGCTGTTTCACACCCACCCGTCGGCCGCGTCACGGATCGAGGCCGCCAGGCGCCTCGACTCTCGACTCTGATCCAGTCTGCAGTCTGCAGTCTCCAGTCTTCGGTCGTCTACGGTCTTCAGTCTGCGGTCTTCGGGTAGATGCCGGCTGCCTGCTGCCCGCCGCCGGCTGCCTGCTACCGAGCTCTGACGATGAGCTCACCCTTCATCTGGGCGTGTCGGGCGTCGCTCGTCAAGTTGGAGTAGAACGTGAAGGTGCCGGCGCGATCGGCGCGGAACTGCAGCGTGGTCATGCCGCCTGCGGGAACCCGTCGCGACACCCGATACTCGTCGATGGTCAGGCTGTAGGCCACATCCTCGCTCTGGATGGTCAGCGTGACGAGGTCGTCCTGCCTGACCTCGATACGGCTGGGCGAGAACCTGTAGTTCCTGGCGGTCAAGGCAATCTCCCGCCGGTTTGGTGCCTGTTCCTGGGCCGCGGCACTGAACGCCTCGTTGAGGATGCGCAGGCGAGGCGCAAGGCTCAGCCCGGCGAAAAGGTTGATCAGACAACCCCCGCTCCCCAGCAGCAGGACAAGCGTCCGCCTCTTCAGCGCCATCTATGCATTGTAAGACGACCCGGACGGGTGTCCGGCTCATCACTGCGCAGGATTGCCTACTCCTTTGCCGCCGGAGCGGGGGCTCCGGCCTTGTGCGCTTCCTCCTGCAGGAGGGCCTTGCGGCTGAGGCGGATTTTGCCGGTGGGATCGATATTGATGACCTTGACCAGGATCTGCTGCCCCTCTTTGAGCTCGTCCCGGACGTCCTTCACCCGGTGGTTGGCGATCTCGGACACGTGGAGCAGGCCGTCGGTGCCGGCCATGATCTCGACGAAGGCGCCGAAATCGGTGATCCGCTGCACCTTACCCATGTAGGTCTTGTTCAACTCGGGCGTGGCGGTCAGCTCCTGGATGATGCCGATGGCCTTGGCGGCCGACTCGCCATCGGCCGAGGCCACGTTGACCCGGCCGTCGTCCTCGACGTCGATCTTCACTCCGGTCCGCTCGATGATGCTGCGGATCATCTTGCCGCCAGGGCCGATGACGTCGCGGATCTTGTCGACCGGGATCTTGATCGTGATGATGCGCGGCGCGAACGTCGACATGTCGCTGCGCGGGGTCCCCAGCGTCTTGGCCATCTCGCCAAGAATGTGCAGACGGCCCGCGCGTGCCTGTTCGAGCGCCTTGGCCATCACGTCCGAGTTGATTCCCGTGACCTTGATGTCCATCTGCAGGGCGGTGATCCCCTGCGCGGTACCGGCGACCTTGAAGTCCATGTCGCCGTAATGATCCTCGGCGCCGGCGATGTCGGAGAGCACGGCCCACCGGCCGCTCTTCTCGTCCATGATGAGGCCCATGGCGATCCCGGCAACCGGTGCCTTCAGCGGCACGCCGGCGTCCATCATCGCCATCGAGCCGCCGCAGACCGACGCCATCGACGATGACCCGTTCGACTCGAGGATGTCGGACACCAGCCGGATGGTGTAGGCGAATGTGTCTTCGCCTGGGACCATCGGCGTCAGCGCGCGTTCGGCCAGCGCGCCGTGGCCGACTTCGCGCCGCCCCGGCCCGCGCAGGAACTGGACCTCACCGACCGAGAACGGCGGGAAGTTGTAGTGGAGCATGAAGCGTTTGTAGAACTCGCCGGCCACGTGCTCGATCTTCTGCTCGTCGTCAGCGGTGCCGAGCGTGCAGGTCACGAGCGCCTGGGTTTCACCGCGCGTGAAGACGACCGATCCGTGCGTGCGCGGCAGCACGCCTGTCTCGGTCCAGATCGGCCGGATCTCGTCGAACTTGCGCCCATCGAGGCGGTGGCCCCGCTCGAGCACCTCGTCGCGGAGCACCTTCTCCTTCAGCTCGCTGAAGATCTTCTTGGCCTCGAGCTTCCGCACGATCTCGCCTTCGGGTATCGAGGCGATGAGGTCTTCGAGTACCTGGTCCACGCGCTGGTAGCTTTCCAGCTTGCCCCGCAGGCGCATGGCCTCGCTGAGCGGCACGTAGACTCTCTCCTCGACGTCCCGGTAGAACTCGTGCCCGATGGGCTTGGTCTCGACCGTGACCTTCTTCTTGCCGACCCTGGCCTTGAGGTCGTCGATGCCGGCGACGATCGTCTTGATGGCCGCATGCGCGGCCTCGAGCGCTCCCACGACCTGGGCCTCGGTCACTTCCTTTGCGCCGGCCTCGACCATGACGATGCCGTCCCTGGTACCGGCCACGACGAGATCAAGCGTGCTGACCTTCCGCTCGGCAAACGTTGGGTTGATGACGAACGCGCCGTCCATCAGGCCGACACGTACACCGGCGATCGTCTTCTCGAGCGGGATCTCGGACAGCGCGAGCGCCGCCGATGCCCCCGTGATCGCCAGCACGTCGGCGTCGTTGTCCGTGTCCGCCGACAGGAGCAGGGCGATGATCTGCGTCTCGTAGCGCCAGCTGGGGGTGAAGAGCGGCCGGATCGGGCGGTCGATCAGGCGGCTGGTCAGGACCTCCTTTTCCGACGGCTTGCCCTCGCGCTTGAAGAAGCCGCCCGGAATGCGTCCCGACGCGTACGTGTACTCGCGGTAGTCGACGGTCAGCGGCAGAAAGTCGATGCCCTCGCGGGCGCTCGCAGCATGAGCCGCAGTGACGAGCACGACCGTATCGCCCGATCGGACGACGACGGATCCGTCGGCCTGCTTGGCCAGCTTGCCCGTTTCGAGAGACAGCTTGCGCGACCCGACCTGGATCTCGCGCGTCTGCAAATGAACATTGTGCATGTGACTAGGTTCTACTTGCGTATGCCGAGTCGCTGAATCAGCTCAGTGTAGCGCTCGGAGTCCTTGCTCTTGAGGTAGTCGAGGAGGCGGCGACGCTGGCCGACCAGCTTCAGCAGCCCTCGGCGGGAATGATGATCCTTCGCGTGGATCTTGAAATGCTCGGTGAGGTAGTTGATGCGCTCGCTGAGGAGGGCAACCTGTACTTCCGGTGACCCCGTGTCACCGTCGTGGGTCCTGTAGGTCCCGATGATGCCGCTCTTCCGATCCCTGGTCAACGCCACTTGTGGCTCCTTCACGCACGGTTCAGTCGCGATCGCCTGGGCCACGACCGCCCGGGCCATTCACCGAACCGCCGTACAGTGTCGACAATCCCTGACCCTTAAACAGTTCATTCTAAATCAGGACTACCGCCGGGTGCAAAGAACCAGGAGGCGATGCCGTCGTCGCCAGGGCCACCAGATGGTCGTGCTCGTCGAGCAGCCTCACCCAGCCGCCGGCTTCGCGCTCCACGTGGCCGGACGCAGCCGTCGCGTTCAGCGTCGCCGGCGCGTCCGCCAGCACGTGGGTTCCGTTCACGTCCTGGCCGTGAGACACGCGCCCGCGCCCCTCCTGGCTGAGATGCACCGGCGGCAGGGACGGCAGCAGCCCGTCGAGTGGAATCCAGCCCTCCGCGAACGCCTCGGCACGCTGCCGAAGCCGCTCCAGATGGACGGCGTGGTCCAGACCGAACTCGCCGCTTCGCGTCCGACGCAGCGACTCGAGGCAGGCTCCCGTGCCCACCAGTTCCCCCAGTGCGTGCGCGAAGCTGCGCACGTAGAAGCCTGACGAGCAGGTGATGGCGACCTGCGCCGAGGCCCCCGTGAACGCCAGCAGGTCCGCGCGCGTCACTCGGACGGTCACGGGCGCCAGCGTCACCGTCTCATCGCGCCGCGCGAGCTCGTACGCGCGCCGCCCTCCAACCTTCTTCGCAGAGTAGGCGGGCGGCACCTGCAGGTACTCCCCCCGGAGCGACTCGAGCGCGCGTTCGACGTTCCCTCGCTCCGGCGTGAGTCCGGACCGCGCCAGCTCGCGTCCCAGGATGTCGTAGGAGTCGGTGCACACCCCGAATCGGATCCCGGCGGTGTAGTCCTTCTCCGACGCCGTGAAGAAACGCACCAGCCTGGTCGCCCGGCCGCAGGCCAGCGGCAGCACCCCCGTGGCCAATGGATCGAGCGTCCCCGTGTGCCCGATGCGGCGCTCGCCCAGGATGTGGCGCACAGCGGCGACCACGTCGTGGGAGGTCACGCCCGCTGGCTTGTCGACGACGAGAACGCCATCCATGGCAGTGGGCAGTGGGCAGTGGGCAGTGGGCCGGCAGTGGGCAGTAGGCAGTAGGCAGTGGGCGGAGGTTCCGGGTTCGTCGTCTTTGGAGGCAAGCGTGACGAGCGTCTTTGCTGCCTACCGCCTACTGCCTACTGCCGGCCGTCTCGATGGCCTGCGCGAGCTTCCCCTCGAAGATCGCCTTCAGCGCCGCGAGCTCACCGGTTGCGGAGCATCCGGATGCATTCGCGTGCCCGCCGCCGCCGAACTCGCGTGCGATCGCGTTGACGTCGATCTCGCCCTTCGAGCGCATGCTCACCCGCCAGGCGCTCGGCCCGTTCTCCTTGAAGAACACCACCGCCACGATGTCCTTGACGGTCAGAGGGAGGTTGACGAGGCCTTCGGTGTCCTCGTACGTGCCGCCGCACTCCTGCGCGAGCTTCTGGTCGACCGACACGGTGGCGATTCGCCCTGATGGGTCGAGCTGCATGTGGTGGAGGACCGCACCGAAGAGTTTGAGCCGGCCCAGATTGTTGCTGTCGAAGATCGTCCGTGCCACCGACGACGGGCTGACCCCGGCTTCGATGCACTGCTGGCAGATGTTGAAGGTGCGCGGCGTGATGTTCGAGTAATGAAACGAGCCGGTGTCGGTGAGGATCGCGATGTAGACGTGCGTGGCGATTTCGCGCGTGAACGGCACGCCGAGTTGGCCGATCAGCTCGAACACCATCTCGCCGCAGGCCGCGGCGGAGAGGTCGAACCAGTTCATCGCGCCGAACATCGTGTTGCCGGGGTGGTGGTCGATGTTGATGACGTAGCCACGGTCGAGACCGGCGATGCCCGTTCGCTGGACGTCGCCGCACTCCATCACGATCACGGCGTCACCCGGATCATCGACACGGTCGACGACCTCGATCCCGGCGACGCCGGGAAACGCCTGCATCTGCGGCGGCACGCGGTCGCGGCTGACGACGCGCACCTGCTTGCCGAGGTGTTCGAGCGCGAAGGCCATGGCCAGGCACGATCCGATCGCGTCGCCGTCCGGACGGGCGTGTGACGCGACGATGAACCTCTGTCGTCGCCGAATCTCGGTGGCGACCTGGGCGGCGGTCGTGTCGGCGGCGGTCGTGGTCATCTGGTTCGTGCGTTGGAGGCAGGGGACGTCGGACTGCCTGCGTCCTGCGCCGCATTGTCGTCGCCGCCCTCGATCGCGCGACGGCTGTCTTCCTCGTGCAGATCGCGGAGGATCTGCTCGATCCGATCCTGATGCCCGACCGACTCGTCGAACCGGAACTCGAGCTCGGGCACACGCCGCAAACGGAGCCGGCCGCCGATCTGGCGCCTGAAGAACGGCGCCGCCCGCTCGAGCGCCGCCGCCGTCTCGCGTCGCGCTGCGGCGTCGCCCATCGTCGTGTAGTAGACGCGCGCCATCTGCAGATCCGGCGAGACCTTCACGCGGGTCAGCGTGATGAACCCGATCCCGGGGTCGTGCACGACGCCGCGACTGAGGAGCTCGCCGATCTCCTGGCGGATCTCTTCGCCGACTCGGTCGGGTCGGTGCCCTTGAGCCATCTACGTGAGGTACTCGACCTCGGTCCGCGAGACGAGCCCCGGCTCGATGCGGTCGATTTCATCGGCGGCGGCCGTGAGCTGCTGCTCGACGTGGAGGGCGGTGGTCGAGATGGCTACGATGCCCAGCTCCGCCCGCTGCCAGACGTCCTGATGCTCGAGCTCGGCCACGGCCACGTTCAGCTTCTGGAGTCGATCCTTGACCCGGCGCAGCACCATGCGCTTGTCCTTGAGCGACTGCGAGTGTGGAATATAGAGCTCGACGCGGAGGACGGCTACGCGCATTGCGATCTCACGCCGTCACAGCCACTCGCTCCATCGTGAACACCTCGATCAGATCGCCGACCTTCACGTCATTGTAGTTCTGCAGGCCGATCCCGCATTCGAGCCCGCTCTTCACCTCGCTCACGTCGTCCTTGAAGCGGCGCAGCGACGAAATCCTGCCCTCGAAGACCACGATGTTGTCGCGAAGCAGACGGGCCTGCGTCTCGCCGGCGCGTGTGATGCGGCCGTCGGTCACCAGGCACCCGGCGATAGCGCCCACTTTCGGCACGCGGAAGACCTCGCGCACTTCAGCCGTGCCGATCCGGGTCTCCTTGAACGTCGGCTCGAGGAGCCCCGCCATGCTCTTCTTGATCTCCTCGGTCACGTTGTAGATCACCGAGTGCAGGCGGATGTCGATCTCCTCGCGCTCCGCCATGTCGTGGGCGTTGCGATCGGGCCGGACGTTGAAGCCGATGATGATCGCGTTCGACGCCGACGCGAGCAGCACGTCCGACTCGTTGATGGCGCCGACGCCCGACCGGATGATCCGGATCTTGACCTTGTCGTCGGACAGCTTCGAGAGCGTCTCGGCGAGCACCTCGGCCGATCCCTGGACGTCCGCCTTGACGATGAGCGGCAGCTCCTTCACGCCGCCTTCGGCGATCTGCTCCTTGAGCGATTCCAGCGTGAGCCGGCCGCCCTTGGCGCCAAGCGCGCGCTCCTTGGCCTGGGCCTGACGGAACGTGGCGATCTGCCGTGCCTTGGCCGCATCGGCGACCGTCTGGAAGGGGTCGCCCGGCAGGGGCAGGCTGGTCAGACCGAGCACCTCGACCGGCGTCGCGGGCGCGGCGGCCTTGACCTGGCGGCCCCGGTCGTCGATGAGCGCGCGGACCTTGCCGACCACGGGGCCGGCGATGAAGTTGTCGCCGACGTGCAGCGTGCCGTCCTGCACCAGAACCGTGGCCACCGGTCCGCGGCCGCGATCGAGCTTGGCCTCGAGCACGGTGCCCGACGCGTTGCGCTTGGGATTGGCACGCAGCTCGAGAATGTCCGTCGACAAGAGGATCATCTCGAGGAGCTGATCGAGATTCTGACGCTTCTTGGCGGACACGGGCACCGTGACCGTCTGGCCGCCCCAGTCCTCCGGGACCAGGCCGAGCTCGGCGAGCTCGCGCTTCACGTTATCGGGGTTGGCACCCGGTTTGTCGATCTTGTTGATCGCCACAACGATCGGCACGTTGGCGGCCTTGGCGTGATCGATCGCTTCGCGCGTCTGCGGCATCACGCCGTCGTCGGCGGCCACCACGAGCACGACCACGTCGGTGACCTTGGCGCCCCGCGCGCGCATCAGCGTGAAGGCTTCGTGGCCCGGCGTGTCGAGGAAGACGACGCTGCGGCCGTCGCCGACGTCCACGTGATACGCGCCGATGTGCTGGGTGATGCCGCCGGCTTCGCGTTCGGCCACCTTCGTCTCGCGAATCGCGTCGAGCAGGGACGTCTTGCCGTGGTCGACGTGACCCATGACGGTCACGACTGGCGCGCGCGGCCGCGAATCCTCGGGCTTCGACTCCTCGCTCTGGGCCGAGACGAGCTCCTCCTCGAAGCTCCGCATCTGGACTTCGGCGCCGAACTCCCGGGCGATGTCTTTGGCCGTCTCCGTGTCGACCGTGCTGTTGATGTTCATCATCATCCGGCGCATCAACAGCTTGGCCAGGACGTCCTTCACACGCACATCGAGCTTGTCGGCCAGGTCCTTGACCGTCATCCCCTCGGCCAGCGTGATCGTGCGCGTGATGGGCGGCGGGGCGGCGGGTGCCGCCGGTATCGACGGCTGCGACGGCCGCTCGCGTCGTGTCTGCGTCGGGCGCGGCCCGGCTGGGCGGAACGGGCCCGACGGCGGTCGCGGGCCGAGCGCGGGCCGGCCCGGCAGTGATGGCGGCGCACCGGGGCGGGCAAACCCCGGCTGCTGCGTGCGCACGGGCTGCGAGGGCAGAGGCCTCGGCCCACCAAGCATGCTCGGGGTGGTTGGCCGCGGCGGTGCGTACGACGGCCGTGCCGGCTGGCTAGGTGCGCCACCCGGCCGCGTCGCCGTTGTCTTCGCCGATGGAGCGGGTTTGGCCGTGCCGGCCGACCCAGGCGGTTGAACCATGCGCGGCTGCGTCACCTGTGGCCGTTTGGCTGGCATGAGCGGCCGGGCCGGTTGCGGGGCCCTTCCTGGCTCCTCGATGCGAAGCCGGATGGTCGGTGGGACGAACCGTCCTACCTGGTGCGCCGCCGACGGCACGGCAGGCGCCCCAGGTGCAGTGGGAACGGACACCTCAGTTGGCTCCTCTGTCGGGCCCTCGTCGACAGGCACCGTCTCGGGCGCCGCGTGCAGAGCATCGGCGACCTCCGCGGCCGCTGGTGGCGGCGGTTCGACTTCCGCGATCGACGGCACGGCCGCTTCCGGTGCCTCGGTCAGCTCCGGTTCGACGTCAGGCGGCCCAACCGCGGTTTCGGCGGGCGGCGCCTGCGGCCTGATGGTCTTGACCAGGCGCGGCGGACCGAGCACCGGGGCGGCCGGTTTCGGCGGCTCCAGCTTCTTGAGTACCGGGGTCTTCTTGGCGCTCTTGGCCGGCGGCGCGTGCTCGGCGAACATGTCACCGCCCGGAAGCGAGACGCTGCGCTGGCGGGCCAGTCGCTCGACGAACGAGCGCGCGACGACTTCTTCGATGGTGCTCGAGGCGCTCTTCAGCTCGATTCCGTGATCGCGCTTGAGCAGCGCCAGCACTTCCTGGCTCGTCGTGCCGAGCAGTTCCGCGACCTTGTAAATCCGAACTGTTGCCAAATCGTTCCCTGTCCGCGCAGGCTGACGCCCGCGCTCTACGTGTCGTCGCCCTTTGCTTCCTGCCCGATGGTCCCGTCGTCTGCCGCGACGGAGGCCTCCTCACCGCTCTCCTCGGCGGCGGCCCCGGACGTGTCGGCCCCGGACGTGTCGGCCCCGGACGCGTCGGCCTCCTCCGCCGCCAGGGGTTCAGCCTCGCCTCCGCCCAGCGCGCCGAACTCCGCCTCGACCTCGCGCCGCTTCTCTTCCTCGCTCTTGATGTCGATCCGCCACCCGGTGAGCTTCGCCGCCAGGCGCACGTTCTGTCCCTTCTTGCCGATCGCCAGCGACAGCTGCTTGTCTTCGACGACGACCTCCATGATGCGCTCACGGTCGTCGACGATCGACACGCGCTGGACCTTGGCCGGGCTGAGGGCGTTGGTCACGAGCTGAACGGTGTCCTCCGACCACTCGACGATGTCGATCTTCTCGCCGCGCAGCTCCCGGATGATGGCCTGGACGCGGGTGCCTTTCATGCCGACGCACGCGCCAACCGGGTCCACGTCGCGCTCGCGCGAATAGACCGCCACCTTGGCCCGGTCGCCGGCCTCGCGGACCGCGCCACGAATGATGACCGTGCCATCGTAGATCTCGGGCACCTCCTGCTCGAACAGCTTGATGAGCAGCGCCGGGTCGGTTCGCGACAGGACGATTTGAGGCCCCTTGGCGCTCCGGTTGACGCCCTTGATCACGGCGCGGATCCGCTCGCCCGGGGTGTAGCTTTCCGCGCGTGATTGCTCCTTGCGCGGCAGCACCGCCTCGACCCGGCCGATCTCCACGATGAGGTCCCCGTTCTCGAAGCGCTTCACGGTGCTGTTGATCACCTCGCCGACGCGGTCGTTGTACTCGGCAAAGATGTTCTCGCGCTCTGCTTCGCGGACCTTCTGGAAGATCACCTGCTTCGCGGTCTGGGCGGCGATGCGCCCGAGCACGTCCGTGCGCTTGGGGAACTCGATCTCCATGTCGACTTCGGCTTCGTCGCTGTACAGATCCTGCGCCTCCTTGAGCGAGATCTCGGTGGCCTCGTTGGTCACCTCGGAGACGATGTGCTTGATCGCGAACAGGTCGACCTGTCCTGTCTCGGGGTTGAACCTCGTCTTCAGGTTCTCGTTCGTCTTGTAGTACTTGCGGGATGCGGTCAGGACCGCGTCCTCGATGGCCGTGATGATCGTGTCGGCTTCGATGCCCTTTTCCTTGGCGAGCGCCTCGATCGTCTGCATCAGCGGGTTCTGCATGTCTTCCTCAGAATTCGACCTCGAGCCGGCCGCGCGTGATGAGCCGCGCGGGCAGTCTGTGCCGCCGCCCGTTGGGCGCCTCCAGCAGGACGTCGTCGCCGTCGACTCCACGCAGGCGCCCTTCGAACGCCTGCTGATGGTCGATCGGTTCGCTCACGACGATCTTCGCCAGCCGGCCCGCGAAGCGACGGTAGTCGTCGACCGTACGGAGCGGACGATTCAGTCCTGGCGAGGACACCTCCAGCGTGTAGGCGAAGGGCAACGGATCTTCGACGTCGAGAATCGTCCCCATCTCCCGATTGATCTGCTCGCAGTCCTCGATGCTCACGCTCTCATCGGCTGTGGCCGAGGGTCCCGGCCTGTCGATGAAGACCCTCACCACGTGCCCTCCCATTTCACGCCGGCTCTGGATATCCCAGATCTCCAGACCGCGCGCGGCCGCCACCCGCTCGGCGATCGCCCGAATCTGCTCCAGCGGCTGCATGGAACACCCTGAAACACGAAAAGTGGGCACGAGCCCACTTGGAGTCTTCCTCCGAATAGGTGACCCTCTAGCCTATCATGCGGAATCGGCCCCCGACAACGGCCGTGCTCGACGGTGACGTGCTTCGGCGATCGTCGTCGGAGCGTCCGGTGGGTCCGGGCGCGCGACCAGATCGTAGCCGCGGCTCGCCACGAGCTCGGCGTCGACGAACTGCCCCGGCGACAGCGTCGACGGGTCGCAGTCGGTCAGGTAGACGAGCGGATCGATGTCCGGCGCCTGACTCTCCAGGCGGCCCCGAACGACGAGGTCGTGCTCGGTGGACGGGCCGTCCACCAGGACGCGGACGCGCGTCCCGATGCGCGCCCGCTGGGACCGCGCCACGATCCCTCGCTGCAATCGCATCAGGCCGTCATGCCGACCGCGCTTCACCGGGCCGGGCACGTCGTCCTCCAGGCGATGGGCGGACGTCCCCTCCTCGTGCGAGTAGGTGAAGACGCCGACGTGGTCGAACTCCACGTCCCGCACGAAGGACCGCAGCTCCTCGTAGTCCTGGGACGTCTCGCCAGGGAAGCCCACGATGAACGTGGTCCGCAAGGCGACGCCGGGCACCCGGCGACGAATCCTGTCGAGGAGGCGCTCGTAGCCGGCGCGTGTGCCCGGCCGCTTCATGCGCTTCAACACCGCGTCCGAGGCGTGCTGCAGCGGCAGGTCGATGTACTTGCAGACGTTTTCGCTTTCAGCCACCGCCTCGAGCACGGCATCGGTGATCGTGGTCGGATAGAGGTACAGCATCCGGATCCACTCGAGGCCGTCGACGCCGTTGAGGGCGCGAAGCAGCCGGGCGAGCGCACCGCGCTCGCCGCGGTCGACGCCGTAAAAGGAGGTGTCCTGTGAGATGAGGAGCAGCTCCTTGACACCGCGCGCGGCCAGGCGCGTCGCTTCCTCGACGACCGACTCGTGCGAGCGGCTCCGATAGCGACCGCGCAGGGTCGGGATGATGCAGAAGGCGCACGTGTAGTCGCACCCTTCGGCGATCTTGGCGTACGCGTAGTGCCGGGGCGTGGCCAGCAGCCGAGGCGTGTTGGCGTCGTACAGGTAACTGGGCAGGTCTCCCGTCTTCGGTCTCCGGTCCTCGGTCTCCGGTCTCCGGTCTGCGGTCGGTACGCGTTCGCCGTTCGATCGGAACAGTGGAATCGTTCGAGTCCCGAGTCCCGAGTCCCCGGTCCCCGTTCCAGTCCCGATCGCCTCAACGATTTGCGGCACCTGCCCCGTGCCGAGGACGGCGTCGATCTCGGGGATCTGCTCGAGCAGCTCGTCCCGATAGCGCTCGGCCATGCACCCGGTGACCACGAGCCGGCGGCATGCGCCCGTCTTCTTCTGCTCCGCCATCTCGAGGATGGCGTCGATCGATTCCTGCTTGGCCTTGTCGATGAAGGCACAGGTGTTGACGATGAGCACGTCGGCGTCGGCGGCATCGCCGGTGAGCTGGTGCCCGCTCTCCTGGGCGAGCCCCAGCATGACCTCGGAGTCGACGAGGTTTTTCGGGCAGCCGAGGGAGACCATTCCAATCTTCATCGCGTTCTTGGTCCTCGATCTCCGGTCTCCGGTCTCCGGTCTCCGGTCTACGGGTACAGACGGTACAACATGCGCGGGTACGGAATCGTCTCCCGCACGTGTTCGAGCTTGCAGATCCAGGCGACGCACCGCTCGATGCCCATGCCGAACCCGCCGTGCGGCACCGTGCCGTAGCGCCGGAGGTCGAGGTACCACTCGAAGGCCTCCTGCGGCAGGTCGTGCTCCTTGATGCGCTGCAGGAGCAGATCGAGGTCGTCGAGCCGCTGCCCGCCGCCGATGATCTCGCCGTAGCCTTCCGGCGCCAGCACGTCGACGCACAGCGCCTTGTCCGGCTGCGCCGGATCCGGCTTCATGTAGAAGGCCTTCACGCTGGCCGGATAGTGGGTGATGCAGACCGGACGATCGAATTGCTCGGACAGCACCGTCTCGTCGGTCCCGCCGAGATCGGTGCCGTACTGGAAGGGGAGGCCCTTCTCCTGCAGGAGCTTCGCCGCCTCGTCGTAGCGCAGGCGCGGGAACGGCGCCTTGACCGCCTCGAGTTTCGCGACATCCCGTTCGAGCAGCTTCAGCTCCGACATCCGGTGCTCGAGCACACGCGCCACGACGACGGTGACGAGGCCCTCGGCAAGCTCGATCACGTCGTCGAGCGTGGCATACGCCATCTCCGGCTCGACCATCCAGAACTCGGTCAGGTGCCGGCGGGTCTTCGACCTCTCCGCCCGGAAGGTCGGCCCGAAGCAGTACACCTTGCCGAGCGCCATGGCGTTGGCTTCGTTGTAGAGCTGACCGCTCTGCGTCAGGAACGCCGTGGTGTCGTCGAAGTACTGAACCGGAAAGAGCGTGGACGTCCCCTCGCAGGCCGCTGGCGTGAAGATCGGCGTGTCGCACAGGATGAAGCCGCGCGAGTTGAAGAAGTCGCGCACGGCGTTGACGACCTCGTGGCGGACGCGCAGGATCGCGGCCTGACGCTCGGTGCGAATCCACAAGTGGCGCCGGTCCATCAGGTAGTCGACCCCGTGTTCCTTCGGGGTGATGGGGAAGTCGTGGGACTCGCCGTGCACGTCGAGCCCCTTCACGTCGATCTCGAAGCCGCCCTTGGCGCGCGTGTCGGCACGAACCGTGCCCGTGACCGAGAGCGACGTCTCCTGCGACAGATGGTCCGCGCGCGCGAACATCTCGTCGCCGACCGCCGCTTTCGAGACGACGGCCTGGATGAAGCCGGTGCCGTCGCGGACGATCAGGAAGTGGATCTTCCCGCTCGAGCGGCGGTTGTGCAGCCACCCGTGGATCGTGACGTCCTGGCCTTCATGCCTGGCGATGTCGGATATGGAACTCTGCATGTGACTCTGTAATTCAAAATGCAAGATGCGAAATGCAAAACGCGACGAAACCGGCGCTCACTTCCTGCCGTTTGCATTTTGAATTTTGCATTTTGCGTTTTGCATTACAAGGATCAGAAAGTGACCAGCGTCTTCTCCAACCGCTCCCGTGCCTTGACGCACCGTCTGAGGACGTCCACCGGGTCGCCCGTGTCCGCCACTTCGAGCATCAGGACGCCGTCGTATCCGATCTTCTGTGTCGCCATCATCGCGGCGTCCCAGTCGATTGTGCCCGAATACGGCGCCAGGTGCTCGTCGCGTCCGCCATGGTTGTCGTGCACGTGCGTCGTCCACAGATGTCCGGAGAGTGTTTCGATCGTCTCGCCCAGGTCGCCCATCAGGTGCGCGTGGCCGTAGTCGAGGCAGACGCCGGCGTCGACGCCGTCGAGCTGGTCCTCGACGAGTCCCGCCAGCGACGCGGCGTCCGACAGCGCATTCGGCATCACTTCGAGCGCGACACGCACGGCGGCGCGCGCCGCCAGCTCCGCGATCTCCTCGATGCTGCGCCGGGCCGCGTCCGGGTCGTTATCGCCACGGGGCACCTGTGCGTGCGCCGGCGTGCCCAGGTGCACGACCAGATACTGGAACGGGACGCGCGCGGCCAGGGCCAGGGCGGCCCCGGTCTCGGCGACGGCCGCTCGCCGTCGGCTCTCGTCGATCGAGGCATTCGAGAACGAACCGACCCATTGTCCCTTGTGCATCCGGTCGACGATCGGCGCGTGGACCGAATGGAGGTCCAGCCGCGTATCGGCGAGCCATTCGGCGAGCTGATCGATCGCCGCCCCGCTCCGGTAATCGAAATGCGCGCGCGTCGCGAACAGCTCCACCGTGTCGAATCCGTGAGCCGAGATGTGCACGAGATGATCCCGGCTCAGCCGGTGCTCGTGAAACAGGTGCGTGGAGACGCCGAATCGGTGCATGGCCGGCCGGTCCGCTCTTCCTGAACGGGCCAACTCATCATTCTAGTCGGGTTCCGCACTCTTTGTGAGGCGTTGTGTGTTGACTATCGAAGTTCTTCGACGTACCCGGCGAGGATCTCGCGGAGGCGCCCGAACCGATCGTCGCGCTCCATGTTCCCCCGGACGTAGGCCAGGGTGCGCGGAATGTACTGGATGTAGACGGGATTCCCGCGTGTGGTGGTCTGAAATCCGAAAGTGCCCAGCGCCTTCAGGTTTCGTTGCATCGCCATCAGATCGAACCGCCGGCGGAAGTCGCCGAACTCCGTCGATGGGCCACCCCCGTGCGCGCGCACCCCACGGAGCGCCAGGAAGAACGCAATCAACTCGTCGACCTCCCGCTCCGCGACGTCCACGTATGAGTCCCTGAGCAGGGACACCAGATCGTAGGTGTCCGGACCCATCCGCGCGTCCTGGAAGTCGATGATATAGAGCTGGCCGTCGTGCAGCATCAGGTTGCGACTGTGATAGTCCCGGTGGCACAGGACGCGGGGCTCCGCGGCCAGCTCCTCGGCGAGGCGCAGCAGCTCCGCATCGAGTGCCGCGCGTTCGGGTGCCGCCACCACCGCGCCCTTGTAGGCCTCGAGGAAGTGCTTCACGAAGTACCGCAGCTCCCACGAGAGCTTCTCGACGTCGAAAGCGACGGCGTAGGGGATGTACGCGGACGAGGCGAGCTCGCGCCCACGGCGCTGAATCGTGTCCACCAGTGTGACCGCCTGTCGGTACAGCCCGGCGTGCTCGGTCGGCGAAGCGGTTCCGAGGTGCGCCTGCAGCGTCACGTCGCCGAGGTCCTGCAAGGCGAGGATGCCGAGCTCGTTCGAGTATCCAAGCGTGCCCGGCACCGGGACCGGCATGGCGGCCATCAGACGCGCCACGTTGGCGAATGGCAGATCGTCGACGTCGAACGGTTGCGGGTAGACGGCCAGAACCTGTGACGGCTCGTCGTGTATCAGAATGCGGACGTATCGCCGATCCGAGGCGTCGCCCGTGAGCGGCACCACCTTCGCGCCACGTCCGGCCAGGCCGGCCTCAGCCAGATACCGATCGATGCGGGAGCGGACGTCGTCGGGCATCATCGTTCGGGTCGTTCGGGTCGTTCGGGTCGTTCGGATCGTTCGGATCGTTCGGAGCGTCCCGCTCAGAGCGGCGCGATGGCCAATCCATCGATTCTACGTTCCCCCGGCGCCAGCTCGCCGTCGGCGGTCCGGATCGTCACGCCGTGCCACGAGGTGTCGGCGGGCACCCGCACGCCGTCGGTGACCACGCATTCGCGCAGGAATACCCCGTCCTCGACGACGACGTCGTCCCAGAGGACCGAGCGCTCGACGCGCGCAGAGCCGAGTACGCGCGCGGAGGCGTGCGCGTTGCTGTGTCCCTCACGCGCGGCGATTCGCAGGGACGTGTCCAGGTAGTCGGCCGGCGTGCCGATGTCGAAGAACTCAGCCGACGCGTGGAAGACGCGAATCGAGCCCGGTCGTGACGCGATGAGCGTGGGGTAGAGGGCCCGGATCGACTCGAAGGGGATGTCGGCCGGTACCGACGCGAAGGCGTCCGCCTCGGCGACCTGCACGCCGATGACGTGGAACGATCCCTGAGCAGAACCGCGTTTCGCGAACCCGGTCACGGCTCCGTCGCCGTCGACGATCGCGCCGCCGTACTTGTCCGGCTCGGTGTTCGGAACGACGGCGATCGTCACGAGCGCGTGCGACTCGCGGTGGCTGGCCACCACGGCACGCAGGTCGACGTCGGTGAGTGTGTCGCCGTTCACGATGAGGAACGTGGACGAGCCGAGCAGCGGGATGGCGCGCTTGGGTCCCCCGGCCGAGCCGAGCACGGGAGACTCCCACGAGTACCGGGCGCGCAGCCCGAGGTCCGAGCCGTCTCCGACCAGCGTCGTCAGCGTGTGAGGCAGGTGGTGCAGGTTCAACACGACGTCGGTGACGCCCGCTGCGGAGAGCGATCCCAGGATGCGCCGGATGAGCGGGATGCCGGCCAGCGGCAGCGCCGATTTGGCGCGCACGTACGAAAGAGGACGCAGGCGCGTGGCCAGACCGGCCGTCAGGACGAGCGCTGGGACCATTCGTCGGCGAACATCATGTTGGCGCCTGTCAGCCCCAATTCCCCACGTCGCTGCAGGAACAGCCCGCGATAGGAGTCCAGGAGGTAGTCGGAGGAGCTGCGCCCGAGCGCACGGGCCGTCTGTTCGATGGCCCGCTCGCCGCCTTCGATTTCGACGAACGTGCCGATCGGCGTCTCGTCGAGGGCAATCGTCGCGTCCCCGGCGGCGAATTCTTCCCGGAACTTCTGGTACCGGAACCAGACGTGCAGACCGAGCGACTCCAGCACACGCGTCATCACGTCGCCGTCGCTCACCACCGTCTCGTGCTCCTCGCGGGTTTTCACGATGCCGGGCTGGACCGGCCCCTTGAACGTCAGCAGGCTCCTGCCCGACTCGCTGCGCACGCGCAGCGCGCATCCGCGACGACGGAGCATCTCGTCCCCGGTGTCGAACATCGCATCTTCCTGGAGCCGGCGACACCTGAGCGGCGCGGCGCCCGTGGCGAGGATCGCCGCCCGCGCCTGGGAGGGACTCTCGAACAGCAGTTTGATCTCTCGTTCGATCATGTCAGCGCCACGTCTCGACGTCGGCCTTCCGGGTCCGGACAGGGAGGCCCAGATTATAGACAGGGCCCCGGAAAAGGAAAGGCCCCAGACCGTCCACTCGGTCTGAGGCCTGCCAGAGCCCAAAGCCCAGAGCCTAAAGCCCAGAGCCCCCTCACTCCTTTGTGACCGGGACGAAAACCTCCTGCAACGAGTCCTGCCCGCGGCGGAGCACACGCAGAAACGCCGTGGCGCCGGACGGAATGCGTGCCAGCTCGCGCTGCGCCTCGGCCGCGGATTCCACGGCCTGACGGCCGACGCGTACGATCACATCCCCGGCCCGCAGTTGGGCGCGAGCGGCTGAGCTGCCCTGCTCGACCTCGGTGATGACCGCACCACGACGACCCTCCAGGCCAAGTTGCCGCGCGATGGGGGGCGTGATGTTCTCGAGCGTCATCCCGAAACCGCTGCTCGTCTGCCGGGCCGGGCTGTCGTCGGGGCGTTGGCCCCGCGCGACTCTGCCCTCCGCCTCGAGATCGAGCTCCTCGACCGTGACATTGAGCGTACGCTCCTGCCGGTCGCGCACGATGCGGAGTGGCACCGTCGTCCCGGGTCTGGTGCTGACCACCATTCGTACCAGTTCATCGCGACTGACGACGGGCTTGCCGCCAAAGGCCACGATGACGTCGCCTGGCTCGAGCCCGGCCCTGCTGGCCGGGCTGTCCGGAGTCACGCTCTTCACGACGGCGCCGTTCCGGTTCGTGAGCCCGAACTCGTCCACCGCCTCACGCAGCACGGAATCCACGGCCACGCCGATGCGCCCCCGGGTGATCTTGCCGGCGCGCAGCTGGGGCAGCAGCTCGCGAACCGTGTTGCTGGGAATGGCGAAGCCGATCCCGATGTTGCCCTGACGCATGACGTCGGTGTAGATCGCCGTGTTGATGCCGATCACCTCGCCGCGCAGGTTGAGCAGCGGCCCGCCCGAGTTGCCCTGATTGATTGCCGCGTCGGTCTGCAGGACCTGAGCCGATCGCCCATCGGTGACTTCGAACGCTCGTTCGAGGCCGCTGATGACGCCGACGGTGACGGTGTGCGCCAGCCGGCCGAACGGGTTGCCAATCGCCATCACCCAGTCGCCCGGCTGCATCTGCGCCGAGTCGCCGAACTTGACCTCCGGCAGCGTGTGGTCCGGTTTGTCCGTCAGCTCGAGGAGCGCGCTGTCGGTCAACGGATCGCGGCCGACGACCCTGGCTTCGTACTCGCGATCCTGATCCTCCCCGTACATCGATACCTTGATCTTGCTGGCGCCTTCGACCACGTGGTTGTTGGTCAGGATGAAGCCGGCCTTGTCGATGATGAAGCCCGAGCCCGCGCCCGCCACCACCTGTTCGCGCGGCCGCCGTCCTCCCTCCTGCGGGCCTCGCTGACCGAAGAAGCGATCGAGGGGGTTATCGGGCCCGAACAGGTCGCTCAGGTCCTGCACCGGCTGCCGCGATTCTGTCCAGATCGTGACGACGGCCGGCATGGCCGTCTTGGCGACCTCGCGGAACGTGCTCGACGTGAGCGGGCCGTTGATCGGCGCACTGTTCATCGGTGGGGCGGCCGCCGTTTGTGCCGTCGATTCCGGGGCCAGCCCCAGCCTCGACGCGAATACCAGCGCGGCCGCGGCCGACGTTACGGCGATGAGTAGTGCGTAGAACCACGTGTTTCTCTGGCTGGACATCATTCCTCCAAACCTCTTCCCCTATTCTCGACCAAGTCTCTCAAATCGGGTAGGTCAGCCCTTGAATCGAGTCCCGAGTCCCGAGTCCCGAGTCCCCAGTCCCCAGTCCCCATCCTCCTCACACGAGCGTCACGACCGTGGCCTGTCTCGGTCC
>Ga0209640_10001311_pt1 | contig 20926 bp, 19 predicted proteins | sample RifCSP10_1_FD_184018 | JGI IMG/M metagenome (GOLD analysis project Ga0209640, IMG submission 184018) | Soil microbial communities from Rifle, Colorado - Rifle CSP2_sed 10_1 (SPAdes) (version 2) | ecosystem: Environmental > Terrestrial > Deep subsurface > Rock core/Sediment | place: Rifle...
GCGGCAGTGTCCGGCTTCAGAGCCTGTGAAAAAACCTGTCAATTCCCAACCCCCAATCTCCAACTCCCAACGGAACGTTTGGGAATTGGGAATTGGGAGTTGGGAGTTGACGCATTTCTTCACACGCTCTTCAGCCGGACCGGGACGCCATATGCCGCGCCAGGTACTCGACTGTGTCGTTCACCGTGCCCAGCTTTGCGTAATCCGCTTCGGGGATGTCCACGCGACTGGCCGCGTGTATCGCGACGATGAAATTCAGGTAATCGAACGAATCGAGGTCCACCTGGTCGCGTAGCGGCGCCTCGGGGCGCACCGATGCGGCGTCGATCTCCGGCGCGACCTCGGAAAGCGCCTTCAGCACGACCGCCGTGATCTCCGCGCGCGTCACAGCGCCTCCGGCTTCTGCAGCCATCGCTCCAGCGCCCCGAGAAACTGCCCGGCCCTCCGGCCGTCGAGCGCGCGATGGTCCGCCGAGATGCTGACAGTCATGACCGGTCTCGGCTCGACCCGGCCCTCGACGACCCACGGACGCTGGACGACGCGTCCGAGTCCGACGAGCGCCACCTGCGGCGGATAAATGATCCCGAACGCGGTCTCCACCCCAAGCTCCCCCAGGTTCGTCACCGTGAGGGTCGAGTCCGCGAGCTCCGAGCTGCGCAGCGCACCGGCGCGTGCCCGCGCCACGAGATCCCGCAGCTCGCGCATCACCGTATCGACGTCCTTTCGATCGACGTCATGCAGCGCTGGCGCCACGAGCCCGCCGTCCCGCAGCGCGACGGCGCACGCGAGGTGCACGCCGGGGCCGGGCCGGAACGCCGCGTCGATCCAGAAGCCGTTGACGTCGGGCACCTCTCCGATCGCATGAGCCACCGCCTTGAGCAGGGGCGCGATAGGCAGCAGCCGCGCATCGACCGTGCGCTTCCCGTTCTCGGCCGCCAGCCACGACGACAGCCGGCTCACATCAATCGTGGTCGCCAGGTACAGATGCGGGATCTCGCGCTTGGATCGACTCATCGCGGCGGCAATCGCCGCGCGCATGCCTGCCGTGCGATCCGCTGCCGGCGCCGGTGCGGCGGCTGGGCGGCGGCGCGACGCCGCCCGCTCGACGTCGGCACGGGTCACCGAGCCCCCCGGTCCGGTCCCGTCGACGGCGGACAAATCGACGTGCAGCTCCTCGGCGGCCTTGCGGGCCGCGGGGGAAATGCGCCGCTCCGCTGCCGGCGGCGAAGGGCGCGCCGCAGGCGCTCCTGCCGGTTCGTCGGCGCCGCGGATGAACGCCAGCACGGCGCCGACCGGCACCTTCTCGCCGGGCTGCACCGCCGTTCGATCGAGCACGCCGTCGTTGAACACTTCGATCTCGATTGCGCCCTTCTCCGTATCGACCACCGCAATGATGTCGCCGCGCTTCAGCGGTTCGCCCGGCGTCTTCAGCCACTGGACGAGCGTGCCGGCCTCCATGTCGGACCCGAGCGACGGCATGCGGAATTCGATCATCGCGCGACGGCTGCACCGATCAGGCTGCGCACAGCAGCGGCGATGGCGGGCGCCTGGGGCACGGCGGCATCTTCGAGATGCTTCGGGTACGGGATCGGCACCTCCGCCGAGCAGACGCGCCGGACGGGACCATCCAGCTCGTAGAACAGCGACTCAGCGATGCGCGCGGCAATCTCGGCTGACAGGCTGCCGCTGCGCCATCCTTCGTCGACGATGACGACGCGCCGCGTCTTGCGCACCGAGGCCTCGATCGCCGCCGTGTCGAGGGGCCGCAGCGTCCGCAGATCCAGCACTTCGACCTTGATGCCCTCCCGTGCCAGTTCGTCCGCCGCCTGAAGCGCCTTGTGCAGCGTCGCGCCGTACGTGATCACGCTCACGTCCGTGCCCGCGCGCCGGACGGCGGCACGATCGATATCCACGGGTCCCGCATCCTCTGCCAGCTCCCCCTCCATGTTGTACAGCGTCTGGTGCTCGAAGATGAGCACCGGATCGGGATCGTCGAGCGCCGTGGCGAGCATGCCGCGCGCGTCCTCGAGGGTCGCCGGCGTGACGATGCGCAGGCCCGGCACGTGGGCGAACCATCCTTCGAAGCTGTGCGCGTGCTGGGCCGCGAGCTGGCGGCCCGCGCCGGTGGCCATGCGGATGACGAGCGGCACGTTGAACTGCCCGCCGGACATGTGACGGATGGTGGCGGCGTTGTTGACGATCTGGTCGAGCGCCAGCAGGGCAAAGTTCACGGTCATGACTTCGACGATCGGCCGTGCGCCTCCCAGCGCTGCGCCGATCCCGGCGCCGACGAATGCGGACTCCGACAGCGGCGCGTCCCGGATCCGCTCCGGGCCGAACTCGTCGAGCAGCCCCTTGCTGACCGCATACGCTCCGCCGTATCGGCCGACATCTTCGCCCATGAGGAACACGCGCGGATCCTTCTGCAGCGCCTCCCGGATCGCCGCGCGGATCGCGTCACGGTAGGTCGTCTTCATGACGCCTGCGCCTCACGGGCGTACACATCGCGGACCAGGTGCTCCACCGGCTCCCACGTCCCGCGCTCGGCGAAGGCGACCGCGTCGCCGATCTCCTGCGTCACGTCGGCTTCGATTGCCGCGAGGGCTGCGTCGGTCACGTCACCGTTCGCTTTCAGCTGCGCGGTGAGTGCCGCGATGGGATCGCGCTTCTTCCACTCCTCCACTTCCGTTTTGGGGCGGTACAGCTCGGCATCGAACATCGAATGTGCCCTGAAGCGGTACGTCCGGCACTCGAGGAAGCGCGGTTCCCCTCGTCTCACGGCCTCTGCCGCCCGCCGTGCCGCGTCCCGCACCGCGAGCACGTCCATCCCGTCGCACGAATCGGCCGTCATCCCGTACGCGCGGGCCTTCGCGAGCAGGTCCGTATTCGCCAGCGCGCGTGTGATGTGCGTCCCCATCGCGTACAGATTGTTCTCGCAGACGAACAGCACAGGCAGCTTCCACAATGCCGCCAGGTTCATCGACTCGTGAAATTCGCCCTCGGCGACGGCCCCGTCACCGAAGAAACACGCCGTCACGCGCGCCCGGCCGAGGAGCCGATCTGCCAGCGCAAGGCCCACGGCCAGCGGCAGTCCGCCGCCGACGATCGCATTGCCGCCGTAGAACTTCGCGGCGGCGTCGAAGACGTGCATGGAACCGCCACGTCCGTGGCTGCAGCCTTCCTGCTTGCCGAACATCTCGGCCATCAGCGCGCTCGACGGAATGCCCCGCGCCAGCGCATGCCCATGCTCACGATACGTAGCGACGATGGCGTCGTCAGGCGTCAGCGTCCCGATCGCCCCGACGGCCACCGCCTCCTCCCCGATATAAAGGTGCAGGAACCCGCGAATCCGGCCCGCGCTGTAGAGTTCGGCGCACTTCTCCTCGAAGCGGCGGATACGGAGCATCCCGCGCAGCAGGGCGGCGCTCACAGATCCTCCAGGGTCGAGGTATCGCCTTCCGGCAGCCCCAGCTCACGTGCCTTCAGCAGCCGGCGCATGATCTTGCCCGACCGCGTTTTCGGAATGTCCGGCAGGAACGCAATCTCTTTGGGCGCGATCGCGGCACCGAGGCGCGTGCGCGCGAACCCGAGCAGGTCGCGCCGCAGCGCCTCACCCGCCTCGACTCCCGGCTTCAGCGCCACGAACGCCTTCACCATCTCTCCCACGACCGGATCGGGCTTGCCGATCACACCCGCTTCCGCGACCGCCGGGTGCTCGAGCAGCGCGCTCTCGACCTCGAAGGGACCGATCAGGTGCCCGGCTGACTTGATCACGTCGTCCGCCCGCCCGATGAACCAGTAGTAGCCGTCCGCGTCGCGCCGCGCGAGATCCCCCGTGAGGTAGTACCCGCCCGCGAAGCACTTCGCGTAGCGCTCCGGCTCGTGGAGATAGCCACGGAACATCGACGGCCATCCCGGACGCAGCGCGAGCTCGCCCTGCTGGCCGGGCTCGTCGATCGCCACCACGGCGCCGTCCGGTGTACGCCGGACGATGGCGGCCTCGACGCCTGGCAGCGGACGGCCCATGGATCCGGGACGGATGTCCATCGAGGCGAAGTTCGCGATCATGATCCCGCCCGTCTCGGTCTGCCACCAGTTGTCGTGGAACGGCCGCCCGAACGCCTTCTCTCCCCACACGACCGCCTCCGGATTGAGGGCCTCGCCTACGCTGCCAAGAAAGCGCAGCGTGCCGAGGTCGTAGTTCCGCGCCAGCGCCGTGCCCGCCTTCATGAGCATCCGGATCGCCGTCGGCGCGGTGTACCAGACTGTGATCTTCTCCTCGGCGATGATGCGGTACCACCGGTCGGCATCGAAGTCGGCCTCGTCGACGATGCTCGTGACGCCGTGAACGAGCGGCGCGATGATCCCGTACGACGTGCCGGTGACCCAGCCCGGATCGGCGGTACACCAGAAGCGGTCCTCCGGGTGGAGATCCAGCGCGTACCGCGCCGTCGCCTCGTGCGCAACCACCGCGTCGTGCACGTGCAGCGCGCCCTTCGGGCGGCCGGTCGTCCCGCTGGTGAAGTGCAGCAGCGCCAGGTCCCCGGGATCGGTCGGCCCGATCGTGAACGTCTCCGGCATGACATCGAGCAGTGCCTGCAGGTCGCGGGTGTCGGGCGGCACTGGCGCAGCGGCCTCCCGGACGAGGAGGACGTGCTCCAGGTGCGGCAGCTGCGCGCGCAGCGGTTCGACCTTGCGCCGGTACAGGCTTTCCGTGGTGACGAGCACGCGCGCCTGGGCGATCTGCAGCCGCGCCATGATCGGTTCCGGCCCGAACGCTGAGAACAGGGGGCAATAAATCGCGCCTTTCTTGATCGCTCCCAGCGACGCGACATACAGGGGCGGGATGCGGCCCGCGAGCGTCGCCACGACGTCGCCCTTGCGCACGCCAAGGCGCTCCAGCGCGTTCGCGAACCTGTTGGTCTGGCGGAACAGGTCGGCGTAGGTGAGGTCGCGGCGTTCACCGGCGCGCCCGACGCAGCGGAGCGCCACGCGAGCCGCGCGCGGTCCAGCCGCGTGACGATCGACGGCCTCGTGCGCGATGTTCAGACCGCGTCCACCCGGGAGCCCGTCCAGGCGCCGGCGCGCCGCTTCCCACGTAAATGCTTTCCGTGCCGCGGCATAGTCCAGCAGGTTGGGCGTGGAGCTCAGGGCGCTGTCCACCGGCATCAATCGCCTCGATTCGCAGACGAGCATCGACCGTGCCGCCGGTGCGATGGCGGAAGTTGGAACGCTGCGGCACGCCGGCATCCGCCGGCACGAATAAATCGGCACCGACTGCGGAGAATTTCGCTGCGTCCGCAGCGCGCGGTTCGCGATCGGCCTGTGGGACCCGATGCGCCGTGGCACGGAGTTGGCTCCATAGGCAGGCGAGGAGAGTTAGACCAATGACCACTGCAACCCTGACCGGCAGCGACGTGCGGCTCCGGGACGCCGTCATCCGCCAACTCGATTGGGAACCCGATGTCGATGACAGCGCGATTGGCGTCACCGCGAAGGGCGCCGTCGTCACCCTGACGGGTTTCATCGGCACCTACGCGGGCAAGCTGGCCGCCGAACGTGCCGTCAAACACGTCCGCGGCGTACGCGCCGTCGCCAATGACATCGTCGTCCGGTTGAAAGTCGATCGGACGGATCCCGACATCGCGGCGGATGCCGCGCGCGCGCTCAGGCTCCGGCCGGGCGTTCCTGAGAACGTCCAGGCCGCCGTCCACAACGGCCACGTGACCCTGACGGGCAAGGTCGAGTGGCTGCTCCAGAAGTCGTATCCCGAAGAAGCGGTGTGGCACATCCCCGGTGTGCGCGGCGTCCTGAATTACATCGAGGTGTCCCCGAAGACGACGCAGCGCGACGTCCGCCGGCGCATCGTGCAGGCACTGCACCGGAACGCGGATCTCGACGCGCGCCACATCACCGTCGGCGTCAGCGATGACACGGCCACGCTGTCGGGCACCGTCGCGACCTGGTCGCAGCGTGACACGGCCGACCGGGCCGCCGGCAGCGCGCCCGGCATCCGGCACGTCGAAAACCAGATCATCGTCGAGCCGCCGCAGCCGTACGAGTTGGACGACGGGGACGATCTCTGCTGAGACGCGGACCGTGACGCACCGTGTCAACGAGGACGTTGCCGGACACCTGGAGGAGGCGGCCCGGCTGCTTCGCGACCAGGGCGCCGACCCTTATCGCGTGAACGCGTATCGGCGTGCTGCGATGACGCTGCGCGCCAGCACGCAGGCTGTGGACGGTCTCTATCGCGAGAAGGGCCTCGAGGGCCTGAAGGAGCTTCGCGGCGTCGGCGACACGATCGCCCGGGCGATTCGCGAGCTGCTCGTGCACGGCCGGTGGCCCATGCTCGATCGGCTGCGCGGCGAGGCGCACCCCGTGGCGCTCCTGCGATCCGTGCCCGGCATCGGCCGGCGCCTCGCGGAGCGGCTCCACGACGAACTGGGGCTGGAAACGCTGGCCGATCTCGAGACGGCCGCCCATGACGGCCGCCTGGAGACCATTGCCGGGTTCGGAGAGAAACGGCTCGCGGGCATCCGGGATTCGCTGGCCCATCGGCTCGCGCGCGTCCGGGTGCCGGCCGCCGGGCCTGCGCCGGCGCCACCGGTTGCCGAGCTCCTGGATGTCGATCGTGAATACCGGCAGAAAGCCGCGGCGGGCGACCTTCGTCTCATCGCGCCGCGCCGGTTCAACCCAGCGGGCGACGCCTGGCTGCCGGTCCTGCACACGCGCCGCGGCACCCGCGAGTACACGGCGCTCTATTCGAACACCGCGCGCGCGCACCAGGCCGGCAAAACGAACGACTGGGTCGTGCTCTATCACGACGATGGCAGCGGCGAGCGGCTGCACACGGTGATCACCGCGGCGCTCGGCGCGTTGCGGGGCCAGCGCGTGGTGGCCGGCCGCGAGCGCGAGTGCCAGTTGCTCTACGGCAGGCCGGCGGCCTGACCGGATTCTTTCGACGAGGAGTGTGTCATGCCGGACGCTGCGTCATTCATCCGCTGGTTCGCTGACATTGGCCTGGACGACGTCCCGCTTGTCGGGGGCAAGAATGCGTCTCTCGGTGAGCTGCATCGCGAGCTGGGGCGTGCCGGCGTGCGCGTGCCGAACGGATTTGCCGTCACCGCCGATGGATACCGGTACTTCATGGAGGCCAGCGGGCTCGCGCAGAAGGTCACGACGATGCTCGCCGGCCTCAAGGTCACCAACCTCGCAGACCTGGCAGAGCGCGGCCTGGCGGTGCGCCACGCGATTACCGCGGCCGATTTGCCCGCCGACCTCCAGGACGCGATCGCCGCCGCCTATGGGCAGCTTGGTGGCGGCGAGCCTGTCGACGTCGCCGTGCGAAGCAGCGCGACCGCGGAAGACCTGCCGGACGCGAGCTTCGCCGGCCAGCAGGAAACCTACTTGAACGTGCGCGGCCGATCCGCCCTGCTCGACGCCTGCCGCCGATCCTTCGCGTCGCTCTTCACCGACCGGGCGCTCTCTTACCGCGCCGACAAGGGGTTCGACGAAGTGCCTGTGGCCCTTTCGATCGGCGTGCAGCTGATGGTCCGGTCCGATCTCGCCGCGTCCGGGGTCATGTTCACGCTCGACACCGAAACCGGCTTCCGGGACGTCGTTCTGATCAACGCCTCCTACGGACTGGGCGAAACGATCGTGCAGGGGTCAGTGACACCAGACGAATACTGCGTGTTCAAGCCACCGCTCCAGGAGAACCTCAGGCCGATCATCCAGAAGACCGTGGGCACCAAGGAGTTCAAGCTTATCTACGACGAGGGCGGGAGCCGCGCGGTGAAGACCGTACCCGTGGCGGCCGGCGACCGCGCGCGCTACGCGCTCACGGACGACGAAATCCTGGCCCTGGCGCGCTGGGGCTGCGCCATCGAGACCCACTACAGCCGCAAGCGCGGCGTGCCGACGCCGATGGATATCGAGTGGGCGAAGGACGGCCACACCGGGGAGCTGTTCATCGTCCAGGCCCGCCCCGAAACGGTGCACGCGCGCGCCGAGGTCCGGCAATTCGAACGCTATCGGCTGCGCGAGCGCGGCCCGATTCTCGCGACCGGCCGCAGCATCGGCGCCAGGATCGCGACGGGGCCCGTCCGGGTGATTCCACACGCCGCCGATCTGCGGCTCTTCCAGGCGGGCGACGTGCTGGTCACCGACAAGACGGATCCCGATTGGGAGCCGATCATGAAGAAGGCCGCCGCCATCGTGACGAATCGCGGCGGCCGCACCTGTCACGCAGCCATCGTCAGCCGCGAGCTGGGGGTGCCCGCCATCGTCGGCACCGACACCGGCACCACGGCCCTGAAGACTGGACAGGTCGTCACCGTGTCGTGCGCAGAGGGCGATACCGGGTTCGTCTACGACGGGGCGCGCGCGTTCGACGTCGAGCGGATCGACCTGTCGACCCTCGAGCGGCCGCGCACCCGCATCATGATGAACGTCGCGAACCCGGACGAGGCATTTGCCTTGTCGTTCATGCCCAATGACGGCGTGGGCCTGGCGCGCCTCGAATTCATCATCAACACCACGATTGGCGTCCATCCGATGGCGCTGGTCCGCTATGCCGAGCTCAGCGGACAGGCCAGGGCCGACGTCGATCGCATCACGGCCGGCTACGCCGACAAGCCGGCGTTCTTCGTCGACAAGCTGGCGGAGGGCGTCGCCACAATCGCGGCTGCCTTCTACCCGAAGGACGTCATCGTGCGGCTGAGCGACTTCAAGACCAACGAGTACGCGCGGCTGGCCGGCGGGGCCGGGTTCGAGCCCGCCGAAGAGAATCCGATGATCGGCTTCCGCGGCGCCTCCAGGTACTACGACGACCGCTACCGCGAGGGGTTCGCGCTCGAGTGCCGGGCGCTCAAGCGCGTGCGCGACGAGATGGGGCTGACCAACGTCAAGATCATGGTGCCCTTCTGCAGGACCGTCGAGGAGGCGCGGCTCGTCACCGCGGAACTTGCCCGCAACGGGCTCACGCGCCACGAACACGGGCTCGAGATGTACATGATGGTGGAGATCCCGAGCAACGTCATCCTGCTGCCCGAGTTCGCCGAATACTTCGATGGCTTCTCCATCGGCTCCAACGACCTGACGCAGCTCACGCTCGGTGTGGACCGTGATTCGGAGATCATCGCGCACGTCTTCGACGAGCGGGACAAGGCAGTACGTTCGCTGATTGCGCAGGCCATTCAGCAGGCGCGGCGCCTGGGACGGAAGATCGGGCTCTGCGGACAGGCGCCGAGCGATTATCCCGATTTCGCGCGGTTCCTCGTCGAGTGCGGCATCGACAGCATGTCGCTCAACCCTGACGCCGTCCTGCCCACGACACGTCTCGTCGTGGACGTCGAAGCAGCGGGAGTGCAGCTGGCGCCGCAGGAGGTTCGGGTGAATCAGGCGGCGGCTGGTCACTCAATGTCACGGAGCGGAACATGAACGGCAGAACGACCCGGGATGCGCACGACACCGATGCGGCGGTGTTCGCCGAGGCGCGGAAGGCGCTGGACCGCTGCCCCACCGTTCCATCGACGGTCCGCGTCCATGTCGACGACGGCATTGTGACGCTGACAGGGAGCGTGCAGCGCCCGTCCGAACGAGCCGACGCGGAGAGCGCCGTCCGGCCGGCGATCGGAAACCGCCGTCTGATGAACAACATCATCATCGCGCGCGCCCCCGGCACCGAAGGCTTCGACGCTCCCGACGAGCGCGGCTGACCCCGCGCGGCAGCCGCTTTACGCCTGTCGCACGACGAGGACCGGGCACGTGGCGGCGCGAACCACATGATGCGTCGTCGAGCCAAATAGCAGTCGATCGACCACTCCGCGGCCGTGCACCCCCATCACGACGAGATCGGACTGCCGTTCGCCGGCCTGCCGGAGGATTTCCTGGTGGGCCCTCCCTGCGACCACGGCGGTCTCAACAGTGCAGTACGTGCGGGCCTGCGCCGGAATGAGCTCGTGCAGGCGCCGGCGCGCATCGGCCGGGGCCGCTTCCCGAATGCGGGGCAGGTCGATGTCGAGCGCCGCCGGCTCCTGGCTCAGGACGGGCGGAATCTCGACGACATGCAGCAGCGTGAGCCGTGCGTCGGCTTCTTCAGCGATATTGATCGCGTACGCGAGCGCATCGAGCGAACTGTCTGAGAAGTCGACGGCGCAGAGGATCCGGCGGAACTGCACCGGCGCATCGGGCGCGACATCGGCGGCGCGCGGCGGCACGATCAGCGTGGGGCACGTGGCCTTCCGAATCACCTTCTCGGTCACGGAACCGAGAAACAGCCGCTGAAAGCCTGCCCGCCCGTGCGTGCCGATGACCAGCAGGTCCGCATGCAGTGCGGCAAGCTGCGCCAGGATGTCCTCATGGACCGATTCCGCTTCCTGGACGCGGAAGGCCAGCGGCACCTGCGTGTCGACATCCCCAGCCATCCGCCGCAGATCGCTCATCAGACGATCCCGATCCGCGTCCTCGAGGACCAGCGGCGGAAGGTCCATCGTCGGTCGATTGACGAACACGTACAGCACCGTCAGGCGCGCCTCGTACCAGAGGGCGATCGCCGCGGCGTGATCCAGCGCGTGGCGTGAGATCTCGGAGAAATCAACCGGGCAGAGTATCTGCCTGATGCGAATCATGGCTGCCCATCGAACGTCAGCGGTTCGCTCACGCCTTGGTCGCTTCCCGCACCAGCAACACCACGAGCGCCGCAATCACGATGATGGCCAGCAGCACCCACAGCGTTCCGAGTACGCCCATACCGTTCATCATGCCGCCACCCATCATGCCGCCACCCATCATCCAGCCTGCGCTCATCATGCCGAGCGTTCCAAGGAGCGGCACCAGGACGAGCGCCACGGCGAGCGCAGCCAACGTCCAGACGAAACAGCGGTTGGACATACACGCCTCCCCCGTCATCTGCCAATGCAAGAAATGCTGCAACCGATGCGCCAACACGCGACAGCGGGATTCCAGTGCGCGGCGCATCTGCGAGCGTTGTCCGTGCGCAGTATCCGTAAAATCCTGGCGCCGCGCGGAAAAGTCCGCGCTGTTTTCGTCCAGGGATGCTCCACTTCTTCGAATGCGATGCGGGAATTGTGGCTGGAATTCGCCGGGTTGGAAACTCGACGCGCCGCGTCGCCGATCCCCGCGCGTGATGCCTGGCGCGATCGCCCTGAGGCGGCCGTCGCGGACCACAGCCGTCCGACAGGCTGCCTGACGGGTGTTCCGTCATCGACCGCCAGCGCCAATCACCATGACTACCCGGCTCACCTGCGCACGCGCCCGCCCGTTCGTCCCGACAAGAACGCCCTGAACGCTGTATTCACCCGCGGGCAGGCTGCGGTACGAGATGACGCTGGTGCGCGGCGCCCGCTCGCCATCCAGCTGAATGTCGCTGCTTCGATAGAAGTCCACAGACTCGGCGACGACCAGGAGCGCGCGGTTGTCCGAATCGGGTTCCACCGACAGTTGAATCGTGAGCGTCGCCGGCTCGTACATCATCGCCGGCGAAACGCGCATCGCCAGCTTGTCGGCCCCGCCGGCCGGCAGGGTAATCGTCAGCAGCACGCCCGCAAGCATCGTCCGCCTCTTCATAAACGCCTCGCTCTCGCAGGTGCCGGGTGCAACGGATGTTCCACGTCACACCGTGCGCGGCATCCGAAGCCGGCCTGCCGCCTGCTCCCAGAGCCCGCCTCTTGAGGAGGATTTCCTGCTGCGCGGGGATTTCTTCGCGTCGAGGGCCACCGATCACCCTGTGTGGCGCTCACTCCGCCGATGGCGCAGAGGGTGCATCACAGCGTGTACGACAAGGAGCAGATGTGCGCGATCTGATGGCGGTCGTCGCCGGACCCGCAAGCTCGGCTCTCGGCGCCGAGGTCTCCGAGCTGCTGCACGTTCCGGCGATCGCGTATGACTGCCGGCGCTTCCCCGACGGCGAGACCGAAATAGACCTCCGCGACTCGGTCCGGGGACGCGACGTCTACGTCCTCCAATCGACGAACCCGCCGGTCGACCAGCACCTGATCGAGCTGCTGCTCCTCGCCGACGCGTGCCGGCGCGCGGGAGCGGCCCGCCTGACCGGCGTCATTCCGTACTTCGGGTACGCGCGGCAGGAGCGGCGCGTCGAGCGCCGCTCGCTTGGCGCACGCGTCGCGGCAAACGTGGTGGCCGCCGGCGCCTTTGACCGTCTGATGCTGATCGACCCCCATACGGCAGCCATCGAAGGCTTCTTCGACGTACCGATGGATCAGCTGACGGCCGTTCCGCTTCTGGCGGACGCGGCCAGGCGGTGGGTCGGCGACGACTCGGTCGTGGTCGCGCCCGATCTTGGAGCGGTCAAGCGGGCCCGTGAGTATTCGGAACGGCTGCACGTGCCGATGGCCTTCGTTCACAAGACGCGGCTGAGCGGCCATGAAGTCGAAGCACACGGCGTCATCGGAGACGTGCGGCACCGGGTACCCCTGATCGTCGACGACATGGTGAGCACCGGCGGCACGATTGAGGCGGCGGTCGGTGCGCTCCGCGGCGCGGGCGCGCTCGAGCCGATGACCGTCGTGGTCACACACGCGCTGCTCGTCGGCCATGCGCGCGAGATTTTCGGGCGCCTGCCGATTGCGAGGCTCATCGCCACCGATACCGTCCCGGTCGAATGCGCGCCCGGCCTGCCCATCCAGGTGACCAGCGTGGCCCCGCTCATCGCGGCGGCCGTGCGGCGGGACCACTTCAACGAATCACTGACGGACCTGCGGGTCCGGACCTAGCAGGAGCATGCTATGACCCTCATCCCGACCCAAGTGACGTTCCGCGGCCTCTCCCACTCGGATGCCCTCGAGGCCGACATCCGGGAGTGCGTGGCCTGGCTCGAACAGTTCTATGCCGGCATCGTGAGGTGCCGTGTGCTGGTCGAGGTGCCGCACCGGCACCGCCACGGCGGCCGGCACTTTCACGTCCGCGTCGAAGTGACTGTACCGGGAGCCGCGCCGATCGTCGTCAGTCACGAGCCGTCGCTGCACGGAGCGTTGAAGGACATCGAGGAAGAGGCGACTCGCAAGGAGACCGAAGTCGAGAGCGTGCACCGCTACGCGGGCGTCGCGGTCCGGCAGGCGTTCGACGCCGCCCGGCGCCGTCTGGAGGACGTCGCGCGCGAACAGCGCGGAACGGTCAAGACGCACGAGGTGCCGGCGCACGGCCGGGTCGCCGAGATTTCGACGGTCGACGGATTCGGATTCATCGAGACAAACGAACACCGCGTGTACTTCAATCGCGCCAGCGTGCTCGGCGGCGCGTTCGACGACCTGGCTGTGGGAGCTCCAGTGGCGTTCGTCGAGGAACAGGGTGAAAAGGGCCCCCAGGCAAGCACCGTGCGGGTGCTTGGCAGCCACCACTACGTCGCGCCCTGAGCGAGGCGGCGATGCCGAAGGCCGCAACGGCCCGTGCCCACGCAGTCCCCGCCGCCCACCCGGCGCGGCCGGTGGAGAACATCGACATCGCGCGCATCTTCGAGGAGATTGCCGACCTCCTCGACATCCAGGGTGAGAATCCCTTCCGCATCCGGGCGTACCGCACCGCGGCGCGCACGATCGGAACGCTGACGGTGCCCGCTGCGTCGCTCGACGGCGAGGGCCGGCTTGATGAGCTGCCCGGCATCGGATCGGACCTCGCGGGCAAGATCCACGCGATCCTCGAAACGGGGACGCTGCCCCTCCTCCAGGAGCTCGCGGCGAAGACGCCCGAGAGCCTCGTGCAGATGCTTCGCATTCCAGGCCTGGGGCCGAAGCGCGCGAAGCAGATCTACGACGGGCTCGGCGTCACGACACTCGCGGATCTCGAAATCGCGGCAAAGGGTGGGCGCCTGCGCGCTCTGCCCGGCATCAAGGAAGCGACGGAGCGGCAGATCCTTCAGGGCCTCGCCTCGCTTCGCGGCCACGCCGCGCGCTGGCGCCTCGATGAAGCCGATGCGTATACGCGACCGCTGCTGGCCCATCTGAAGCGGAGCCCGGCCGTCGCGCGCCTCGAGGTGGCCGGGAGCTACCGCCGCCGCAAGGACACGGTCGGCGACGTCGACATTCTGGTCGCGTCATCGCGGCCTCGGACGGTGGTCAAGCGCTTCACCACGTATGGACGGGTCAAGGACGTCCAGGCGGAAGGCCCGACACGCAGCTCGGTCCTCCTCGATTGCGGTCTGCAGGCGGACCTCCGCGTCGTCCCCGCGGCGTCGTTCGGATCCGCGCTCCACTACTTCACCGGGTCCAAGTCGCACAACATCGCGGTGCGTGCGCTCGGGTTGAAACAGGGATTGAAGATCAACGAATACGGGGTCTTCCGGCGGACGCGCCGCATTGCCGGAGGGACCGAGCAGGAGGTGTACCAGGCGGTCGGTCTGCCGTGGATCCCGCCGGAGCTGCGGGAGGCGCGCGGCGAGATCGAGGCCGCACGAAACGGCCGGCTGCCGCGTTTGATCGAGCTGTCTGACATCCGCGGCGATCTGCAGGTTCACACCAGCGCGACCGACGGCGTGAACGACCTCGCGGAGATGGTGGAAGCGGCCCGTCGACGCCGGTACGAGTACATCGCCGTCACCGACCATTCGAAGGCCGTGCGCGTCGCCGGCGGCCTCACGCGGGCCGGGTTTCATCACCAGTTCAAGGCGATCGAGCGGCTTCAGAAACAGTACTCGGACATCTCGATTCTGAAGGGCGCCGAAGTCGACATTCTCGACGACGGGCGTCTGGACCTGGACGACGCGACACTCGCGGAGCTCGATGTGGTGATCGTGGCCGTGCACTCGAGGTTCAACCTGTCGCGCACGGCCATGACGAAGCGCGTCATCCGCGCGCTTCGCCATCCGCACGTGCAGATTCTCGGACATCCGACCGGCCGCCTGATCGGCCGGCGCGACGCCTACCAGATCGACTTCGAGGAGATTCTCAAGGCGGCGGCCGACCATGGCGTGGCCCTGGAGATCAACGCACAGCCCGAGCGCCTGGACCTCGACGACGTTCAGGCGAGAGCGGCGCACGAAGGAGGCGCGCGGCTGGTCATCAGCACGGATGCCCATCGTGTCGAGGAGTTGGCCTGCATGCGGTATGGCGTCGATCAGGCGCGCCGCGGCTGGTGTGAGCCGCGCCACGTGCTCAACGCGCTGCCAATCGCAAAGCTGCGATCCGCGCTCCGGCGATAGGGGAGACTGGACGTGCCACCGGCAGCCGCCGTCATCGGCCATCACCTCACGCCGGCTCAGGCGCGCCGCCGGATTGCGCGGCTCAGGGAACAGATCCGGCATCACGACTACCGCTATTACGTGCTCGACCGGCCGACGATCAGCGACGCGGCCTACGACGCGCTGATGCAGCAGCTGGAACGGCTCGAGACACTGTTTCCCGAGCTTGTCACGCGCGACTCGCCGACCCGGCGCGTCTCGGGACAGGTGCGCGAAGGTTTTCGCACCATCGCGCACCACGCGCCGATGCTCAGCCTGGATTCGACGACCGACGCGGAAGCCGTGCGGCAATTCGACCGCCGGATGCGCGCCGCCATCGGGCGATCGGTGGACTACGTGCTCGAGCCCAAATTCGATGGCCTGTCCGTCGAGGTGGTCTACCGCGAGGGAGAGCTCGTCACGGCATCCACTCGCGGCGACGGCGAGCGCGGCGAAGACATCACGGCCAACGTGCGCACGATCCGCGGCGTCCCGCTGCGCCTGCGCGATTCGGCCGAGCCCGTCCCACGCCTGTTGGCCGTTCGTGGCGAGGTGCTGATACGCCGGCAGGACTTCGCGGCGCTCAACGACCGGCTGCGGCGGGCCGGCGACCCGCTCTTTGCCAACCCGCGGAACGCCGCCGCCGGGTCGGTTCGCCAGCTCGACCCGCGGGTCACCGCGGGACGAACGCTGCACGTCTGCTTCTACGACGTGATCGCCATTCATGGACACAAAGCGCCGGCGAGCGCCTCCCAGTCGGCCGAGTGGATGCGCGCGTGGGGCTTGCGGCTCGGGCCGTATCGGCGGATGGGCTCGAGCGCGTCCGACATCCTGGCCTACCGGGAACGCATGGCGATCGCGCGCCCGTCGCTCGACGTGGAAATCGACGGCGTGGTCGGCAAGCTCGACAGCCTCGCGGCACGGGCGCGGCTCGGCAGCACGGCCAGGCATCCGCGGTGGGCTATTGGCGTCAAGTTCGCCCCGCGCTCGGCGACGACTCGTCTCGAGCGGATTGAGGTTCAGGTGGGGCGCACCGGTGTGCTCACCCCGGTCGCAGTCCTGCGACCGGTCGAGATCGGCGGAGTGACGGTCTCCCGAGCCACCCTGCACAACTGGCACGAGCTCGCCCGGCGGCAGCTTCGAATCGGCGACACCGTCGAGGTCGAACGCGCCGGAGACGTGATCCCGGAAGTCGTGGGCCGTGTTGCCGGCTCGCGCCACAGAGGCGACCTCCCGCAGCCGCCGTCGAGATGCCCCGACTGCGGTGCGCGCGCGGTCACCCGGGGGCCATTTCGGCTGTGTCCGAACGTGCTCGCGTGTCCCGCACAGCGCGTGCGGGCGATCCTGCACTTTGCCTCACGGGACGCATTCGACATCGACGGCCTTGGGCCGAGCACCGTCGAGACGCTCGTCGATGCCGGCCTGGTGCGGACCGTGGCCGACGTGTTCATGCTGACGGACGACGACCTTCGCGGTCTCCCGCGATTTGGCGCGGTTGCCGCCACGCGTCTGGCTGCCGCCATCAATACGGCGCGCCGGGTTCCGCTCGACCGCTGTCTTGTGGCCCTCGGCATTCCATCCGTCGGTGCCGCAGCAGCGACCGCGCTGGCCGAGCATTTCAAGACATTGCGTGCCGTACGCTATGCCCCCGTGGCGCGGCTGACCGCCGCTCGCGGCATCGGACCTGCGGCCGCCCGCCACATCGCCGGATTCTTCGCACACCCGGACAACCAGGCGGTCATCGACGCGCTGCTCCGGCACGGCGTGAAGGTCGTGCCCTATCAGGGCAAGGCAGTCGGCAGCGGGATCGTGGTGTTCACCGGACGGCTCGAGGCGATGACGCGCGCAGATGCGAAGCGGCTCGTCGAACGCCATGGAGGCCGCGCGGCCGGCCGCGTCTCCCGCGCGACAGCGCTCGTGGTGGCCGGTTCCGTGCCCGGGTCGAAGCTCGATCGCGCCCGGGAGCTGGGCATCCCAATCATCACTGAACGTGAATTCCTGCGCCGGTACTCCAGCCGGCGGCGGGAGGTGTCATCATGAAGACGAACGTGGAAGAAACGCGGTATGGCCTGCGCGTGGAACTCCCTGTGAGCTACGAGCGCGCCGTGGAACAGGCGACGGCGGCGCTCAAGGCACAGGGATTCGGCGTGCTCACGACGATCGACGTCCAGCAGACCCTCAAGCAGAAGCTGGATCGCGACTTCCGGAAGTACGTAATCCTCGGCGCCTGCAACCCGCCGCTTGCCGATCGCGCGCTGCGCGCGGAACTGGAAATCGGGCTCCTCCTGCCCTGCAACGTCATCGTCTACGAAGTGTCACCGGGCAGGAGCGTCGTGGCGGCGATGGCGCCGGTGGCAGCCATGGGCATCGTCGGCGACAACCCGGAACTGCAGACCGTCGCGAAAGAGGCGGACGCGCGGCTCCGAAGCGCCCTCACGGCGATGGAGGCCGCGGTGCGTCCGTGACCCGACGGTTGCCGAGCAGCGCCCGCTCGAGCAATTCGACGCCGATAATGCCCGTCCCCGCGCCTCGAATCGGGCGAGTCGGCGACGACAGCGCCACCAGCGCAAGACCCGCGACGCCGGCAATCAGGCGCGCTGTCGGCGTCCAGCGCAGCCAGGTCGCTGGCGGCTCGAGGATCTTCCGTGGCCCTGGCCCCTGAAGGGCCGAGACGTGGGCAGCATCCCGGTGCGCTTCGAGCCGGTTCTCAACCGCCGCAACCCCGACGACGGCGCCCACACCTTTCAGCAGCTGCTCGACTTCGGCCTCGAAGACCGGGCCGCTCAGCGTGACCGTGCCGCTGCTCGCGATCACGTCGATCGCACCTGGATGGGAAACGAGCCGACCCAGGCGTGCGCGCACCCGCTCGGCGAGCACGTCGTCTGCAGGCGGCGGCTCCTCGATCAGCCGCTCCAGGGTGCGGGCGGCCAGACCGCTCAGGCGGTGTTCGACATCACGTACCGTCATGGCCGTCGCCGCTCTCGCCGTGTGAGAGGCGTGGACGGTCGCCTCGCGCAGCCGCGCTCGACGACGGCTTCCCCGGGCAGGATCCAACAGATACATGGTGCCGGCGCCCAACCCGGCACCGACGACGGCGACAAGCATCCTGTTCATCTCCGGCTCCTTCCACCCGACCAATGAGCTATTTCCACGAGAGAATCGTGGGCTCGGCCCGCGACACCGGCCTGGCGCCGCCCGAGGGCACACCGACAACGATCGGCGCCACGGCATGTACATCAGCCGGCATTCCCAATGCGGCCTTGCTGTCCGCGCCATTCAGAGCGGCGGCAGCGGCCCCGATGCAGCACGTCCCGAGTCCCAGCGCGGTCGCCGCGAGCATGAGATTCTCAGCGGCCAGCCAGCAGTCGGCCACGACAAGCGGGTCCAGTCGCCGTGCGCAGATCACGATGAGCGTCCCCGCGTCGTGGAACACGTTGAACTCCGGGTCCTCGAGCCGCTTGATGAACTCACCGTGCAGGCTCGAGCCGCGCCCTGCGTGGCGCTCGGATTTCGGAATCGCCTCGTGCGCCCACGCGGCCTGGACGTGATCGGACAATCGTCTGAGCGCCTGTCGGTCCTGCACGACGACGAACAGCCAGGGCTGCTCGAGCATCGCGGTCGGTGCCTGGACGGCGGCGTCGATCAGCGCTCGAACGGTCGAGTGCTCCAGCGTATGCGGTGTGTAGGCGCGCACGGACCGCCGGCCGTAGATGGCGTCCAGTGCGCTGAGAGGCCGTTCCCCGATCTTCGTCGCCTGGCGAGTCATTGCTTGCCCCCTGCAGCGGTACCGCAGCAAATGGCACGCCGCCCGGATCGTGCGCGATGCGTGCACGCGCACCGCCACATATGCGGAATCTCACGCGGCGCGCGCGAAGAAATTCACGTGTGTCGATCGTTTACGCCGCGGAGGAGAATCCGCACGCGCGGCAGAGCGCGGCGCCTTCGGCGAATTCCAGTGCGGTACGACAGTCAGGACACGAGCCCGGCGAAGAAAGGAGTGCGAGCACCTGCCCCTCTCGCGCGCCGTGCCGATAGACCGTGATGCCTTTGCAGCCAAGCTCGAATGCGCGGCGGCAGGCGTTCTCGACCTCGGCCACCGTGGCGCCGGCCGCCAGGTTCACTGTCTTGGAGACGGCGTTGTCAACGTGCTCCTGGCACGCCGCCTGGATTCGAATGTGCTGCTCGGGCGGGATGTCGTGTGCCGTCGGGAACAGCCGTCGTATCGCCGCGGAGACCTCGGGGACATCACGCACGCGGCCGGACGCCACGACCTTCGACCGCACCTCGGGCGTCCAGATGTGCTCCCTGGCCGCGCGCTGCTCGAACCGGCGGTTCATTTCGACGAGCGTCGCACCGTCGAGGACGTGCCGCTCATATGCCACCGCAAACAGTGGTTCAATCCCGCTCGAACATCCCGCAATCAGACTGAGCGACCCGGTGGGAGCAATTGCGATCCGCGTCGCGTTGCGGATCGCCGGCCGGCCCAGCGCCGCATCGCGGCTCCGCTGGAAGTTGGGATAGGCGCCGCGAGCCACCGCCAACGCCCTGGACGCGTCGGTCGCACGAGCCGCCATGCGGGACATCAGATCGCCTGCGAAGCGAATCGCCGCCTCGTCGTCGTACGGGATGCCGAGATCGACGAGCGCGTCCGCAAAACCCATGACACCAAGGCCGACCTTCCGGCTGCCTCTGGTCGCCGCGGCGATTTCCGGCAGTGGAAACACACTGGCGTCGATGCAGTCGTCCAGGAACCGGATGCCGAGATCGGTCAACCGGTCGAACCGGTCCCAGTCGAAGGACCCGGTCGCCGTCAGCGACGACAGATTGACTGAGCCGAGCACGCACGCCTCGTACGGCAGCAACGGCACTTCCCCGCACGGATTGGTGGCCGTGATGCGCCCGAGCGCAGGCGTGGGATTGTCGCGGTTGATGCGATCGACAAAAATCAACCCCGGGTCTCCGGTTTCCCATGCGCACTGCGCAAGCAGGCGCAGGAGTGCCGCTGCGCTGCGGCGCCCCGCCTCCAGTCCGGTCCTCGGATTGACGAGCGCCACATCGCGGCCCTCAGCCGCGGCCTGCATGAATGCGTCGTCCACGGCCACACTGAGATTGAAGTTCCGCAGCGTCGGCGACCCGCGCTTGGCCGTGATGAACGTCTCGATATCGGGATGATGGACGTCCAGGACGGCCATGTTCGCCCCGCGGCGCCGGCCGCCCTGGCGCACAGCCTCCACAGCGGCGTCGAACGCCTTCATGAAGGACACCGGACCACTGGAGCGGCCGCCTGTCGATGTCACCCGGTCGCCGGCGGGCCGCAGCGGTGAAAAGTCATACCCGACGCCGCCTCCCGTCTGCTGAATGAGCGCGGCATCGTGCAGCGTGCCGAAGATCCCGTCCAGGCTGTCCTCAATGGGCAGGACGAAGCAGGCTGCAAGCTGGCCGACGGTGGTCCCGGCGTTCATCAGCGCCGGCGAGTTCGGCAGGAATTGGAGGTTGACCATCGCATCGTAAAACGCGTCCGCGCTGGCGTTCGGGCAGCCGCCATGCTGGTCGTCGACCGCCGCCACGTGCATCGCCACTCGCCGGAACATTTCTGCGGGGGTCTCGACGATCCGGCCCGCCGAATCGGATCGCAAGTACCGCGCCCGGAGCACGTGCAGCGCATTGGACGTCAGCGTTGCTTCAGTGGACATACCTTCCCTGGCCGAGGAATGGATCGAGCGAATCGTC
>Ga0209640_10001312_pt1 | contig 20922 bp, 17 predicted proteins | sample RifCSP10_1_FD_184018 | JGI IMG/M metagenome (GOLD analysis project Ga0209640, IMG submission 184018) | Soil microbial communities from Rifle, Colorado - Rifle CSP2_sed 10_1 (SPAdes) (version 2) | ecosystem: Environmental > Terrestrial > Deep subsurface > Rock core/Sediment | place: Rifle...
GGGCGTCAGTCTCGGTCACGACTGCACCGAGATCGTCCGCGGCTACGGGCGTCAAGGCATAATCGTAGTCTCTTTCGAGATGTTCGAGCACGTACTGCGGCAAAGCCATACCGTTTGCGGCCAAGGTCACGACATTGGCGCCGAAACGCGCCAGAGCGTAGACCAGCGAATGAATCGTCCTGCCGTTCTTCAGATCGCCGCACAGCACGACGGTCAAGCCCTTGATCGCGCCTTTCTCCTTACGCAGCGTATAGAGATCGCACAAGGTTTGGGTGGGATGCTCGTGGCTGCCGTCGCCGGCGTTGACCACCGGCACATCCGCCTGTTCGGCCATCGCTTGCACGGCCCCGTCCCAATGGTGGCGCACGACCAAGACATCGGCGTAGCTCGAAACAACCTTGGCCGTGTCGGCGATCGTTTCGCCTTTGGCCGTCGACGACGCTTTCATGTCCGAACAACTGATCACCGAACCGCCGAGCCGCTGCATCGCCGATTCGAACGACAATCGCGTCCGTGTGCTCGGTTCGTAAAAGAGCGTCGCCATGATCTGGCCGCTGGCGGGTTTGACGGCGCGAAGATTTTTGGCATCGTCGGCCAACGCAAAGATTTCCTCAATCTCTTCATTGGTCAGATCGGCGATGGAAATCAGATTACGCATGGTTGCACGGTTTTCCGTTACCTTGCACCGCGCCCGTGCCAATCGACCAGCATCACCTGATCGATCCCGTCCGACTCCACCAGCCGCACGTTGACCCGTTGCCCATCGCCGGCATCGATATTTCTACCGACGATGTCAGCTCGAATCGGCAGCTCGCGGGCCCCGCGATCTATCAAAACCGCAACCAAAATTCGTTTGGGCTGGCCGAGACGTTCGACCGCTTCCAGCGCCGCCCGTATCGTGCGCCCGCGATAAATCACGTCGTCGATCAAAACGACGGTTTTTTCGTCGACCGCTGCTTCAATCTCCCGCACTGGCGCGCCTGGCGCTTCGGCTCTATCGTCGCGAAACGGTCTGACGTCGATAACCGCGACCTGCGGTGTCGGCTTGCCCAATTCCCCGATGGTTCGAGCCAGCCGCCGCGCAAGATGAACGCCGCGCGACCGGATGCCGATCAACACCAGCTCACCCGGGCTCGCGCACTTTTCGATAATCTCATGCGCCATCCGGCGAATAACCCGGCTCAAATCGGCCTGCTCGAGAACAATTTGCTTTGGCTCCGCCATGATAAAAAAAGACCCTCCCGGTTTACCGGGAGGGTCTTCGTGTACGATTGAACCGCCCTAAAATTTCGTTCATGTCCTTTTCCGATCTCACAGGATCGGTTTAAAAGGTTGATGTCAAATCAATATCGCGAGAGCCGAATAAAGTCAAATTAATAATTTAACCCGACGAGATTAAATCGCACTTAGACTTTCAGCTCGACGATCTTCGTCCTAATTTTTTTGCCACCTAAGCTCAAGCGCGCCACGGCCACCGGCAGTTTAAATCGCCTCGGTCCGGCGCTGCCCGGATTGATAAAGAACACACCCTCCTTGGCGACAACGCCGGGCTTATGCGAATGGCCGCTTACCACGATGCGGAACTTGCCGTTCGGATCGCGTTCTATTTCGTTCACGTTGTGAATGATGTGAATCGGCACCCCATTGGCCGTTAGATTGACGACATCGGGAAGGTTCCTCGCCCACGGTTCGCGGTCGTTATTGCCACGGATGGCGATGACCGGAGCGATCGTCTCGAGCGACGTCAAGACCTCAGGCTTGCCGATATCGCCGGCGTGAAGAATTATTTCGGAACCCTTTAACGCGCTCAACGCCTGCGGTCGCAGCAAGCCGTGGGTATCGGAGATCAAGCCAATCCGACCGGACTTCAGCGTCAGCTCCTTGTGACGAACCAAGTACACGCGCTTGATTTAGCTTGATTCCCGACCTGGCGCAATTCTATAGTAATCGTGCGCGATGGAGGTCGTATGCTTCCACATTTAAAGCAATTCAATTTGCGGCAATGGATCGATGAGAACCGCGGCAACTGGGGCCAGCGCCGGGTCATCTGGCAGGATTCTGACTTCATTGCTTTTGTCACGCGCGGCCCGAACCGGCGCAAGGACTTTCATATCAATCCCGGCGACGAGATCTTTTATCAGCTTGAAGGCGAATTGAACCTGCATTATCTCAAAGACAACAAGCAGGAACTCGCCGTGCTCCAGCCCGGTGACATTCTGCTGTTGCCCAGGCACACCCCGCATTCACCGCGGCGCGCGGATGGCTCCTGGACTTATGTGGTGGAACGCCAGCGCGGCAAAGACGAGATCGATCGGTTCATCTGGCCGTGCGAAAATTGCGGCAACAAACTTCACGAAACGGAAGTGCGCTTCGATGATCCGGGGGATGCGGTGAAAACCGCGACGGATTCGCTCAGAAGCGATCCCGCGCTGGCAACCTGCAAGCAGTGCGGTCAGGTGCTGGAGCTTTGACCGACCCAACAGGGTCGAGTCGATCCGTTCAGGGATCGCTTTGAGTTAGCCAAAGCAATGTTTAACTCAGGTTTTGGCTTGCAGCGCGCGCCAAACTCTCGGCGGTGTCAGCGGCAGTTCTTGAATGCGCACGCCGACCGCGCGCGCCACGGCATTGGCAACCGCCGAAGCCACCGGTAGCAAGCCTCCCTCGCCGATCCCCTTCGAGCCGAACGGCCCCGGGCCATTGCCGTTTTCGATGAGAATCGTGTCGAGCTTGGCCGGCACGTCGGCAAAGCGCGGCACGCGATAATCGATCAGATTACCGTTTAACAGTTGGCCGTCTTCGTAGACCATCTCTTCCATCAAGGTGTGGCCGATGCCAAAGAGCACCGCGCCCTCGTCCTGGCCGATACATTGTTCGGGGTTGATGGCTTTGCCGGCGTCGCACGCCGAGACGTAGTTGAGCAACTGAATGACGCCGGTGTCGGGGTCGACTTCGACTTCAACGCCGCCCCAACCGACCTCCCAGAATGTCGTCGTCGAACCCAGCACCGCCTTCGGATTGCGCTTGTCTTTGTAAAGTCCTTTTCCGAGGATTTCCCCGGCCTTACTGCCAAAAAAATCTACGATTACTTTAGCAAATGAAATAGCCGGCCGTTCGCCGAAAACGACATGACCGTTATGCAAGGTTAAATTTTCTGCCTTTTGTTTGAGCACTTTGGAAGCACATTGCAGCAGTTGCTTTCGGACGTCCTGGGCGGCGCGCAAAACCGCCGTTCCCATGACGACCATGGAGCTGCTCGCGCTGGTGGAAATATCGTAGGGCGTGACATCGGTATCGAGTTGCGCGACGGTAATCTGCTCAAGCGGCAGTGAAAGCTCTTCGGCGACCACCTGACTCAACGCGGTCCGCGCTCCCTGTCCTATTTCCACCGTCCCGGTGAGTAATACGACGCTGCCGTCCGATGACATTTTCACGGTGGCCCCGGCGACTTTGTAGGTGCCGCCGGCGTCTTTAATACAGCAGCTGATCCCTTTGGCGCGATTGGGCAGCGAGGTTTTTTCATTCCAACCGATGGCGTCGGCAACTTTGAGCAAACCTTCTTCCAAGTCGCAGTCCACCGGCGTGTCGCCGGCCGTGTAGATATCCCCCTTCTTGAGCAGATTGTTCAAGCGAAATTGCAGCGGATCGAGGCCGAGCCGCTCGGCGATCATGTCCATCTGCGACTCGTAAGCCCAGGTGACTTGCAGCGCGCCGAAGCCGCGAAAAGCGCCCGCCGGCACGGTGTTGGTATAAACACCATACGCTTCGACTTTCGCGTAGGGAATCCTATAGGGGCCGAGGGCCCGATAAGCCGCCTTTTGAGTCACCCGCGGGCCCGCGTCGGCGTAGGCTCCGGTGTCCATGTAGACCTGGCAGTCGCGGGCGATCAGCTTACCTTCCTTGGTCACTCCGGTTTTGACGGTGACGCGCGCGGGATGGCGCGTGACGGTCTTGAAACTTTCATTGATCGATAGCTGAAGCTTCACTGGCCGGTGCGTCATCCATGAGAGCGCCGCCGAAATCGGCTCGGCCTTGACGTAGAGTTTTCCGCCGTAGCCGCCCCCGACGTAGGGCACGATAACGCGCACACGGCTGAGCGGCAGCTTAAAAATCCCCGACAGATGATCGCGTAACGTGAACGGGTCCTGGCACGATGCCCATACGATGAGCTTCTCGCCGTCATAGTAGGCGACGTTATTGTGCGCTTCCAGAGAATAGTGCTGCACCTTCTGAAATCGAAAGGTATCTTCGAAGACGTGAGCCGCTTTGGCGAAGCCTTTATCAACGCTCTCCCGGCCAAATGTCAGGTAGTAGCAGATGTTGGTGCCGTTGAATCGTTCCGGCGCGCCATAGACCGAACCGCGCAGCTCGGCGCGCGCCACCCCCGCGTCGTGCACCAACGCGGCGCCTGCGGCCGTGGCGTCTTCGAGATTGGTGACTTTCGGCAGCTCATCATATTCGACTTCGATCAGCTCCAGCGCCTGCTCCGCCGTTGCCGCGTCATCGGCCAGCACCGCCGCGACCGGATCGCCGACGTAGCGCACCTTGTCGACAGCGACGATGGATTGATCTTTGTAAGTCGCGCCATACTTGTAATTGAACCTCTGGATATCATCGCGGGTCAACGTCGCGATCACTCCCGGAAGCTCCTTCGCCCTGGAAGCATCGACTTTGACGAGCTTGGCATGAGCAATCGGACTCCGCAGTATGCGAGCGTGCGCCATCCCGGGAAGCTGAATATCGCTCGTATAGATGGCCTTGCCCGTGACCTTCTCGACGCCGTCGACTCTATGCGCGCTCGTGCCCGCAATCGAATAGGTTTGCTTCTTACTCATGGTTGAAACTAAAGAAAGAAAAGGCCGCGGCGCAAGTTTCCGCCGTGGCCTTGGTTAGAGCTATTTGCGGATTTTCGGGCTGTCCTTTTCGGGAAAATAGAGATCGCAGAATGGACAATGAAAGTTCATCCCCGACCCGAGCATGTGTGGATTGACAACAAAAACCTTCTTGCAGCTTGGACAAGTTACCTCTACAGCTTGGCCCATCGTTCCTCCTGATGCTAAAATCGCGATTAAACCATTACGCCCAGTACGTCGTCCGATCCATCGGAATATGTTGTAGAATCTCGCCGGGCACGTACTCTTCGAGCTTGATCCGCGCCATCGCATCGTCTGGACACTTCGACACCGGCGAAAACGGCCGATCGAGCGGCTTGGTGGCATCGACGATCATGCCCGAGGTTTTGATCTCATCGACCAGCGAAGGATCCAGGAAATTGCCGCGGAACAGCGGTTGGAGGATCGATACTTGGCGGTGTGGCTGCACCCGGGTCGCGATCGCCCACAGGATATCTGTCGGATTGAACACGTCGATGTCGTCGTCGAACACAAAGACGTTCTTGGTGTGATCGAAAGTCAAAGCAGCCGCGGCGGCGCGGCCGGGATCCCCTTCCGACATCTTTTTCATCGAGATGAAAACATTGTAGTGCGCGTGGCGGCCTTGCTTGCACACCGCCGTCACTCCCGGAACCGCCTCGCGGCAGCGACGCAGATAAGCGCCTTCGCGCGGCAGATCCATCCAGGGTTTATCGCCCTCCGGTGTAATGACCGACTGATACATGGCGCCGTTGCGGTAGTTGATAGCGCGCACTTCGTACTCCACGCAAGTCGTATAGCGCTGCGGACCGAGGTAGCCCGGCGCCTCGCCGAACGGTCCTTCGACCACGCGTCCGCCTGGTTTGAGGACGCCTTCGATGACGATTTCAGCGTCCGCCGGGATGAGCAGCTCGTCGCCGAACGTTTCGGAAGCGACCAAGCGCAGAGGTTCACCGAGATAGCCACCGATGACATCGTATTCGCTCACTTCGAAGGGACCGCTGTAGCATGCTCCCATGTGGTAGGCGGGGTGATGGCCGAGCACGGTGGCCACGGGCATCTCTAAATTGTTTTCCTCATAGTCCTTGAAAATCTTCCACAGGTGGCGCGGCGACGCATACAGCGCGGTGGTATTCTTCGATTTCACCTCCATGCGATGGTAGGAGCAATTGTAGATGCCGCTTTTTCTATCTTTGGTGACCGTCGACAAAACGATGTACGGACCACCGTCCATTTCGTGATGGCGCATGATAGGGATTTCGTAGAGATCGACGTTTTTGCCGACCATGAGGTTTTCCTTGACCGGAGCGTCTTTCTTGCTGATGATCGTCGGCGGAACACGGTGTTCTTCCATCTCGAGACATCTTTCGGCCATTTGCGGCCGGGTCGCGCTGCGCGGCAGGCCGAGCGCGATTTGAGTTTTCCCTTGCGAGATCTCGCAGTTCATCGTCAGCTTGATCGGACCCACTTTGCCGTTAAGATTTAAAGGCTTGTCGAAGATAATGATCGGAAATTTTTTCTGCGCGCCGAGGTGTTTAATGATCGCCGTGACATCGTAATTCGCCGGATTTACTTCTTTGGTGATGTGGATCACCTCGCCCGGCAGCTGGCGCTCGCATTCCGCAATAAACGTCCTCAGATCCTTCGCCATTTCGGCCTCCTAACAAATGTATGAAAAATTTTATGCAAAAAAAACTTATCCAATGCCCCCAAACTTGTCAATCAACCGCCCGCGCCAAAAGTTTGCAGAGACCTCGATGTAAGCTTGATCAACCGTAAGAATGTTACGTCCCAGACCGGGAGTAGCCCAGCTTGCCTTTTGGCCGGCCGGCCGGTGCGAGAGTGTAAGCCGTCATTAGCGGACTGACGTCAATTCAACCCGAACATTCTCATCGCATTGCCGCCGAGGACTTTTTCTTTGTCCACTTGGGATAAGTTCTTCATTCGTTTAATCACGTCCACGGTGCGCGGCCAGGTGGCGACGGCGTCGCCGTGGTCGAAGTCGCTGCCGATAATGATGTTATGATTGGGCCAGCCGTTGACGGTGTCGGCGAGATAAGACTCCCAGGACACCGCGGCGATGTAGAATTGATTAAAGTATTCGCTTGGCGCTTTCTTGATCCGCTTCTTACCCTCGAAGAACTGCTGCACGGCGACCGAGATGCCCGCCTCGCCGGGCGTATGGGCATTGAGCGTCGCCATGATCCACGGCACCCAACCGATGCCGCCTTCGAAGAAGCCGAATTTCAACGTCGGGAAACGATCCAAAGTCCCGCTGAAGATCAAACGCGCTGCGCTGACCATGTAGGTCAACGGAAATCCTAGCGCTGTTGGAAAATGTTGAAATCCTTGGTAGCGCTCGGCGCCGACCAGCCAGGGGTGGCTATGCTGTAATTCAAATACGCGCGCCGCGGGATGGAGCAGAATGGGAATATTGAGATCGGCGATTTCCTCGTAGAGCGGAAACAGCACTTCGTTATCGAGATCGCCGTCGCCCCAGCCGCCGTTGAACTTGACCGCCTTGAGGCCAAGTTCCTTCACCGCGCGGCGGAGTTCCTTGATCGACTCCTCGATGTCCGGCAGATAGATCCATGCAACGCCGATGAATCGGTCGTCGCCTTGAATGTCCTCGGCGACAGTGTCGTTGTAGGCCCGCGCGAGTTGCCGACCGAGCTCGGCGTCGCATTCGTAAATCAACGGACGGTTGTCGGGAATCAAAACCTGAATATCGAAGCCGTCCTTCTTCATGAATTCGGCGCGCAGCGAAAGACTCCAGCGCCCTTCCTTGAAAGAGTGGATCTTTTTGCCGTCGCGATAATACGTCGCGACTTTTCCCGGAACGACTTCGCCGTAGCGCAGCATGTCGCCCCTGTCTTCCACGACTTCGAGGTGACCTTTCCCCGGATGTTGGACCTTGTCGATGAAACGCAGCGGCCAATAGTGAGTATCTCCGTCGATATACATTTCTTTTGCTCCTTACTCTTAAGGACTTTGCATCACGAAAGAACCATTCGGGGCTGGTCAAAACGTCCCAGGTACGAGGCGCGCGCGCAGACTTGGCGAGCGGAGGCGTACTATTTCGTACGTTGGAGCGAGACAAGTCAAGCGCAACGAAGTAGATGGGCGTTTTCACCGGCCCGTCACTTTGCTCCATACTTCGCGTATAGCTCGTCGATAAAGCCGCTTTGGTCGAGCTTCTTCATGAAGCGGTCGTCGACCAGCTCTTCCACTTTGACTTTCTCCACGGCCGGGTTGCGCAGTTTCATCAGCCGCTGGACGTTTCTGAGACCATCCAGACTCGCGTGCGGTTTGCGGTCCAAGCCGGTGATTACATCTTTGTATCCCTCTTCGGCTTCCTGGTCATTGATCCTCAAGTAGCGCTTCATGATGGCCATGGCCTTCGGTTTATTCGCCGGGCCGAAAATAAATGCCTCGCTCTCCAGTAAAGCTTTCAGCAAATTCTCGAACAGCTGCGGGTTCTTTTGAATCAAGCTTCCTTTGGCGACGATCCCGACGCTCGATATCGGAATGTTGGCCTTGCCGAGCTCAGCGAGTACCGGGTAACCATTTTGCCGTAGAGTCCGGCTCATCACCCCGTCGAGTACCGTGACATCGATGGTTCCGGCAACCAACGCTTGAGCCAAAACCGATTGGTCTCCCGCAGCGATCAAGCTGATTTTATCCCGGTTCGGATCGAGCCCGAAATGTTCCAGCGCAAGAATGGCGCCCATCCAGACCGTGCCGCCGATGCTCTGCACGCCGAAGATCTTGCCACGCAGCTCTTCTGGGGTCTTGATGCCCTTGCGCGCAACCACGTCGTAAGTCACCCGGTTCGTAAAGGCCGCGAGTATCTTGAGATCCGATCCGCTCGCCGCCGATCCGAGCACCGCGGTGCCGCCCGTGTAGCCGATCTGGATATCTCCTGAGGTCAATGCCGCGACCAAGGTCGGCGCCTGACGGATAAAGATCGTATCGGCCGGGACGCCATACTTGGCGAAAAAGCCCTGCTCCTTGGCCACCCACAGCGGCAGAACTCGAGCGTTCACCGCGGCATGAGCGATGATGCTCTTCGATTGCACAGATGCCGCATCGAGGGCTTTAACCGGCAGCAGCAAATTGAGGACAGCGAAACACAAGACTCCGTATCGAATCATCGCGCACTCCCTTCTCGTCTGCGATCACAGTAACCATTGAGTGTAAATCGATTAGCGACCGCTAAAGGCCCAGGCTCAATAGATTGATCGCGTTTTCTCCTAGCACTTTTCTTTTATTCTCCTGCGATATTTTTGTGCTTTTCGCCACCGGGCCGGTCACCTGCCCGGGCTGTGACGAATCCCAGTGCGGCGAATCGGTAGCGAGCACGAGGCGGTCGCCGCCAAGATACTCGACCGCCCATTCGAACAAACCGTCTTCGAACGGTTCGCAGCCGACATAGACGCTTTGATTGAAAATATCCGAAGGCTTGCGCTTCTGCCATGGCACCAGGTGCGGCAACTTCTCCCAGTGCTCGTCCATGCGCGACAGCCACCAGGGCATCTGCGACGCGCCCGTTTCAAGGCAAATGATTTTCAGATTCGGGTGCTTTTCCATGACCCCGCCGCACAGATAGACCATCAAGCAGACCATGCTTTCCAGCGTGCGGCCGACCATGTGCGAGAAGAAAAAATTCTCGGCGAAGCGCTCGTGACCCAGAGAGCCGGTCTTGGTGTCGTGGAAGATGATCGGTGTGTTGGTTTTCTCCAGCTCATCGAAGATCGGATCGAAGTATGGGTCCCACCATTCCTTGCCCGGAATCGGCGTCGCTTTGACGTTGAGTGCTTTGCTGCCAAGCGCGCGCGAGCGGTGCAGCTCCTTGATCGCCTCTTGCGGATCTTGCAGCGGGATCACGCCAGCCCACATGAGCCGTCCCGGTTGCTGCGATGAGTACCAGTTCATGTAGTTGTTCTGCGCGCGGGCGTAGGCGGCGGCGAGCTCCGGATCGTCGACAAACCAGAGAATATCCAGCGCCGGCGAGTTGGGCGACAACACCGCCACGTCGATGCCGTCCAAATCCATATTGCGCACCCGGCCCTGCGGGGTGAGATCCGCTTCCGTAACCCACTCCTTCTTTTCCGCCTTTTGCCGCCCCAGCTCCGAACCGATCATGATGCGAGTGCCGATCAGCGTCTTTTTTCGCTCATTGTCTTTCGTCGGCAGCTTACGCGGCAAGAACTCTCTGTACTTCGTCTCAACCGTCTGGTCCCAACTTTCCAGATCGCCGACTAAATGACTGTCGAGATCAATCACCTTCATTCCATCGATGGCCATATTCGTTTCCTCCCTCCAATTTCCTTTCAGCGGATTTCTCTATCTTAAGTCGCCTTAGACGACTCGAACGTCTGACGATTTGAACGGCTGGAACGTTTGGAACAAGGGTTTTATAAACCCAGCTCCTTCTGCGCCTGTCGGACGTAACTCTGGTCGGCGTATCTCTCCGGTCCAGGCAACGGCTCTTTCAGGACTCCGTCCCTAAACTGGACGTCAATGTTGACCTTCAGTCCCTCCAGCGTCACCGAGCCGTCGATGGGAAAAATCTTGTTCTTGGTGAAATAGTCGACACCTCTTCTCGCGTACGGCTGTTTGACCCCCATCTCTTTCATAAACAAATCGGTCGCTTGCTCGGGCTGCTCATGAATCCAACGCAACGAGCGGATGTGAGCTTTCAGAAATTTGACGACTGTGGCGCGATTTTTTTCGGCCCAACTGGGATTTACCGTAAGGCCATTAAATTGATAGGTCGAGATCACTTCCATGGTGTCGCCGAGACGGTTAAAGCCCTGGTCGATGGCGATGTCCGAGTACGGCACACCGAGAACAGCGCCGGCGATCGCCCCGGTTTCCAGGGCCGTCAAACGCGCAGCTGTGCCGCCCGAGATGACGGTCATCACGTAGTCTTTCGGATAATGGAGGCCTTTGCTTTTCAAATATTCCAATAAGATCGAAGTGGCGCCGCCGCGCAGGCTCGATACGCCGAGCCGGGCGCCCTTGAGGTCGTTCAGCGTTTTATAGGCTTTGCCGCCTACCAGCACGTAAGGGGCGGCGTTGTCGACGCCGGCAATGACTTTGAGATTGGCGCCCTTTTCGTTTACCGCGATGACCCCGTCGGAGTTCAACGTCGCAAAGTGAATCTCGCCGCTGAGCAGGGCCTGGAGTTGCACGTCGCTGCGGCCGATCAAAATTAGATCAACCTTTAAGTTCTCCGCAGTGTAAAAGCCTTTCTTGTGCCCAACATAGAAGGGTAGGTAAAAGAGAGTCTTCGAGGTCATGCCGACTTTCAGCGACTGCGCCGGCGCCAAAGACACGCCAAAGAACATCGCAGAAAGCAGGAGTAGAACCAAAACGAGAAATCTCTTCATCTCAAACCCCCTTTTTTGGCAACCACGCGGGACGGCGCGATACCAGGATCGCAATCTAGTACAACCGGATCGGCTCTGACAAGACGAAGTTAACCGCCAACGAAACCGCTGCCTTGCGCGCGCAATAAAAACGCCGGTCGAAGAACGTTGCTCTCCGCCGGCGCTTTAATTACTCTCGACCGATGTGCTGCGCAATTACAGATTTAGCAGTCTCGCTGCGTTTTCGCCTAAAATCTTGTCCTTCTGTTTGGCCGTGAGATCCGTCCTCTCGCGGATTCCCGACACCGTGTGCGGAAACTCCGAATCGAAATGCGGATAGTCGGTAGCCATCAAAATATGATCCTCGCCGACTTCCTTGAGTGATTGCGTCATGTCGCCTTCGTCGGCCTCGCAAGTGAAATAGCAATTGCGCTTGACGTACTCCGAGGGGGCCATCTTGAGCCCGCCGGAGACCTGCGGAAAGTCCTTGGCCCATTCCCAGTCATCATCCATGCGGTGCATCCAGTAGAGCGGCCACTCGGCGCTGCACTCGAAGAAAGCGACTTTGAGCTTGGGAAATTTTTCGAACACACCGCCGAGCACAAGGCCGACCAGCGCGGGCGTGCAGTTCATCACGCGACCGAGGACATGGGTCTTGAAGAAGTTGTCGAAACGGTCGGTCACCTCACCATTGCTGTTGGGATGACAGAACAGCGGCACGCCCAACTCTTCGGCCGCCTGATAATAAGGATAAAAACTCGGATGATCGAGATTGCGCCGGCCGACGTAGGGAACCAGATGGCTGGCTTTGAAACCCAGCTCGTTGACGCAGCGCCGCAGCTCGTTGGCCATTTCTTCCGGGCAACCCGCAGGCGCCATGGCAACGGGCAGGAATGTATCTTCGTGCCCCTTGATCAATTTCCTCACCCAGTTGTTGTACGACTGTGCGCACGCCAGTCCCAGGCCACCGACGTTTTCGGTCGCGACGTTGATGCCGGTGGGAAAGAGCACCTGCTTCTCGATGCCTTCGCGCTTGATGTCGTTGAAGCGAAACTCCATATCGTGGCCGGCGACCTGACGGGCGGCGATCTCACCGTTGCGCCAGTTGACCTTGGGATCGTAAATATACGGATGGCGGTGCGCCGCGCGCCCCTGCGGGTCGCCGGGATCGAGTTGATGCACCCACTTGGTGTTATGGTTTCTGCCTTCGCCGGCTTTTTGCGGCGTGAAGCGCGCGTAGGGCTCCGGCAAATTGTAAACTTCATCCATGAAGTAGCCTTCACGCAAATGAGAATCCAAATCGATAATCATAGCGCCCTCCTTCTTGGAACGATTTAATTCCCGCCTAACATTTTGATGAACGAGCGCTCAAGCATGTCTTCCAACGTTAATTTCTTCTTGATTCTGCCGGTGCGAAACTCCTCTTCGATCACGACCGGTATGGCTTTTTCGGCGATCTGGCCGTTGAGCGGAAACGAGTCGCGATATTCGTCGTAACCCGCCGGCGCATAGGCGGGATCGATCTTGACGTATTTCCTCATGACCTTCACCGCCTCGTCCTTATTTTCACGAGTATATTTGACGCCCCTTTGGAAAGCGCGCAGGAACTTGACCACTTGGTCCTTTTCTTTGGCGAGGTAGGATTCTTTCGCCGCAAACGTTTCATAGGGCCATTCGGGAAAGACTTCTTTGAGGTCGAGGAGCTTATTGTATCCTTGCGCTTTGGCGATCTCTGTCACCGGGAACCATACCAGGGAAGCATCCACGCCCTTTGCCGATAAAGCCGCGAAGCGAGCCGGCGTGCTGCCAATTTGTAGGATCGTCACTTCCTTTTCATCGACGTTGAAGTGGCGCAAAGTTGCGCGGGTGAGAAAATCGGTTAACGACCCGAATCGGCTGATCGCAAACCGTTTGCCTTTGGCTTGCTTCATCGATTTGAAATCCGGCTGTGAGTAAAGCTGGAACGGCATGATATTGGAGACGCCCCAAAAATTCTTGATATCGACGCCCGCGGCGCGCCCGCCGATGGTTTCGACAAAAGCGCTGCCCATAATATGCACGTCGCCGCCGATGAGCGCCTGTAAATTGGTCGCTCCGGCGTTAAACAGGACCAGTAACACGTCCAGTCCCTCCTGTTTGAAAAAACCCTTCGCTTCGGTCACGTAGACGGGCAAGAAAGCAACGTTTACCGAAGAAAGACCGACGATGATTTTTGCCGAGCTCTTCGATGGAGCCATTCCGAACAAGCAGAGCATCAGTGCGAGCAAAACCAGAATTCGTTTCATTACCATCCTCCTTTTCAGTTGAGCCTATAGTTTTTGGATCACCTTCTCGCCGAACAGCCGCATTGAAGCGAGAATTTCATCTTGAGGCAAGCCGGGTGTCCAGTCGAATCGGGGCAGCATATACGAAATCCCCAACCGTTCCTTATATTCATGGATTTGCTCGATACATTCGGACGGCGAACCAAGAATGAACCGGCCTTTGGCCAATTTGTCGAATGCCCAAGCCAATTCGTTAGGATCGTTCATCGCCTCGTTTTGTTTCCACTTGAGATAAACCCCGCGGTACAGATGCTCCAGACAAGGACGCGCCTTTTCTAGCGCCTCTTTTTTACTGTTCGCGACAAAGGTTTCGCGAATGATAGGCGTCTCCGGCGTGCTCGTCTTGCCAGCGGTCCTCCAGGATTTGCGGCATAGCTCGACCTGCCGCTCGAGCTCATCGATGGCCGAGTGCGGGCCGATCATCCAACCGTCGCCGAGTTGGGCGGCGCGCTCTACCGCCGCGTCGGTATTAGCGGCAAGCCAGATCGGCGGACGGGGTTTTTGCAGCGGCTTGGGATCGACGCTGACGTCCGTGAGCGTGAATGCTTCACCGCTGAAACTCACATGGTCTTCGGTCCATAGCCTTTTGATCACCTCGACGCCCTCGGTAAAGCGCTGAAACCGTTGCTTCTTCGAGAGATTGAACGCTTTGAGCTCTTCGTCGCGGTAGCCCAGACCGAACGAGGCAAAAGATTTACCGCCGTTCAGAACATCGAGGCTCGCCAGCTCGCTGGCCACGGTCACCGGATGGCGCAAGCCAAGGAGCAGCACCGCGGTGCCCACGGTGCAGCGTTTCGCTTCGGCGCACAACCGTGCGAGCGCCGGGACTTGATTGAGCCGCTGCAACCCGGGAATGTTGTAGTGATCACCCATCGAGAACGCGTCGAAGCCGACGGCGTCGGCGATGCGAACCTGCTCGATCAAGGTCGGCATCAACGATGCGCCGGGTTTTTGGATCGAGACTTGGGGATTGAGTTGAACGCAAAATTTCATGCGGCTGTTTTCAATGGCTGCAGGTTATCTCCCTCAGCTGTTCAGAGTGATTCCTTATTCCATCATTTCCGTACGTCTTTAGCGGCAATCCAGGCTAGCTTCCGATCTCGATAGAGCCATCGGAATGACGATTTGGGAAAACAGCATAACCTGATCGACACGCCCGGCAGCTCGCTGCAGGGAATTTCATTGGTTACGCCTAGCCGTTTGCAGCGCCCGCCAGACTCGTTCAGGAGTCAGCGGCAGCGTTCGCACTCTCGCGCCGGTCGCGTGGTAGAGCGCGTTGCCGACGGCCGGCGCGACCGAAACGATGCCCGATTCACCCATGCCTTTGGCGCCGTAGGGACCCGGACCGTCTTCGTTCTCGACTAAACACGACTCGAAATGATTCGGCAAGTCGGTAAACCGCGGCACACGGTAGTCGACCAGGTTGGCGTTGAGCGCTTGGCCCTGTTCATAGATCAGAGATTCGAACAACGTAGCGCCGAGCCCTTGGATCGCCGCGCCTTCGTCCTGCCCTTCGGCCTGAAGCGGATTGATCGCCTTGCCGACGTCGGCGACGGTGACGTAGCGTTCGATCTTGATCTCGCCGGTTTCCGTGTCGACATCGACCGACGCGCCACCCATGCCGGTCTCCCAGAATAATGGAAACATTGAACCAAAGGTCGGCCCTGGCCGCATGGTGCCGCGGCCGATTAATTCTCCGCCGGGCATGCCGAAGAAGGCGCTGACGACTTGACCGTAAGATAACCGTTTGTCCGCCGAGCAAACTTCGCCATTATCTAACGCAATCGTGCCCGCGTTCGTGTTCAACACTTCGGCCGCGGCGTCGATCAGTTGCCGGCGCAGGTCTTCGGCAGCAGCTTTGACCGCGCTGCCCATGACGGTGGTCGATCGGCTCGCGCCGGTGGAGCGGTCGAATGGCGTTACGCGTGTGTCCGTGCCCTGCATCGATACTCGCTCGACCGGTATCGCCAATTCCTGCGCGACGATTTGACTCAATATAGTGCGCGCGCCTTGGCCGACTTCAGTGGTGCCGGCGATCAGTATCACGCTGCTGTCAGCAAGCAAGCGCACCAGCGCCACCGAGACGGGCATCGCTTCAGAATCCGATACGCCGACCGCGAGACCGATGCCCCTGCCGGTGTGCTTCTTCGCGTCGGCGGCCTGCAACGGCTTCAGCGCCGCCGTCAATCCCTCGCCAAGGTCGGCATCGATCGGCGTCGCGCCGGGCTTGAGGATTTCGCCGCGCCGCAAAAGATTTTGCCGGCGATACTCGAACGGATCGAGGCCGAGCCGATCGGCGATTGTCTCCATGTGCGATTCCAACGCCCAGATCGTTTGCGGACCGCCGATGGAGCGCATCGACCCCGCCGGCACGGTATTGGTGTAAACCGCCAGGACGTTTACTTTGCAGTGATCCAACCGATACGGCCCAAGCATACGGCTGATCGCGCGCTTGGCGACGCGCGGGCCGTTGTCGGCGTAGGCGCCGGTGTCGAGCAGAACATCCGCTTCCCGCGCCACCAAGGTGCCGTCGCGTTTGACGCCGGTCTTGATACGGATCCGCGCCGAGTGGCGCCGCGTCGTCAGCATGGACTCGGTTACGCTCTGCGTTACGCGCACCGGCCGCCCGCCGGTTTTGCGCGCGATGGCGACCGCCAACGGTTCGATCTTGAAATACGACTTGCTGCCGTAGGCGCCGCCGACGTAGGGCACGATCACTTCGACTTTGGCGTGGGGCAAATGAAACATATGCGCGAGCTCCGAGCGAACCAGAAACGGATGGGCCGACGAGCTCCACAGCGTGATTCCTCCAGAATTGAACCGCGCAATCGCCGTGTGCGGCTCCATGGCGTATTGACAGACCATCGGGAATTCGAACGTCTCGTCGATAATCTCTTCCGCCTGGGCGAAAGCGGGTTCCGGGTTGCCCTTGACGAAATGCTCCCGGTGGCAAATATTGCCGCCGAAGTTTTCGCCGACGCCGGCGACGTCGTGGAATTCACCGGTCTTGGCGAATTGATCGTGCAGCCGCGGCGCGCCTTCCGCCAAAGCCGCGTCTATATCGGGCACGCAGGGCAGCTCGCGGTAGCGAACTTCGATTAACGATAGCGCTTCTTCGGCTGCCAGGGCATTCTCGGCAGCGACCACCGCCACCGGCTCCCCAACAAAGCGCACCCGGTCGGTCGCCACCACCGCGCGATCACGCAGGCAGTTGCCGTAATACGGGTCGATATCCGTGAGATCGTCGCGCGTCAGAATTGCGACGACGCCCGGCGACGTCTCGGCTTTGCTGATATCGATGGTTTCGATTGCGGCGTGCGGGAATGGACTGCGCAGCACTTTCGCTTCGAGCAACCCGGGCAAATCCAGGTCCCCGGTAAATTTTGCTTCACCAGTGACCTTTTCGATCCCATCAACGCGCGGAGCGGAAATACCGACGGCCATGATGAATAGATTACCGCTTTTTATCGCTTTAAAGCCTGCTGAACCGTGGCGCTGATCAGACTGGAGGCGCCATCGACGGGGAAAACCAGGGGCTGAGTCTTAATGTCATCCTGAGGCGCGCCGAGAATCTGTTTTCGGCCGATGCAACGCCACCGATGAATGAGACGCCACCACGAATATGCAATAATCAAATCATCGACTGTTCCGGCAAAATGGTCTTCAACACCCGCAGATAATTGCCGCCGAGAATCAACTTGATCTCCTCATCCTTGTACCCGTGGCGCTGCAGGCCGGCGATCAAGTTGGGCAGGTCTTCGATTTCCTCGAAGCCTTTGATCAGCGGATCTTTGTGTAGCGGATGGTGGCGGTCCTTCAAGGTGCGCGGGCCATCGTATTTGACGAAATCCATGCCGAGAGCAAGATGCTCGATGCCGACGAGATGGATCATGTAGTCCATGTGCTTGAGCATATCTTCGATCGCGACCTCGCCTTTGCCGACGCGCTCCGGCAGCGCGAGAATACCGACCAGGCCGCCCTGATTGGCGATCGCTTTGATCTGATCGTCGGCAAGGTTGCGCGGATTGTCGAGCATGCCGCAAGCATTGGCGTGGCTCACCAGCAGCGGCGCGGTCGCAACATCGAGAGTTTGGAAAAATCCTTCGCGATTCATGTGCGACAGATCAACGACCATCCCAAGACGGTTGGCTTCTTTAATGACCTCGACGCCGAAGTTGGTCAGTCCGCCGCCGGTACGGTTTTCCCACACTCCGTCGCCCAGCTCGTTGCGAAAATTCCACACGGGTTGCAGCGAGCGCAGACCGAGGCGGTAAAAATTCCGCAGATTATGGATGCTGCCGCGCAGCGGCATGCAGCCTTCGAAATGGAGCAGGAACTTGACCGTACCCGGTTCAACTTTGTCAGGCAGGTCGCCGCGCGTCTTGACCATTTGAATCATGCCTTCGGAACGCGGCGCTTCTTCGAGAAATTGATCGATCTGATCGAGCGCGGTTTCGAGATAACGCCCGGTGTTCTGCGAATGCGAATAAGAATCACCGCTGATCGCGTAGACGGTCATGTTGATGCCGTCGCGGATCAAGCGCGGCGCGACCCCGTCGCGAATCGGCGAGGTTTCCCCGACCGAGGTGCGATAAAGCTGTTCATAGACGTCCCGATGTCCCTCGACCACCACGCTCGTCATCACCAGCTCTTTTGCATCCATAGTGCGCCGCGACCTTTCTTGAAGGAACGAAAGTATTGCGCTAGTAATACCGACTAAACCGGATTCAAGCAAGTCAAACAATTCCTTGTTGAATGCAGTGAAATTCCCCTGGCTCGTTGGGCTTTCGGCTCTGGCACTCGTGGGTCTGATAAGCGCCTGCAAGGCGCCGCCGCAGAGCCGCAACGCGAGCCATTTCCGTGTCAACCTGGGCACGGAGCCGCCTAGTTTGGATTGGTCACTCGCCACCGATCACGTTTCGTTCAACGTGGTTTCGAACTTGATGGTCGGCCTCACCGAGTTCGACAAAGACTTAAAACCGGCGCCGGTGATCGCCAGGTCGTGGGACGTTCTTGACGGCGGCAAGAGAATCATTTTTCACCTGCGCGACGATGTGCTGTGGACCGATGGGAAAAAAGTCCGGGCGCAGGATTTCGAATACTCATGGAAGCGCCTGCTCAATCCGAAAACCGCCTCGCAGTACGCCTATATCTTGTTCGACGTCGCCAACGCACAAGAATATAACGAGGGCAAAATCAAGGATCCGGCCCGGGTCGGCGTGCAGGCACGTGACGATCAGACGTTGATCGTCACGCTGCGCCATCCCGCCTCCTATTTTCTCGCCATCACCACTTTCGAAGTCACGTTTCCACAGCGCCAGGACATCATCGAGAAATTCGACACGCGCTGGACCGAGCCGGAGAATATCGTGACCAACGGTCCTTTCCGGATGACCTCGTGGAAACACGAAAACGAGATCGAGCTCAGCGCCAACGAAAAATTTTTTCGCGGTAAACCGACGCTCGAAAAGGTCACCATGTTCATGGTCAACGAAAAAACCACTGCGGTGACCATGTTCGAGCAGGGCAGCCTGGACTTCATGGACGAATCGCACAGCATCCCGCCGCTCGATAAGCCGCGCTTGTCCAAGATGCCGGGCTTCAAGGTCGTGCCGCAACTGCGCGGCGAATATTACAGCTTCGCCGTCGACCGCAAACCGTTCGACAATCCCGCGCTTCGCAAAGCTTTCGCGATGGCGATCGACCGCGAAGTGCTGCCGAAGATTCTTCAAGGCGGACCGACACCGGCAAGCTCTTGGATTCCGCCGGGTATGCTGGCGCACAATCCTGAGATCGGTCTCAAGTTTGACCCGGCCGAAGCCCGCCGGCTGTTGAAAGAAGCCGGCTATCCGGACGGCAAAGGCCTGCCGCCGATCGTGCTCGGCTACAACACCGACGAAGAGAAAAAGCTTATCGCCGAAGCCATCCAGAGCATGTGGCAGAAGCATCTCGGCGTGGTGGTCAGGATCGAAAATCAGGAGTGGAAGGTATTTCTAAAAAAGCTGCAAACCGATCCCTTCCCCATCTTTCGTTCCGGTTGGGGCGCCGATTATCCCGACCCGGACAACTTCATGAAGCTGTTTACTTCCAACAGCGGCAATAATCACGGCCGCTGGAAGAATGCCCGCTACGACCAGCTTCTCGATCTTGCGGCGCGCGAGCAGGATGCAAAAAAGCGCAGCCAACTGTACGACGAGGCGCAAAAACTGCTCACTGAGATTGACGTCGCCATCGTGCCGCTTTATTGGAAGAGCGAAGCGACGATGCTCAATCCCAAGTTTACCGGTCTGGAATACAACTCGATGGCGCGCATGGACCTGCGCCACGTAAAGCCGGTAGAAAAATAGCGGCGACTGGCCTGCCTTTCAGGGTGTCCCCCGTTCTGATGGTAGTTCACGTAGAATCCGCCGATGGATCTGAGGGCCGAGAAAGACGTCTCGCCTGGTTCATCCTGAGTCCACCGAAGGAGTCGAAATGACAACCAACAAAGCAATTTGTCATCTCGAACGAAGCGCGAGATCTTAATCAAACTGAAAGCCAACGCCTGAATTTGCCATGCGCCCGGAAATCACATAAGAAAGACAGCAATCGACTGCGAGGAAGGCGACGCTATGGAACTCAGCGAAGAGGATGTGCTGCATATTTTGAAACTGATCGATGAATCGAAGTTTGACTATTTTCAGCTCGAAGTCGGCGAATTGAAAATTACCGTCAGCAAGGGCGACCCGATTCCTGTTCCCGGCGCGGCGCCCCCGCCTGCAGCCGTGACGGTTGCGCCGAATGCCGCTCCCGCGGCGGCGAAACCCGCTGCCGCACCCGCTTCTGCAGCGCAAGCATCCAAGCCGGTCGCGATTCCCGAGGGCATGGTGCCGATCACCGCACCGCTGTTGGGCACTTTCTACGTCGCTCCGGAACCCGGCGCACCACCCTTTGTCAAAGTTGGCCAGCAGATTACCGAAGACACGACGGTGGGCTTGATCGAAGTGATGAAGGTTTTTAACAGCGTGCGCGCCACCGTCAAAGGGACGGTCGTCGAAGTGGTCGCGCAAAACGGCCAATTCGTCGAGTTCGGGCAAACCTTGTTCATCGTCAAACCATAGGCAGGCTACTGAAAAAGACCCATAGGCGTCGTTGCGCTCAATCGTCTCGCGTCAACGTACTCGCTATGTACGCCTCCGCTCGCCGATCTTTCGCGCGCCTCGCCTCTGGAATCCTGCAATCACAGTTTTTCAGCAACCCGCATCGGAGGTTTTTTTGTTTCTGCGAACTGCCAAGAGAACTTTTTGTCGTTTTTTGAGACGCGGGTTTCAAGCCCGGCCGTTCATTTCTCGGGAGTGTCGATGAGCGTGACTCGAG
>Ga0209640_10001313_pt1 | contig 20921 bp, 19 predicted proteins | sample RifCSP10_1_FD_184018 | JGI IMG/M metagenome (GOLD analysis project Ga0209640, IMG submission 184018) | Soil microbial communities from Rifle, Colorado - Rifle CSP2_sed 10_1 (SPAdes) (version 2) | ecosystem: Environmental > Terrestrial > Deep subsurface > Rock core/Sediment | place: Rifle...
GCCGTCAGCGTGGTCTTGCCGTGGTCAATGTGACCAATCGTCCCGATGTTGACGTGCGGCTTGCTGCGTTCGAATTTTTCCTTGGCCATGGCTTTCAATTCCTCATTCGGGATCGTACTCCGATCTTGAGTGCTTGGTCCGCTTCAGCCTTTCCGCGCAGCTTCGTGGAGCGGGGGACGGGATTCGAACCCGCGACCATCGGCTTGGAAGGCCGAGACTCTACCCCTGAGTTACCCCCGCGCCGAACCACCCCAGTTTTTGCCCCGGCTCGTGTCATCCGCCTCTTTGTCCTCGCCCCGGCCGAATGACTGGAGCCTGGGACCGGGATTGAACCGGTGACCTCGTCCTTACCAAGGACGCGCTCTACCAACTGAGCTACCCAGGCCCGCCGCGAAGACTTCAAGGTTCACTTCTTCAAACAACCCCTCACTTCTGGTGGACGGGGGAGGATTCGAACCTCCGTAGCCCGCAAGGAGCGGCAGATTTACAGTCTGCTGGTTTTAGCCACTCACCCACCCGTCCTGCAAAGACTGCCTCAATCGCCGCCATACGTCGCCGAAAAGTTTGACCAATTCCACAACTTCAGCCTACGGCCACGCATTCGTGGAGCGCAAACAGGCTCGTGTCCGGAGACACCACTCCGTTGTTTTGTTTTCTTGGATTTCCCCTCTGGCTCAATCCCCAACTTCTATTAAGTCCTATCGCCGAAGCGCCGTTCCGCTCGCCACCGAATCCCAGCTGGCGGAGGGATTTGAACCCCCGACCCTCTGATTACAAATCAGATGCTCTACCACTGAGCTACGCCAGCGCCGTATGCGCCTTCTCAGCCAACCCCCGGGGCGCAGTCAAACCACACAAGAATATCAAAATGGGCACTCCAATTGCAAGGGGATGTTGTAGTTTCCCCGCAAGTTTCTGGCCAGCTCCCCCAATGGACTGGCCGTGACCCCTCGTAAGGTTCAATCAGCCGAAGAGGTGAATCGAAGAAAACGCCATGGGTTCACCGGGGCGTTATTGATACGAACTTCGTAGTGGACGTGGGGGCCAGTGACCCGCCCAGACACCCCCACATAGCCAATCGCCTGACCACGCTTGACGCGTGCGCCAGGCCGTGCGCTGTATCTGGAGAGATGACCATACCAGGTCGAAATGCCGAAGCCGTGATCGATTACAATCAACCGCCCGTAGCCGGTGTGTGTATCCACGGTGACCACGACACCATCGGCCGTCGCGCGCACCTCGGCGCCATACTCGGACGAAATATCCACACCCGTGTGGAATGCGCCCTCACCTGAGAATGGATCCAACCGTTCGCCGAAACTTCCGGAGATATGGCCCATCACCGGCCAGAGCGAAGGTGTAAACGCAGCATCCCCCAGCCCGGGTTGTGGCATTAGCCGCAGTCCTTCTGAAGCCAGCGCCACCGCAGTGGGGTTTCTCCTCAGATAGTTGTACTGTGCAAGCGCCTGCTGAAAATCCTGCTCTCCCAGTCCGTGCCCATTCTCCAACTCGGCCCCGTTCGCACCCATTCCGACCGCTTCGGGCCCAAACGGTGTGTTGCGCAGCCGCATGAACCCGTATGTCATCGCGACTTCGGTCGCCAGGGACTGAAGCGAAGACAGCCTCTGGTTCGTGTCCGTGACCGTGGTTTGCAGCTGTTGGTACTGTTTTTTAAGGGATTCCTGCTCGCGCTGAAGGGCATTGTAGTTTCCCACCTTCCAGAGCATTCGCGAGTAGGAACCAACTCCGGCCAGGACTGTGACTCCGCCGACTACCATTAAAACAAACAGCAAATGAAGTAGATAGCCGGGTACGCGAACCTTTCGGACGGCGCCCTCGTTGTTGGCTGCAATCAGGAATGTATAGGTCTTGGACTTCATTGCTTCGGACGCTAGCTCTTGTCTTTCGATTGGGCTAGGTGCCGCTCCCCCGGTTGACCGGGTCCCGAGCGGGTTTTCCTTCTGGTTAGGAGTAGCTCAGGAGAGGGCAGTCTCTGGAAACCCCTCCTTTGCCCCTCGCTCATGTTTGAACCGAGAGCCTTGGTTCGAAACCCACGCCAGTCTATGAGATAGCACTGCGCGGAGTCAATCGGAATCTTCTACGTGGCTTCAGACCATTCAATTCCATCCCAACCCGTGAGTTCTCATCGCCAAGCGCATGAAGGGAGTCTCCTTGGCTCGTCAGGTGGCCCAAGATTCCGCCCTCAGTCGTTGACACCCACCCTCCAATCGGCCAAAGATGGCCTTGCGCCCTATGACCACCGAGGCCACCTTGATCGAGAAGATTCGTCGGGCCATCCCAAGCCGGCCCGGAGGGTTTCTCCGCCTCGGCATTGGCGACGATGCGGCCGTGCTTCGCAGTTTCACTCGAGGCAGGCCGGCCCGCGGTGTGCTAAGCGACTGGGTGTTCACTTCGGACTCGTTCCTCGAGGGTGTGCACTTTCTTCCTAGCCGCCATCCCTCGCGCGCAGTGGGTTACAAGGCTCTGGCTCGAGCCCTTAGTGACATTGCCGCGATGGGTGCTGTTCCTCGGGTTTTCCTCCTGAATCTGGCTTTCCCGCAGAAGCTCACGGGCTCCTGGCTGGATCAGTTTCTCGGGGGTATGGCCCGGGCCGCGCGTAATTTCCGCGTGGTGCTCGCAGGCGGCGATATCTCTCAGTTTCCGTTCGTAGCAATCAGTATCGCGGTGCTGGGCGAGGTTCCGGCCGGGAAAGCGGTCAAACGGTCCGGCGCGCGACCCGGCGACTTGCTTTTCGTTAGCGGCACCCTCGGCGCGGCCCAGTTGGGGCTGGAATTGATCTTGCGGCAGGGAAAGCCGACTGGCAGCCTGCTCCGCAGTCCGGCTCTTCAAACGCACCTCTTTCCTAACCCTCGTTTAGAATTGGGAGCTTGGTTGGCCGACCGGGGGCTTGTTTCAGCAATGATTGATACCTCCGATGGCTTCTCCACCGATCTTGCCCGACTCTGCCAGGCAAGCCGTGTCGGCGTACGCGTGTGGGCAGACCGCCTTCCCGGCGTCCAGGTCCCGCTGGGACTTCGGCGCAAAGGTTTGTCATCGCTCGAACTGGCTCTCCACGGTGGAGAGGACTATGAACTCGTTTTCGCCGTTCCCTCTCGACTCGCTCGTCGCATCCCCTCCTCGCACCGCGGCGTGCGTCTCACACAAGTCGGAGAGTTCGTCCGCGGACGCGAGGTTCGCCTCATCGATTCAGTCGACCGTGCCTCAAAGCTTGCGCCTCGCGGCTGGGACCACTTCCGCTGATTGGCCAGTTCGCTCTACGATTCCGGCGGTTTCGGAGGGGTCGCGGACGGCGCCTTGGGTGGTGGTGTCTCCGGCACTTCCTCTGTTGGTGCGGTGTCCGGAGTGTCCACCTTCACATTCTTAGTCAGCGCAACTTTCGAGAGCGGCACAACGTTCGGGAAATCCTCCACGGGTCTCCCTTCCGTTGCCACCTTCATGAACTCAAGCCAGATTGGTAGCGCAGCCCTCGCACCGGTTTCTCCTACTCCCAGCGAGTGCTGGTTATCGTCGAAGCCCACCCAGACACCCGCTGTAAGGGACGGCGTGTACCCCATAAACCACGCATCGGTGTAATCATTCGTCGTGCCGGTCTTGCCGGCTGCCGGACGTCCCAGTTCGCGCGCCGCCATCCCTGTTCCGTACTGGACAACCTCTTCCAGCATCGCCACCATGGTCCTGGCCACATCCGGTGCGATCACCTCATGCACTTTCGGGCGTGCTTCTTCCAGCACTGCCCCGTCATACGTCGTGACGCGTCGAATGAAGTGCGGCTCGAGGCGTATGCCATCGTTGGGGAATACTGTGAAAGACGATGTGTGTTCCAGCAGCGTGATCTCAGCCGCCCCCAGCGCCAACGGCAGGTAGGGAGGCAGTGAACTGGTCAGGCCGAACCGCCGCCCCATCTCCACCACGCTGCTGATACCGATCTGCTCCGCAAGCTTGACCGCCGGCACGTTTCGCGAGCCCGCCAGCGCTCGCCGCAGGGTGATCGTGCCCTCAAATTTCTCGTCGTAGTTCTGCGGCGAATACGCCTGGCCTCCGCTGACTGTCGTGAACGGCGCGTCCACAATTGTGTCAAAGGGGGTAAAGCCCTTTTCCATTGCCGTCGAATACAAGTACGGCTTGAACGAGCTTCCCACCTGTCTCAGTGCTTGCGTCGCCCGGTTGAACTTGGACTCCTCAAAGCTGTACCCGCCCACCATCGCCTTGATCTCGCCGGTTGCGTTCTCAATTGCCACAAGCGCCGCCTGTGCCGCTGGCTTCTGCTCGAGCTCAACCCGTGCCACCGTTCCCGAGATGCTCTTGATCCGAAACTCCGCCAGGTCTCCCACCTTCAATAGCTGTGCGGGTGATTTTCGCCCGGTCCAGGCAATCTCGGCTCCTGTGACCAGCGCCCGGTACGGCCCGATTTTCACTGTTGCCGATCTATCGTCCACCGCTGTGACCAGACCCGTGAGGTACGTTCCCGGCTCGATCGCCCGCCGCCACTCCTCGTCCTCGTATTTCTCCAGTTCTCCCAGTTTGTCGCGGACCACATTGGCGAGCTTCCCATGCCAGCCGTGACGCCGGTGGTAGGCGTGCAACCCGTCTCGCACCGCCTGATTGGCCGCGCGCTGTTGGGTCACATTCAGCGTCGTATAGACGCGCAGTCCGCGCTCGTGCACCGCTTCGGTGCCGTACACCTGTTCGAGGTATTTTCGGATTTCTTCGAAGAAATAGGCTGCTAGGTCGTTCCGCGGGAATTGCAACCGCAGCCCCAGCGGCTGCCGCACCGCCTCCTGCGCCTCCCGGGTGGAGATCTTGCCTTCATTGGCCATCCGGTCCAGCACCAGATTCCGCCGCGCCATCGCTCGCAGCGGATGCAGGATTGGCGAGTAGCCCGGCCCGCGGATCATCCCGGCCAGCAGCGCCGCTTCGGTCAGAGTTAGCTGGCGGGTCGGCTTGCTGAAGTAGAACTGCGAAGCCGCCTCCACGCCGTACATTCCGTGCGCCAGGTAGACCTGGTTGCAGTACATCGTCAGGATCTGCGACTTGGTGTAGCGACGCTCGATTTGCGTGGCCAGCATTGTCTCTTGCATCTTCCGGCGGAAGCTTCGGTCCGTGCGGTCCAGGAACAGCGAGCCCGCCAGCTGCATCGTCAGCGTGCTGGCTCCCTCAGCCTTACGCATCTGCACCAGGTTCCGGTATGCCGCCTGAGCAACCCGCGGAAAATCCACGCCCCAGTGTTCCTCAAAGTGTTGGTCCTCGGTCACCAGGATGGCGTTCTTCAGTACCGGTGGGATCTGTTCATAGCTGACCAGAATTCGTCTCTGGAGTGCAAAACTGCCGACCAGTTGCCCGTCATCGGCATACAGTTCGGTCACTACGTTTGGCCGGTAGTCCTCGAGCGCGCGAATTTCTGGTAAGTCGCTCGCATACACAAACAGCAGTCCTGCCGCCGCTCCCAGCGCGATCGAGCACAGAAGCAAAAACGCAAAGGCCACACGGCCGATCAGTTTTCGCCCGCGAATTGTCAGCGAAAGGTTAGGAAGTCGAAGCATCAAGGGCCTATCTTATCGCAGGTGAGCCCGCTCCTTGCGTGCACCCGCTGGGATGGGAATCATGCAGTTGCGCAGAGACGCGATTCCTTTCCCGAGCCGGTACAGTGGCCGGCACGCCCGCAACGCGGTATCTCGCAAGAGTTTTGGATTTCTCGACGGGCCATCCTTCGGATCAAGATAGTGGCTCGTAGTAACGTGACCCCGCACACGCCCGACACAGCGTCCGCCCATCCCTCATCACTTCTCTTCGGAAATTGATTCCTTCTCCGCACAGCTCGCACACCGCACGGGGCCCTTTGTAACCCGGCAGGTCCTCTGCTGGCACGGTCACTCGCACCTCTTGCAGTGCGAATAGCTCATTGTCCGGCATCACCTGGTATGCTTTCTGTTGCCCTTGCTCCTTGCCCAGCTCGGGGAACATTTCGCGGGCCCGCTGTTTTGAATCCTCTCGGGCCACCACCCGTACGGCGCGGCCCGTCTGCAGATCCACAAACGTCGCCGCGACCTTGCCCCAGTCGTAAAACTTCAACGCGCGCTTCCCCAACCGGCAGTTCGCCACAAGTGCCACGGCGTCGGTCACGCACCGGTCGATCTCCACGTAAGTCACCAATCGCTTGCGCTCCTTGATCGGGTCCTCGATGCCCACCGCCCGCAGTCCCACCATCGCCAGGCGCACCCCGAGTACCTGACCTGCACAAATGTGTCCGTGTGCTTCCTCGGCCAGTTTTAGGTATTCATTCAGGGTTTTCATGGAGAGCAGTCGTGCGACTTCGTCACGAAGCGGTGGACTCCCTCGCTGGTCGCCGTGCGGCGAGAAATGCGCCAATCGTCACCGCAACCGAAACTCCGACCAGCAGGCCGTCGCGGACCAGTGTTTTCCAGCTCAGTTTTTCTCCCGGCCCGAAGCAGCCGCAGTCAACGTCCATCCCCAGCGCGTAGGACCGCACTAGAATCGCAAAAAACATCAGCAGCAAGGCGCTGGCCACTGCGGCCACCCAGCGCAGCCCCACGCCCAGCAACAATAACGCACCCAGCACGACTTCAAACCACGGCAGCGTGCGCGCTGTGAAGATCACCGCATCCGGCGGCAAGATTTTGTACGCCTCAATCGTTGCGGCAAAACTAATCCAGGGCTGCTGCAGCTTGGCGTATCCCGCGTAGAGCAGTACCAAGCCCAGCCCAATCCGTCCCGCCAGTAAGAGCGCTCGCGACATCGCTACTTTCTCAGTTGCTCTTCCAGGAATTGTCTCAAGATTGGATAGCTCACTACGCCCACGATCGGAAACACTTGCCCTTTGTGCGTAAGCATGATGGTGGGCGTTGATCTCACCAGTTGGCTGTTCGCCAGCGCGACATCTTTGTCAATTCCCGCGTCGAGCTGACCGCTCCTCACGTACTGCCGTACCTTCACCATCTCCGCTGGCGTCAGCACCAATGCCACCACCGCGTCCACGTTCCCATTGGCCGACCACAGGTCTTGTCGCGCATACAGCGCCTCGGCCACCTGCTCAAGTTTTCCCAGCTTGGCTGCTGCATTGGCATAGCGTGCAGCCTCGCGCGAATACGGGTGCACCGGCAGCGGCATATCCCGGTGGACAAAATACACCTTCCCGGCCGAGACATAGTTTTGCATCACCGGCCGGATTGTATCGAGAAACAGCACACGGCAGGCCGGGCATTGAAAATCGCTGAACACTTCCATCGTGATTGGCGCACTCTTGCTGCCGAACGATTTCACTGGCGCCGGGTCCGGCGCCGCCCGCTTGGCTGCCGCTTTTCCCTGCCCGCTTGCCCCTGAGCAGCTCAGCATCAGCCCCAGAAGCCAAGTCATCATGCCTCGATAACTGAGTCCTCTCACTTTACCTCCAATTGTCCTCTCGAGGATCTTGGCCGCACGCTGAGGGTTCTGGCTTGCCCTCACAGGGCCAACGCCTACGCCTGTTTGCAACAGCAGCATAATCTAGGATGCGGTGTACTCGCAACAAAGACCATCTCTTCCTTGCTCTCAATTCTAGAGACAGCAGTTCCCAGGACGGTTTCAGAAAGGCATAGAATAAAATTCTTTAACACCTTTATTATCATAAGATTAAAAACACAAGAAATTCTTGACAATGGGGGACTCAACCTCTATAATGCCTCTCGGCTGATGGCCCTTGCCGGTCTCCCAGCCGCGGAATCTCTCACTAGGAGCCTTTGCAATGAGCAAGATTATCGGGATCGACCTGGGTACGACCAATTCCGTTGTCTCCGTCATGCAAGGTGGCGAGCCGGTCGTCATTTCTAACCAGGAAGGCGCTCGCACCACTCCCTCAGTTGTCGCGATAACTAAGACGGGAGAGAGACTTGTCGGCCAGGTCGCCAAGCGCCAGGCGGTAACCAACCCGGAGAACACCGTCTACTCCATCAAGCGCTTCATGGGCCGTCGCTTCGACGAAGTGAGCGAGGAGATCAAGCGCGTTCCCTACAAGGTGACTCGCGGCTCTCACGACGACGCCCGGGTTGAAATCCAGGGCAAGGCCTACAGCTCGCCGGAAGTCTCCGCCATGATTCTCCAAAAGCTCAAGGCTGCTGCTGAGGATTTCCTCGGCGAGAAGATCTCCAAGGCCGTTATCACCGTTCCGGCCTACTTCAATGACAGCCAGCGTCAGGCCACCAAGCAAGCAGGCGAGATCGCCGGCCTCGAAGTGCTCCGCATCATCAACGAGCCCACCGCAGCCGCTCTGGCCTATGGCCTCGACAAGAAGAAGGACGAAACGATTGCCGTCTATGACCTGGGCGGCGGTACCTTTGACATCTCCATCCTCGAAGTGGGCGAAGGGGTTGTCGAAGTAAAAGCCACTGCGGGCGACACCCACCTGGGCGGCGACGACATTGACCAGCGCGTCATGGAATGGATCGTCTCCGAGTTCAAGAAAGACCAGGGCATCGACCTCTCCAAAGACCGCATGGCCATCCAGCGGCTCAAGGAAGCCGCCGAGAAGGCCAAGTGCGAGCTGTCGCAACTGGCGGAGACAGAGATCAACCTTCCCTTCGTCACTGCCGATGCCTCTGGACCCAAGCACCTGCAGTTGAAACTCACGCGCGCGAAGCTCGAACAACTGATGGAAGACATCCTCCAGCGCACCGTTGGCCCCGTCAAGCAGGCCATGTCCGATGCCGGCCTCACGCCGGACAAGATTGACGAGGTCGTGCTCGTCGGCGGGTCCACGCGCATTCCCCGCGTCGTCCAGATTGTGAAGGATTTGTTCGGCGGCAAAGAGCCCCATAAAGGCGTTAACCCGGATGAGGTCGTTGCCGTGGGCGCCGCTATTCAAGGAGGTGTGTTGGGCGGCGAGGTCAAGGACATCCTGCTCCTCGACGTCACCCCGCTCTCGCTCGGCGTCGAAACTCTTGGCGGTGTCATGACCGCACTCATCACGCGCAACACCACAATCCCCACCCGCAAGTCGGAAACCTTTTCTACCGCGGCGGACAACCAAACCTCGGTGGAGATCCACGTCATGCAGGGGGAGCGGCCACTTGCGCGCGACAACCGCACCCTTGGCAAGTTCCATCTTGTCGGCATCCCTCCGGCTCCTCGCGGCCTGCCGCAAATCGAAGTTACGTTTGACATCGATGCCAACGGCATCTTGAACGTTTCCGCCAAGGACATGGCTACGCACAAGGAGCAGAAAATCACCATCACTGCCTCCACCGGCCTCAGCAAGGAAGAGGCTGAACGAATGCGCACGGATGCCGAATCGCACGCCGAAGAAGACCGCAAGCGCCTGGCGGAAATTGAAGCGCGCAACCAGCTGGATAATCGTGTCTACCAGGCTGAGAAGGTTGTCCGCGAGAACCGCGAAAAGATCGCCGACGCTGACGCGAAGTCGGTGGAGCAGGCTCTAGAAGAAGCCAAGCGTGCCCTGGCCGAGGGCGGTCTTGAGCGAATGAAATCAGCCGGCGAGTCGCTCGAGCGGGCTACTCACACAGTCGCTGAAGCCCTCTATCGCTCTGGTGCCACTCCGGCCTCCGGCGCTGCGGCCGCCGGCGGCCAGCCCGGTACCGGCGCGGCCTCTTCGGGGGCGGCCTCCGGCTCCGGTGAAGTGATCGACGCCGAGTACGTTGACGTGGATGAATCAAAGAAACCCAACTGATGACGCCGGCTGAGGGAATCAAGCGCGCGGGACCACCCCAGGCAGTTCAGAAGCTCCGCGAAGGGCTTTTTCAGGTGCAAGTTGCCCTCTCGGAGATTCCCGGCGCTGATTGGAAGCGCCTCTTCTACGATGCACAGCAGGCCCCTCCACCTGATTTCCCCCCCCGCGCGGTGGAAATCAGCGGAGCGTTCCTCCGCTTTCGCTCCGACGTGGCTAGCGTCGAGCAAAAGCTCGGCTGGATCGACCGATGGATCGACCGCGCCAATCAAAAGGAGGCCACTTTGGGTGGCCGCCTCGATGAGGAGCGCCGCGGCCGGCGCGAGGAGCATGCCCGCGAGCAGCAGGAGTTGCTCGCGCTCAACACCCGTTGGTCGAAGCTCTGATGAGTTATTCCCGTGGCTTCTAAACAGGACTATTACGAACTGCTCGGTGTCCCGCGCAAGGCCCCTCTCAAGGACATCCGTCAGGTTTACCGTAAGCTCGCCCGGAAGTACCACCCCGACCTCAACCCCGGCGACAAATCGGCCGAGGAAAAGTTCAAGCAGATCCAGGAAGCCTACGACGTCCTCTCCGATACCAAGAAGCGCCAGATGTACGACCAGGTTGGCTTCTATTCGGACAACTATCAGGGCGGCCCGCCTCCTGGCACCGGTGCAGGCGCCGGCGGGCCCCACTTTGATTTCGGCGGCTTCGATTTCGGCGGAGGCGGCGCCGCCAGCTTCAGCGATCTCTTCAGCCAGTTCTTCCGCGGTGCCCGTCCGGAATCAGCGGGGATGCAACCCGAGCCGGGCTCCGTTCTCGAATACCAAATCGAAATTAGCTTCTGGGAAGCAATCCGCGGAACCGTCAAGAAGCTCAGCATCACCCGCCTCGACACCTGTTCCGGCTGCCGCGGCACCGGTTCGGTTGGTGGAGCCGAGCAGATCTGCCCGACGTGCGGCGGCTCCGGGCACACTACCCAGACCTCCGGCCGCATGCGCTTCAATATCACCTGTTCACGGTGCGGCGGTTCTGGGCGGCTACGCACAATCTGTCGCGCCTGCAGTGGGGAAGGCCGTGTGCGACGCGCCGAAACCATTGACGTCCGCATCCCGGCTGGTGTCCAGACCGGCTCCCGTGTCCGCGTCCCGGGCCGCGGCAACATCGGCGTCCTCGGCGGGCCGCCCGGCGAGCTCTACATCATTACCGAAGTCCGCCCGCACCCATATTTCGAGCGCCGCGGCGATGACCTCCATACCATCGTACCCATCACCGTGGCCGAGGCAGCCCTAGGCACCAAAATCGAAGTCCCCACCATGGACGGTCGCTCGCTCCTGCGGATTCCCCCTGGCACCAACAGCGGGCAGAAGTTCCGCATGCGCGAAAAGGGTGTTCCGCTGGCCCGCAAGCCCGGCCACCGTGGCGATCAGTTCGTCGAAGTTCAAATTGTCGTGCCCAAGCCCGTTGATGAGCGCGTTCGCGAGCTTCTCCGCGAGCTGGGCCGGCTCGCGCCGGAAGACCCGCGCCACGATCTGTTCGCCCGCGCCGGTGTCTGAAGGAGATTGGCATGCTGCCTCGGTCCAGGAAAAAAGCTCGCGCTGGCTACATGATCAGCGCTGTCGCCGAACTCTACAAGCTCCACCCGCAAACTCTGCGTCTCTACGAGCGCGTCGGCTTGCTCAAACCCTCCCGCTCGAAGGGCAATACGCGCCTCTATACTGACGACGATCTCGGGCGGCTTGAAGTCATCCTCACACTCACTCGAGACATGGGCGTGAATCTAGCTGGCATTGAGATTATCCTCAACATGCGCGAGAGGATGGCCGAAATGCAGCGGCAGATGGAGGAGTTCACGCAGTTCGTCCAGCAGGAGCTCTCGCGCAGCCTCAGCTCTGGTCACGAGCGCGCTCCCCGAAATGCCATCGTTCGGGTAAGCCCGCCCCGTGCCGTCCGCGTTCATAAGTAGCGCTTGGCCGTCTTCCACAGGCCTTGCTGCTTTCCACACCTGCCTCCCCTTGCGCCCTCCGCTCGGCCCGCCTATTCTTGTGGTATGGCCCGACCAGACTGTCCCCGCTGCGGCGGCACGGGATGGAAGACTGTCGAAGATCGGTCCAGTTCAGGCAGAGCTCGCGTTGCTGTTCGCTGCGACTGCTCGCTCGCCGACCGCACCACGCAGGCCTTGACCCGTGCTCGCATCCCTGCACGTTATCAGCACTGCGACTTCGAGAATTTCGATACGGGCCTCTACGATGGCGATCCTCAGGCCCCTGCCTGGAACCGTAGCCTCGATCAAGCCAAACTCATTCTGGAGAGTTTTGCCAGGGACTTTCCACTTGGCACCTCCGCTGGCCTGCTGCTGATGGGCCCTTGCGGCGCGGGTAAGACGCACCTCGTTATCTCTGTCTTGAAGCAGCTCGTCCTGCGCGGTCATGCCGGGCTCTTCTACGACTATCGCGAACTGCTCAAGCAGATCCAGGACAGCTACAATCCGGTCAGTCAGTCCACTGAGCTTGAGGTCCTCGATCCTGTTCTGGAGGCGGAGCTGCTTGTCCTCGATGACCTAGGCTCAAGCAAACCCTCGCCCTGGGCCCTGGAAACCGTCGGACACATCCTCAACACCCGCTATAACAAGTCGCGCATCACTCTGGTGACCACCAATTATCTTGATACTCCTCCCTCTTCATCCGAGCCGGTTCGCTTGCCATCCCGGCAGGCTGTCCCCCGCGAGGATTCGTTGACCGACCGAGTTGGCCAGCGCATCCGCTCGCGTCTCTATGAAATGTGCCGCACCGTCGAATTGGTCGCTCCGGATTACCGCAAGGAAGTGCGTCAGGCTGGCCGAGCAGGTCTTCGCTGACCCGGCTTTTCTCTCCCCTCCCGGCCATTCGATTGACTAAAACCCCCTCGGCGCGTATCATCTTCATGATGCAGCCATAACATTGGCCTCTGCATCTCCTTCCTTGTCCTCGCCCAGTCATCGGGAACGTCCGGGGGAATCCTCGGCGAGCAGGGCAAGTTTCCACGGAGGCCGCTCCGATGTTGTCCGAGCAGGAAAACCCAATCGCTCAACCTTCTGCCGCGCAAGCTGCCGAAGCCGAAACACCCGCTGCAGTTCTTCCTGAAACCACCCCTTTTGCCGAAGCTGCCGCTCCGGCCGGGGTCACAGACAGCGCCGAGCCGGTCGCTGCGACTGACTCTTCGGAGACTTCTGCCCAGGCGATGGAAGAGTTGATAGACCAGTATTCCGTTCCTCAGCAGGCGCCGTCCGAAGGCCAGTTCGCCGAAGGTCGTGTCGTTGCGTTTTCCGATTTGGGCGTAGTCGTGGATATCGGCGCCAAATCTGAGGGGCTGATTCCCGCCCAGGAGTTCATGGGCCCCGAAGGCAGTCCGCAATTGGAGCCCGGTCAGACTGTGGAGGTGCAGCTCACCGGCGAAGAAAAAGATGGCTACATCCTGCTTTCCTATCAGCGGGCCCGTCGCCGTCGTGCCTGGGAAAACATTGAAAAATCCCATCGCCATCATGTCTCCCTCCCTGGCAAGGTCGTGGACCGCATCAAGGGCGGTCTGGTCGTCGATATCGGCGTTCGTGCTTTTTTGCCTGCTTCTCAGCTGGACCTCCGCCCGACGCACGATCTCGACTCCTGGAAGGGACAAGAGATTTCCTGTCGCGTAGTGAAAATGAACCGCAAGCGCGGCAACGTCGTGGTCAGCCGCCGCGCCATCCTCGAGGAAGAACAGCAGTCTCAGCGTCAGGCCCTGATGGACTCCCTCGTCGAGGGCGCGGTGATGACCGGCAAGGTGAAGAGCATCACCGAATATGGTGTTTTTGTTGACCTGGGCGGCCTCGATGGCTTGCTCCACGTCACCGATCTTTCCTGGGGACGCCTGAAGAACCCGGCGGAGGCCGTTTCTCCGGGTCAGGAGATCGAAGTCAAGGTCCTCAAGTTCGACCGCGAAAAGATGCGCGTCTCGTTGGGTCACAAGCAGTTGCTCCCCGACCCGTGGGCCACAGTCCCGGAGCGCTTCCCCGCCGGCATGCGCGTACAGGGATGCGTGGTCGGCATCACCGATTATGGCGCTTTTGTCGAACTGGAGCCGGGCGTCGAAGGCCTCGTGCACGTAAGCGAGATGACCTGGTCGAAGCGCGCAAAGCATCCATCCAAAATCCTTTCGCTCGGCGACGCTGTCGAAGTTGTCGTCCTTGACGTCAAGCTGGATCAGCGTCGGATTTCCCTCGGTCTCAAGCAAACCATGCCCGATCCCTGGCAGGAGCTAGCCCAGAAGTATCCCGTCGGCACCGTCCTTACTGGCCGTGTCCGAAACCTTACGGATTTCGGTGCGTTCCTCGAAATCGAAGAGGGTTTTGACGGCCTGATCCACGTCAGCGACATTAGCTGGACCGCCAAAGTGAAGAATCCGGCCGATGTCTTCAAGAAGGGCGATACGGTCGAAGCGCGTGTCCTCAAGATCGATCTTGCAAATCGCCGCGTCTCGCTGGGTGTCAAGCAGGTCAACGATATCTGGTCCGACTGGTTTGCCTCACATCACGTCAACGACGTCGTCCGCGGCAAGGTCTCCCGGCTCACGACCTTTGGCGCGTTTGTCGAGCTGGCTCAGGGCATCGAAGGACTCTGTCACATCTCTGAGATCGAGGATCGCCGCAGCAGGGAAGAGAAGAACCAGCCGGCCACACGTGGTGGCAAGCCCTCGGGCGGCAGCCTGCTCCAGCCGGGGCACGAGTACGATTTCAAGATCATCAAGATCAACGCCGATCAGCACAAGATCGGTTTGAGCTACCGCGCTGCGCAGAAGCATGCCGAGCGGCGCGAAATGCACGAGTATCGGTCGTCGAAATCGTCTTCCACGGCCACGATTGGCGATGCCATCCTGGCCAAGCGCGAATCGCTGTAGCCGTGCCTTCCCCACCCTGGCGCGGCCGGAGCTTTTCTTTCAAATTTCGTTTACCTCAAGGGTAGTTTGGTGGTAATCAATGGCCGCCAGTTGGCCCCGCTGGGCGGTTGGGGGAGCGGGAGCCGCCTTGCGCGATCCTGGACAGAGCGGAGCACACAACCATGAAAGACTCCACAGTCACGAAGGCGGATCTCGTCGAAGAAGTCATTCGCATCAGCGAGCTTCCGCGCAAGGAATCCGAAATCGTCGTCGAGACGATCTTCGAAAGCATCATTCAGGCCCTTCAGACCGGCGAGAAAATTGAAATCCGCGGTTTCGGCAGCTTCCGCACCCGCCAGCGCCGCGGCCGCACCGGCCGCAACCCGAAAACCGGCGCCAAGGTCGAAGTGCCCCCCAAGCGTATCCCCTTCTTCAAGCCCAGCAAGGAATTGAAGGACTTTGTGAACCATCCGGCCGCTGCGGCCCCGGCCGGACCCTCCCAGGACTAGGCCCGCCTCCTTTATGGACTACGTATGGTCCCCTTGGCGCTATAAATACATTTCTGAGGCCTCGAAGGACGACCGCTGCATTTTCTGTGATGCCTTGGCAATGGGTGACGATCGGAAGGCCCTCATCGTTCTCCGCGGCAGACACAACTTCGTCATCCTGAACCGCTTTCCCTACACGACTGGCCACGTAATGATCGTGCCTTTCGCTCATATCGCCGACTTGGCCGGCTGCGACCCGCCTACGCTCGCCGAAATGATGTACCTTGCGCAGCGGGTTGAAGCCGCGCTTGCAGCCAGCTATCGTCCCGAAGGTTTCAACCTCGGCATGAATATCGGCCGTTGTGCAGGCGCTGGAGTGGCTGGCCACGTTCATCTCCATGTGCTCCCCCGATGGACCGGCGATACCAACTTCATGACCGCAGTCGGCGAAACTCGTCTCGAACCCGAAGACCTCAGTCTTACGTTTGAAAAGCTCGGCCGTTCCCTGGCCTCCTAGCCCGAAGTGTCTCTTTCTTCCGCGTCGTCTTGCTGACACTGCCGCCGCTCTACTGTAGAATCCGGTGCTCAATTGAAAGCCTGCGCCCGTTACTGGGAGTGGCAACGTGCATCTGGATCTCACCGAAGAACAGAAAATGCTCCAGCAGACGGTTCGCGATTTCGCTACAGCCGAAGTCAAGCCGCTCGCCCGCGAGCTGGATGAGACCGGCCATTTTCCACGGGATTCGTTTCGCAAGGCTGCCGAGCTGGGTCTAACCGGCGTCTCAATCTCGGAAAAATATGGTGGTGCGGGCTTTGACCACATCAGTTACTCCATCGTCATCGAGGAGATTTCTCGCGTGTGTGCCTCCACCGGAGTGATCCTCTCCGTTCAAAACTCGCTCTACTGCGATCCCATCGATCGCTACGGGACTGAAGAGCAGAAGCAGCGGTTTCTCGTGCTCTTCGCCCGCGGTGAAAAAATCGGCTGTTATGCGCTCACCGAACCGCAGGCCGGTTCGAACGCTGCCGCGCTGACCACCAGAGCCGTTCGCAAAGGCGATCGTTACATCGTGAACGGCACCAAGGCCTGGATCACCAATGGTGGTGCCGCCGATGCCGCCATCGTGTACGTCAATACTGACCCATCAAAGGGGGAGAGAGGCATCACGGCGCTGGTCGTCGAGCGCGGCACACCCGGCTTCAAGGTCGGTAAGGAAGAAAAAAAACTCGGCATCAATGCCACTGCCTGTGTTGAACTCTCTTTCACGGAGTGCGAAGTGCCGGTCGAAAACCGCATCGGCAACGAAGGCGAAGGATATAAGGTTGCACTTTCCACGCTTGATGGCGGACGCATCGGAATCGCTGCGCAAGCGGTCGGCATTGCCCAGGGTGCGTTCGACGCCGCACTGTCTTATTCTCAGCAACGCATGGCCTTTGGCCACCCGATTTCCCAGTTCCAGGCCATCCAGTTCATGCTGGCCGATATGGCCACGGAAATCGACGCCGCCCGCCTGCTGGCCCGCAAGGCCGCGTGGAAGCAGGATTCCGGCGCACGCTTCAGCATGGATGCGGCCATGGCCAAACTCTTTGCCAGTGAAATGGCCACACGGGTCACCCACAAGGCGATCCAAATTCATGGTGGCTATGGCTACAGCCGCGAATATCCCGTCGAGCGAATGTACCGCGATGCCCGCGTCACCGAAATCTACGAAGGCACCAGCGAAATCCAGCGCCTCGTGATCGCCGCCTGGGTCCTGAAATCCATGTAGCGGCGACTTCCAGGCTTCGAATTCGATTGTTCGTTCTCCTTCTTCTGTTCAGTCCTCGCTGTTTTCAGTATTCTCTTCCCATGCTCGCGCTCGATTGCGCACTCGCATTCGACCCGCCTCGCGAAGACGAGTTCTTCTCGGCCCTTCCGTCACGCCCGGCCGTCTTTGTGATCGAGCTGCATCAGCCGGAGGCCGAGCCCTACCTGGTGCGCACCGCCGACATGCGCCGTCGGCTCGAACGCCTCCTCCGCGCTCCCGAAACTCTCTCAAAGCGCCTCAACCTCCGCGAATTCGCCGCCCGGGTCCGCTACCGCCTGACCGGTTCGCTCTTCGAGCAAAACTTCGTCCTTTACCAACAGGCACGCCAGCTCTTCCCACGCCGCTACCGCGACCTCCTTTGCCTTCAGCCACCGGCCCTGCTCAAGGTCAACCTGTCCAATGAATACCCGCGCTGCTACGTCACCCGTCGCATTCTCGCCGATGGCGGCTTTTATTTCGGCCCTTTCCCTTCGCGGCGGGTTGCGGAGGCCTTCTCCAACGAGTTTCTCAATCTTTTCAAGCTTCGCCGCTGCCAAATCAAGATCCGCCGGGACCCGTCCTTTCCCGGTTGCATTTATTCTGAGATGAAGATGTGCCTTGCGCCCTGCTTCGCCGGCTGTTCCCAGTCGGAGTACGAGGTTGAGACAGCTCGGGTTGCGCATTTTCTCGCCTCCTCCGGCGCCAGCCTGCGATCCGAATGGGTGTGCGAGCGGGAGGCAGCCAGCAAAGTACTCGACTTCGAGCGCGCCGCCTCTGTTCATCGCAAACTCGAAAAACTCGCCGAAGTACTGCGCGGCCTGCCCGAGTTGCCGCGCAAACTCGACGAGCTGGATGCCGTTGTTCTCCAGCCGGCTGCCGAGGAGAACACTGTCGCCGTATTTGCTGTTCGCGGCGGGCGGATTTGTGACCCATTCTTCTTACGCTTCGACGAGCTGTCCAGCAAGCCGCGCTCAGTGGAAGCCATATTGCGCGAACACTTGGAAGCCTCTGCCGGTCCACCGCCGGACACGTCCTCATCGGACGGCGAGAAGTCTGCGACCCTGCCTCGCGCGCGCCCGGAGGAGACTCTCGCCGACCACCTGGCGCTCCTGACGCGCTGGTTTTACGGCAAACCGCGTCCGGGCGAGATTTTTTCTGCGCAGTGTCGTGGCGGCACCTCAAGCGCTTCGGCGGGGACGCTCTGGCCTTATCGTCGCATTCTGCGCGCCTGTTCCCGCCTTCTGGCTCCTGAAACGTAGCGGCGACTTCATATCCCCACGCTCTTCGCTGCTATACTCCCTCGCCTGTCTCAATTTGGGGCTCTCGTGAGGCCTGATGTCGGCTTTCGCAACTCCTGAAGGAACTCGTCGATGCGCCACCCGATTAACCGATCGCGCCGCGGCTGGCTTTTTCCGCACTCAACAGGGTTTGTTGCTCTCCTCCTTTGGGATCGGCACCTATCTGGGTGAGCCGGACTCTGCCACCGATCAGACTTACACCGACGCCGTCATAACCGCCGTCTCCGGCGGCATCAATGTAGTCGATTCGGCCATCAATTATCGCTTCCAGCGCAGCGAGCGCTCTGTTGGCGCCGCCCTGCAGAAACTTGCTGCTGCAGGGATCGCTCGCGAGGAGTTGGTGCTCTGCACCAAGGGCGGTTTCCTCACGCCAGATGGCGAGATGCCTGCCGACCCAGGCGCCTACTTTTCCAGCGAGTACATCCAAGCCGGAATCCTGCGACCCGAGGACGTTGCCGCCGGCTGCCATGCGATGTCGCCGCTATACCTCAAAGACCAGCTCAGCCGCAGCCTGCGCAATCTGGCCGTCGAGTGCATTGACGTCTATTATCTTCACAACCCGGAAACGCAGTTGGGCGAGGTTCCGCGCGAAGAGTTCAACCGCCGCGTGCGTGCTGCGTTTGAGTTTCTGGAATCTGCGGTGGAGGCGGGAACGATCCGATTTTACGGCTTGGCCACCTGGAACGCCTTCCGCCAGCCGCAGGACGCGCCAGACTCACTCTCCCTCGCCGAAATGGAAATCTTCGCCAGTGAGATCGCGGGCGATAAGCACCACTTCCGCTTCGTGCAGCTCCCCTTCAACCTGGGCATGACGCAGGCGCTCACCCTGGCCAATCAGTCGCTGGGCGACCGGCTACTGCCCATGATCGAGGTGGCTCACGCGTTGGACATCACCCTGATCACCAGCGCCTCGCTCAACCAGGGTCGGTTGATGCGAAACCTTCCCAAGTTCATCGCCGATTCGCTGGGGTTGGAAAACGACTTGCAGCGGGCGCTTCAGTTTGCCCGCTCGGCTCCGGGCATCGCGACGGCTCTGGTGGGCATGAGCCGAGTCGAGCACGTCCGCGAGAACCTGAAGCTGGTCGGTATTGCCCCGGCCACAGAGGAGCAGTTCACCCGCCTGTTCGAGCGCCGCGAATCCACTGGATCATTCTGCACCCTGCGGCGCACAGTCCCAGCCGATTCAGCCTAATCAGGATTGCAGCTCAGGGTGCCGCTCGACGAGCCAACCCCGCAAGGCGGCGTCCACCTCATCGAGCTTGCCAGCAAAGAAGTGGTCGGCCTCCTCGACAAACACCATGCGCTTTGGCTCCGGCACGCTTGTGATCAATTGCTCGACCTTCTCGCGCGAACCAAACGGATCACGTCCGCCCTGCAAAAGAATCTTAGGCTTCGCGCACTGGTGAAGAAACGTCATGTCGGTGTTGTTGACCGGCAGGCCCAGGCCGGCCAGTTCGGTGACGCGTTCATCCCCGCAGCCGGTCCGCAGGCCGACCCAGCAGCCAAAGCTGAACCCGGCTACCAGCAGTGGCCTGCCAGGGAATTGCTCTGCCAGGTAATCCAGCGCGGTCCGCACGTCGTCGCCTTCGCCTCGGCCGGCGTCATACGTGCCCTCGCTCAAGCCGACTCCGCGAAAGTTGAACCGCATGACCGGTAGTCCCACCCGGTGAAGTGTGCGAGCCAGGTGGAACACCAACTTGTTGTGCATTGTTCCACTGAAGAGTGGGTGCGGGTGGCAAACCAGCGCGGCCAGTGGCGCCTCCGGTTTCGGCGAGGTCCACAAAAGTGCTTCGAGCCTTCCAGCCGGACCCTTGAGGAAAAGGCTGCGATGGAAGTCCTGACTCACCTGAAGGGGTCATCCTCGAGCGTCAAGCAGATGCCAACGCGTTGCTCTGAAGTGTCTGGCAACATGGAGACGCGCACGATGTGGGCTGCGATCTCTTCACGTCCACTTCGGCTCGGCCAGGGGTCGTTCTCCAGCTTCACTCGGACCTCGTCGCCAAACTGATACACCCGCGACGTGCCAAAGAGCGCGCCTTCCTCGGACAGATCGATGGTCATCGTCTCTTCGGCCCACGGAAAGCCCACCGGCCGTACTCGCATCGGCAGTGCCAGCCTTGTCCGGCGGTTGGCGCGACGATTTCGCCGGCCGGGGGTCTCGCTCGCGGGCTGTGGAAGAGACTCAAACACGATGGCCACCAGGTGACCGCCCGAAGGTGTGGCCTTAACGCGGGCTACTCGTGCCGGCGTCTCCGGCTGGCTGAAGCGGATTTCGGGATCGAAAGGGAACGTAACCCACAGCGTCCTGCCTGGTTCACATGGTTCGGCCCGGTAGATCAGCAGGCCGCCCCGGCCGGCATCCAGCGTCTCGCTCACCTCGGTCGTGAGCCCGAAGGGAGTCCGCCAGCGCAGGCGAACGGACAGGTTCAGTTGCACGCGGGAGTACTTGCGCTGCTCAGCCACGAGCGGCGGACTTTCGGCTGCAAGAATCATCTGACCGCATCCTAGGCGTCATCCGGCGGGCAGTCAAAGTGAAATGCCCCGGGCTGTGCTGCGGCGAGTACCAAACGTACTGGGAAGTACAGGACGCCCGAGTCTGCCGCACCGGAATTGCCTCGCGCGCCGCTTGATTTCCCGATTGCGCTGGGGGACTATCGGTGTTAGCTTTACCGAAACTTGGGACGCCCATTTCCGGGGGAGCAATGGCTAACGGAATCGAACGCCGGGCCTCACGGCGCTTTAACATGGCACTTCCTTTGACCGTCAAGTCTGCAGGACCCAA
>Ga0209640_10001314_pt1 | contig 20907 bp, 23 predicted proteins | sample RifCSP10_1_FD_184018 | JGI IMG/M metagenome (GOLD analysis project Ga0209640, IMG submission 184018) | Soil microbial communities from Rifle, Colorado - Rifle CSP2_sed 10_1 (SPAdes) (version 2) | ecosystem: Environmental > Terrestrial > Deep subsurface > Rock core/Sediment | place: Rifle...
ACAAGCGGAAGATCTTTTCCGAAAACGCCGCGCAGGTGCTGAAGCTTTGAGATCGGCGCCTAGGCGCTCAAGTGCTCAAACGCCTACGCATTTTGCAGTGGTGCCCGGGGCCGGAATCGAACCAGCGACACACGGATTTTCAGTCCGCTGCTCTACCTACTGAGCTACCCGGGCCCGCAAGAACAAGCGAGGCTTAATAAGAGAATTCACCGCGTGTGTCCAGGAAACCCCGCGGGTCATTCTTCTCGTTCTTTAGGCGCCGGCGGCGCGTCGTCGGCGTCCGGATCATCCTCTTCGATGGCCGGTATCGCGTAGCTGCCGGTCAGCCAGCGATTGAGATCGACCTGATTGCAACGGCGCGAGCAGAACGGCCGGTAGCGTGCCATTGCCGGCCGGCTGCAGATCGGGCATTTGCCCGGCAACCGCACCACCGGAGCGATCATTGCTCGGCTCCAATGGTTACCTCGTACTGCGTGCGCGCATAATCCTGTCCGCGACGAAGGACGATGCGCCGACCCGTCATCGCCGCGGCTTCCTCGAGCGCCGGCCGCAAAGTCTCGCTGAGCGTGCCGACCACCTCCCCCGCGGCATAGGCGATCAGGGTGCCGGGTTCGCCGGCACGCGCCTCGCGCACGATCGCGCGCAGGAGATCGAGCGCCACGGTCTCGACGGTCCGCACCCGGCCGCTCGCCTCGCACGGCGCGCAAGGGTCGGTGAAAAGCTGCGCGAGCGATTCCCGCCGCCGCCGCCGGGTGATCTCGATCAGCCCCGCCTCGGTCAGCCCGATCACACGCGTCGGCGTGCGGTCGCGGGCACACGCCTTCGTGATTTCCTCCAACACCCGACGGCGCGCGTCTTCGGCGTCCATGTTGATGAGGTCCACCACGATCAGCCCGCCGATGTTACGCAGCCGAAGCTGCCGCGCGATCTCGCGCGCCGCATCGAGGTTGATGGCAAGCGCCGTTTCCTCCGGATTCTCCCGCCCGACGAAACCGCCGGAGTTCACGTCGATCGCGGTCAGCGCCTCGGTGCTCTCGATCACGATGAAACCGCCGTTGGGCAGAGGCACGCGTGGGCTCAGCGCCCGCTCGATCGCGTCCTCGACGCTGAATCGCTCGAACAACGGCTCGTCATCCGAGTGCAGCACGATGCGATTTTCAGCCCATGGGATGTATCTGGCGGCGAAGTCACGGGCATCCTGCGCTTTCGCCGGATTGTCGATGCGGATCGTCTGAACCCCTTCGTGCAGCATGTCGCGCAGAAGCCACAGCACCGGATCGAGCTCGGCATGCAACAACGCCGGCGGCTCGGCGCTCGATTGCGCCGCCACGACGCGCGACCACGCGTCGCGCAAGGATTCTGCGTCGGCGGCGAGATCCTCGGCGCTCGCGCCCGCCGCGGCGGTGCGCGCAATGAAGCCCTCGTCCGGCTTGGCGAATGCACCGACAACGTTGCGCAATCGATCTTGTTCCTCGGCCGCGCCGATCTGGCGCGAAACCGCGACGCCCTGCTGGAACGGCGTGTATACGAGATAGCGTCCGGGCAGCCCTATCCGCCGGCTGAGCTCGACACCCTTGCGGCCGCTCGCATCCTTGGTGACGGACGCCAGGATTGCCTCGCCCTCGGTCAGGAAATCGCCGATCCGCTTTCCGTCGCGTCGGCCGCCGTCGCCCGCCGGGCGGGCGCCATCAAGATCGATGAACCCGGAACGACCGGTCCCAATATCGACGAACGCCGCGTTCATGCCCGGCATCAGGCGGGTTACGCGAGCGAAATAGATGTTGCCGACCAGGCTCGCTTTGTGGCCGCGCGCGTGCACGAGATCGACCAGGATGCCGTCTTCGATCATCGCGGCGCGCACCTCGCCGGGAGATACGTTGATGAGCAGCTCGGCCTTCACGCCGGCGCGCCTATGAGCTCGGAGCGGACACGCAAGTCGAAACCGAGACCGGCGAGCAGCGCGAGGGCGTCATGCAGCGGTAATCCGACCACGTTGAAATAACATCCGTTGATCGATTTCACGAACGCCGCCGCAAGACCCTGGATCGCGTAGCCGCCCGCCTTGTCGCGCCATTCGCCCGACGCAATGTAGCGGTCGGTCTCGCTTTGCGACAGGCGTTTGAACGATACCACCGTCATCGTGCGGCGCGACCTGGTGGCGCCTTCGGGCGTCACGATGCTCACGCCGCCGAGCACCCGGTGCCGCCGTCCGGAAAGCAGGGCCAGGCAGTCCCGTGCGCGCGCTTCCGTTGCGGGCTTGGGGACGATGCGGCGGCCACAGGCGACGACGGTGTCGGCCGCCAGAACCCAAGCGCCGGGATGCCGCGCGGCAACGGCCCGCGCTTTGGCTTCGGCAAGGCGGACGACAAGGTCGGCAGGCAATTCGCGCGCCGCGGGAGACTCGTCGATGTGCGCCGGATCGACCAGATCGGGAACGATCCCGACCTGCCGCAACAGTTCGAGCCGCCGTGGCGAGGCCGAGGCGAGGATCAGCTTAGCCCGGGCCGCCGCGCCCATGGTTCTAGCTATTTGAACCGGAAAGTGATCCGGCCTTTGGTGAGGTCGTACGGAGTCATTTCGACATTGACCCGGTCCCCCGTCAAAACGCGGATCCGGTTCTTCCGCATCTTGCCCGACGTGTGCGCAAGCACCTCGTGATTGTTGTCCAACTTCACCCGGAACATCGCGTTCGGCAGCAGCTCTGTGACCGTGCCGGAAAACTCAAGAACATCCTGTTTCGCCATTAGCTCATCGGCCGTGGTTGATACATCTGGTCAATATGCGGAATACATGGGCCTGCGCCCGATGCATGGTCAAGCGGTTTCCGGAAATCTCACGGCAGCGGCGCGCCTGCCCGGGGGGCGATATCGCGCGCGATCTGCGCGCGCAGGAGGTCCCGGACTGCGCCGTAGGCCGCCAGCATGGCAGAGCGGCTTCCCTCATCCCGGGACGGATCTTCGATCGCCCAATCGATGATTTCGGCCGACGAGTTGCTGGTCAGCGCGCGCGCAGCGGCGTGCGCCTCCGGCGCCAACGCGACCACCAGATCGAACGAATTGTCATCCAGATCCTCGATCTGCCGCGGCACATGGCGCGAGATGTCGATGCCGATCTCGGCCATCGTGGCGACCGCCAGCGGGTCCAAGGTACCGCGCCGCAGTCCGGCGGACTGTACATAGAGACGATGCCCGTGCAACCGCTTCAACAGCCCTTCGGCCATCGGCGATCGCAGCGCGTTCTCGTTGCATAGGAACAGTACGCTGGTCGCCCTTCGCACCATCAGATGCTCCGCGGGTGGAGCGCGCAGATCAGCGTAAACAGCCGTCGCGCCGTGTCGCCGTCGATCCAGATGCGGTGCTTGACCCGCTCACGCAAGAGATCTGCGCCTTCGTTGTGCAATGCGCGCCGGCCGACATCGATCGCCTCGATACGCGAGGGGCTGGCAGTTCTGATCGCCTCATAATAGCTGTCGCAGACCTTGAAATAATCGCGGATCACCGAGCGGAACGGCGTAAGCGACAGCCGCAACTCCAGCAGGCGTTCGCCCTGACGGCCGCGAACGTCAAACACGAGCCGGCGTTCCTTCAACCCGATCCTGAGCGTATACGGCCCACCCGCATGCCCAACCAGGCCGAACGCGTTGTCCTCCAGAAGGTCGAAGATCGCGGCGCGGCAATCGTGCGCTGCCTCGGCGGATGGGCTGACCTGCGCCGATTCGTCCAAGATCACATCAACGAGGCGGCGGCGCTCCGCCATGCCGATCAGCGCCGCGTCCGGCGCACCGAAAGCGACAGCGCGTGGGCATCCAGCCCTTCGGCGCGCGCCAGCGCCTCCGCCGCGGGCGCCAGGCGCTCGAAGCCGGCCTGGTCGCAGGCAACCAACGAGGTGCGCTTCATGAAATCGAGCACGCCCAGGCCGGACGAGAACCGCGCACTGCGCGCCGTGGGCAGCACGTGGTTCGGGCCGGCAACGTAATCGCCCAGCGCCTCCGGCACATAACGCCCGAGGAAGATCGCGCCGGCGTGACGCACCTGGTCGGCCAGTTTTTCCGGATGATCCAGGGCAAGCTGGAGATGCTCCGGGGCAAGCCGGTCGATCAAGGCGGGCGCATCGCCAAGCGCCGCGACAATGATCGCACCGTTCCGACGCCAGCTTTCGCGCGCGACTTTCGCGCGCGGCAACGTCGCCAAGATGTCCTCGACTGCGGCGGCCACGCGATCGCCGAAGCTTGCGTCGTCGGTGATCAAGACGGACTGCGCCGCCGGATCGTGCTCGGCCTGCGCGAGCAGGTCGGCGGCGATCCATGCGGGATCGTTCTGGGCATCCGCGACGATCACCACCTCCGACGGGCCGGCGACCATATCGATTCCGACCGCGCCGAACACCTGGCGTTTGGCCGCGGCGACGTACGCGTTGCCGGGGCCGACGATCTTGTCCACCGGCGCGATGGTTGCCGTGCCATAGGCCAACGCGGCGATGGCCTGTGCGCCGCCAATGCGGAAAATCTCCGTGACGCCGGCAACCTTGGCCGCGGCGAGCACCAGCGGATTCAACGCACCTTTCGGCGCCGGTACCGCCATCGCGACGCGGCTGACCCCCGCCACGCGCGCAGGGATGGCATTCATCAGCACCGAACTCGGGTAGGCCGCGGTGCCGCCGGGCACGTAGATGCCGACTGCGTCGATCGGGGTCCAGCGCGCACCGAGCCGGATGCCATCGTCATCGGTGTAATCGATGTCCGCGGGACGCTGTCGCGCGTGATAGTCGGAAATACGGCGCGCGGCGATTTCGATCGCCGCGACTTCGGTCTTGCCACAGCTCCGCAGCGCCGCATCGATATCACGCGGCGGGACGCGCAGCTCGCCAACCGTGGCCGCATTCAGCCCATCGTATTTCGCGGTGTAGTCGATCAGCGCGCTATCCCCGCGCGCGCGGACGTCGGCAATGATCGCGGCGACCTCGCCATCGACCGATGCCGCGTCCTCGCGACGCTGCATCACCAGAGCATGGAAGCGGCTGGCAAAGTCCGCCGCGCCTGCATCAAGCCTAGCCACCATTGACGGCCACGCGCATGCGGTCGATCCAGCCGCCCACATCCTCCGGCCGCATCTTGAGGGCGGCGCGGTTCACGATGAGCCGCGATGTGACATCGGCGATGCGTTCGACCTCGACCAAGCCGTGTGCCTGGAGAGTTGCGCCGGTGGAAACAAGATCGACGATGCGGCGGCATAGCCCTAGGCCGGGCGCCAGTTCGAGACCGCCGTTCAACTTGATGCATTCCGCCTGCACGCCACGCGCCGCGAAATGACGACGGGTGAGGTCCGGATATTTCGTCGCCACGCGCACGTGGCTCCAGCGCGACGGATCGTCGGTCGACACCATATCGGCAGGCTCGGCGACGGAGAGCCGGCAGCGACCGATCCCCAGATCGAGGGGTGCGTAGATCTCCGGATAGTCGAACTCCATCAAAACGTCGTTGCCGGCCACACCAAGCTGTGCCGCACCGAACGCGACGAAGGTAGCGACATCGAAACTGCGCACCTGGATTAGAGACAGATTCGGGACATTGGTCGTGAATTGGAGCCGCCGGTCCGATTCGTCGTGAAATCCCGGCTCGGGCTCCACGCCGGCACGCTTGAGGAGCGGCAAAAGCTCGCCAAGAATCCGGCCCTTTGGCACGGCGAACACCAGCGGCTGATTGGAGGCTAACATGGCTTGTCTCTAGCCGCCGCTCAGCCTTGATCCGCGTGCGTTGGGCGGATTTTCGTCGGCCACGGCTCGTCCATATCGTCGATGTGGCACGATACGGCAGCGACATCCAGCCTGATCTCGGCGCCACCGGCAAACATGAGGTCAACCAGGCCATCGCCCACCCGGATGGTGAGCAGCTCCAGCGTGCGCCCCGGTTTCCTACGATCGATCTTCTTCAGCCGCACCCGCGCGACACCGTCGAATACCATCCCGCAATGAACACGCGAGAACGCTGCGGTGCCGCCGGCCTGAGCGCAGTCCTCCCAGCAGAACCGGTTGGCGACCATCACGAAGCGCCGCTCATCCGGCAAATATGCGATGTCGGACACCTGCACCAGCGCATCCTGCAGGCAGGCGGCGATCACTGCGATGTCCTCGGCATCCTCGGCGCGCAGCTTGAGTTTCGCACTCATGCGTTGGCCCTCAGCCGCTCGATTTGCGCGCCACAGGCGGCCAGGCGCTCCTCGATCCGTTCGTAGCCGCGATCCAAATGATAGACGCGGCTCACGACCGTCTCGCCCTCGGCCGCGAGTCCGGCGAGCACCAGCGACACCGATGCACGCAAATCGGTCGCCATCACCGGCGCGCCGTTCAGACGCCCGACGCCGCGCACCAGCGCAGTTGCGCCCTGGATCCTTATATCCGCGCCCATCCGCATGAGCTCCTGAACGTGCATGAAGCGGTTTTCGAAAATGGTCTCCGTGATCAGCGATGCGCCATCGGCACAGGCCATCAATGCCATCATCTGCGCCTGCAGATCGGTCGGGAAGCCCGGGAATGGCTCTGTGGTGACGTCTACGCCCGCCAGGGCGCCGTTGCGGCGGCGTACGCGCAGCCCCTGCGGCGCATCTGTCATCTCCACGCCGGCCTCCGACAACTTGCCGGCGAGCGCCTCCATGTGATCGCGTTGCGCTCCCTCCAGCGTTAGCTCGCCGTCGGTTATGGCCGCGGCCATCGCAAACGTACCGGCCTCGATCCGATCGGAAATGACCGCGTGGGTTGCGCCGTGCAGCCGGGCCGAACCGCGGATATGGATGGTATCGGTGCCGGCGCCGACAATATCGGCGCCCATGGCGCCCAGGCAGCGGGCGAGGTCGACAATTTCGGGTTCGCGCGCGGCATTCACCAGCACGGTCTCACCGCGCGCCAAGGTCGCTGCCATCATGAGGTTCTCGGTTGCCCCGACGGAAGCGAACGAGAGTACGACATGGGCGCCGACGAGCCCCTTCGGCGCGCGGGCAGCGATATAGCCGTCGGCGAGCTCGATCTCGGCGCCGAGCTGGGCGAGACCCTTCAGGTGCAGGTCGACCGGACGCGTGCCGATTGCGCAGCCGCCGGGCAGAGACACGCGCGCTTCGCCCACCCGCGCAACCAGCGGCCCCAGCACCAGCACCGACGCGCGCATGCGCCGGACCAGATCATACGGCGCGGTCGTATTGGTGATCGTGCCGGCGGTCAGCTCTAGCGCATGGCCGGTATTGCCGCCCGGCGCACTGCCGTCCATCCGGATCGCGACGCCGTGCTGGGCCAGCAGATTCGCCATGGTCGCGATGTCAACCACCTGCGGCACGTTGGCAAGCATCACCGTGTCTTCGGTGAGCAAGCACGCCGCCATGAGCGGCAGCGCGGCATTCTTGGCGCCGGATATGCGGATCGACCCTTTCAGCGGGGTGCCGCCACGGATGCGAATACGGTCCATTGCTCAATCATTGGTACGGCGTGCGCCGCCATACCGTCTATATAGTTGGGGAATTAACGCCACGCTACCTGCCCGCAGATTTGGGCGGTGGCGTGGCGGCCGGTTCCTTCGGTTGCGCTCGCTCGCGCGTCTGCGTTTTGCGCCGGCGCAGGTTCTCACGCAGCCGCTCGGCCAGCTTCTCGCGGCGTTTCCGGCTGGACTTTGTAGGCTTGCCCGTCTTGGATTGCATGCGTTAACTGGCCTGTGGCATTGTCCGACCCTGCGCGGGCCGCCGTAGCTCAGAGGTAGAGCACGCCCTTGGTAAGGGCGGGGTCGACAGTTCGATTCTGTCCGGCGGCACCACTCAAGCCCCATAAATACAGCACTTTTGCGGCGCGCGCTGAATCCGGCGCGTGCTCCGCCGTAGGGTTTCCGACCCTTGGGGTGCCTCGGACCCGGCGAAAACCGGTGGCGGCAACCGCATCTCGTCTTGGGTGGAAGGGTTGACTATGATACGCGTTGCGCTAGGCAAGGACGGGTGCAATGGAATTTAAGGTAAACTCCAACCAGCAGTGCGCCGCACGGGACGGGCAGGACTAATGCAACGCAAACGAGATTCTCGCGGGCCGAAGCGCCGCGGGTTTGATGACGATTTTACGCCGCACGAACCCGCGTCGAGACGCTCTTCGTCCGATCGTCCGCAACGGTCCGACCGACCACAGCGGGCGGCGCCACAACCCGAAGGGCCGGCGGTCGATGCGACCGTAAAGTTCTTCAGTGCCGAGAAAGGCTTCGGTTTCGTCGAGCTCGGCGACGGTTCGGGCGATGCATTTCTTCATGTCAGCGTGTTGCAGGCTGTCGGCCACGACGCCGTGCAGCCGGGCACCAAGCTTCGCGTGAACGTCGGCCAAGGTCAAAAAGGACGGCAAGTCACGGCCGTGCTGGAGGTCGATACCAGCAGCGCAGTCTCGACGCCCTCCCGCGGTCCGCGCGGCCCGGGCGGTCCGCCGCGCCGCTCGTTTGGGCGCGAAGAGCCGGACGCCTCGAGCGCCGTCACGCTGCGCGGGACGGTGAAATGGTTTAACGAGACCAAAGGTTTCGGTTTCGCCGCGGCCGAGGATGGCGGCAAGGATGTGTTCATTCACATCTCGGTCCTGACGAAATCCGGGCTACCTAATCTCGCCGAAGGTCAGGCAGTGGAAATGCGTGTCGTTCAAACCCCGAAAGGCCGGGAGGCGATCTCGATCAGCGCGGCCGATTGAAGGCGGCCGCGCTGTCCGATCACGGCGCTATTCCGGGTGTGATGCCCGAGCCACGCCTGAGGGCGATGCCGGCAATCGGAGCTTTAGCGCACGGTCGCCTTGAATCGTGCGAGGACCGATCGAAGCGCGTCATCCTGAAGTGGCTTCAGGAGCCAAGGCGCGCCGTCGTACGGATTGCTCACCGGCGCTTCCTTGGCGTAACCACTCAGCACCGCAAAGGGGATCCGCTTGCCGCGCAGCACGCCTGCAATCGGCGCCGACGTTTCGTCGCCAAGATTCACGTCCAGCAGCGCACAATCGATCGCTTCCGCGTCGAGTAATTGCATTGCCTCGCTGACCCGCATGGCAGGACCCACAGGCCTGCACCCGCAGCCTTCCACCGAAAGCGCAATCGCCTCGCCGATGAGAAATTCATCCTCGACGATCAGCACACGAAGCCCGAGCGGCGGACCGCTGGTTGTCATCGCAAAATCCTGCATCGCCGATACTTGTCCTAATGGCTGGCCGTTACGAAAGGGTCAATAGCCCGGTGATTCGCGCGGTGGAAAGTTATGCGGCGTAGGGGCGGTCCACGGTCGAAAAACGTTTGATCAGCGGGGCTTCCCGCCGGCTTCTTTGCCAGCCGGAGTGGGCCGGCACGGACCGAAGCGCGCCCTCGCCGCGGTGCGATCGAGCACAAAGCACTTTCAGCAAACAGCCGGTTAGGCGGTTTGCCAATGCCCATCGATCAGCGCCTATGCCGCGGCCGCGGTCGCGCGGAAAGCAGGCGCTAGCCATTCCATGACGGTCAGGCCAATGCGCGCGCCATCTATGCGAATCAGATTGTAGGAATTCGGTTCCTGCCGGGTACGGGTCGATATCGCCGTCCCGGCGTGCGGGTGTAGCTAACGACGGGTCATTGCCAGCGCATTGACGGGAATCAGACCCAGATGCAGCGGCAGAAGCTCGTCGGCACGCTGCTTTTGGTCGTCCGACATGGCGGCATACAGCGGCTCGAGCGTGGTTTTAAGCGCGCGCACCCCATCGAGCCGTGCGGCGATCCAGCGCTCCTGACGCTCCAGTTGCTGTAGCGTGCTGGGCAGGCCGGGCACCGCGGCGTTCACCGTGCTCCGCAGCTTGTCCAGTTTTTGCGCGTTGGCGCGCAACGCGGTGGCGAAGCCCTGCCACCTCTGTTCCTGCGCCGCGCCGATTTTGAGCTCTGCGTGCAAGAAGGCGATCCTCCCCTCCACCCGCTCGATCATCATGTCGTCTTCCACCGACATGCCTATCATTGGTCCAGCCATGCCGCGCCCGGCGCGCGGCTGAACCGTCGCGCCGCTTGCGGTTGCGGACGCCGGCATCATCATCTGATGCATCATTGCAGCGCCATCGATTCCGGACGCTGCGGTCGCCGGCGTTTGCGCCATCTGTGCGATGGACGTGCCGATGCCAAGCGCGAAACTAAGCAGTGCCGCAGCCGCCAATTTCATGAGTTTCATCGTACCCTCCGTCACGATTGTTGAAGGCTACGATGGCGCGAAACCGGCTCCTTTGATCCAGGTCAAAAGTGGGGGCGGACTTAGGCCTGCCCACCAGTGCGATGCGGGCCAAGCAGCATGAGCCGGAACTTTCGGTCATGCTTGATATACCACTCGCGACTCATGGCCTCGCCGCGCGTTGCGCAGCGCTCCGCGTACAGAAGCATCCAGTCACGTCCGCGCGTCGACTTCGCGCCGGTCCCGGCATTGTGCCGCTCCAGCCGCCGCGTCAAATCGGTCGTCCAGCCGACGTAAGTCCGACAATCGCTTTTGCGGACGCACCCCAAAACGTAAACGAAGCAGGTACCCGAGGGCCGCTCCGCCATCGTGCTCAAGCCCGTTCGATCTCTTCGCGCTTGAGCTCGAGCGCGAGCCAGTCCTCCTCGGCTTGCGCCAGAGCGCCCTGCGCGGCGCTTACCCCGGAAGCGGCCTTTTCGAATGCGGCGCGGTCGCGCGCATATAACCCCGGATCGGCCAGAACCGCCTGCAGTCTCGCGATCTCCGCCTGCAGCGCCGCGATGCGCGCCGGCAGATGTTCAAGCGCGTGCTTTTCCTTGAACGAGAGCGCCCGCCGGATGCGCCGCGCCTCCTCAGACCGGGCAAACGATGTATCGCTCCTAGGCGGCCGGCGCGGCTTGTCGTCGGCCTTCTTTGCAATTCCGCCACCACGCTGCGCGACCATGTCGGTATAGCCGCCCGCATATTCGACCCAACGCCCGTCGCCCTCCGCCACCAGGGTCGAGGTCACCACGCGATCCAGGAAATCGCGGTCGTGGCTGACCAGCAGCACCGTGCCGGCATACTCGCCCAGCATTTCCTGCAGCAGGTCCAGCGTCTCCAGGTCGAGATCGTTTGTCGGCTCGTCGAGCACCAACAGATTCGACGGGCGCGCCAACGCGCGCGCAAGCGCCAGACGGCCGCGCTCGCCGCCCGATAGCGCGCCGACGGGCGTGAGGGCCTGCTCCGGCGAGAACAGGAAATCCTTCATGTAGCCGATGACGTGCTGCGTGCGGTCGCCGACCGCGACCACGTCTCCCTTCCCCTCGGTCAGCGCAGCGGCCAGCGTGCTTTCGGCATCGAGGCTTTCGCGATTCTGGCCGAGCGTCGCCATCTGCAGGTTGGCGCCGAGCCGTATGCTGCCGGAATCCGGTTTCAGCTCCCCCGTCAGCAAATTCAAGAGGGTCGTCTTCCCTGCCCCGTTCGGCCCGACGACGCCGATCCGGTCGCCGCGTTTCACGCCGATCGAGAAATTACTGACCAGCGTCGTGGCGCCGTACGATTTGGAGATGCGTTTGGCCTCGATGACCAACTGGCCGGACAATTCGGCTTCGCTTGCTGTCATGTCGGACATGCCGGCCGGGCGACGTTCGGCGTTGCGGCGCGCGCGCAGATCGTACAGCGCGCGCAACCGGCCTTGGTTGCGTTTCCGGCGCGCGGTGACGCCTCGGCGCAGCCACTCGGTTTCCAACGCGATCTTGCGATCGAGCTTGTGCCGCACTCGGCCTTCCTGCTCGACGATCTCGTCGCGCCATGCCTCGAACGTGGCAAAGCCCTGCTGAAGTCGGCGGGTGCGCCCCTCAGCCAGCCACACGGTGGCGTTCGACAGATTCTCCAGAAATCGCCGGTCGTGGCTTACGAGCACGAGCGCCGAGCGCAGCGACTTGAGTTCCGCTTCCAGCCATTCGATTGCCGGAAGATCGAGATGGTTGGTAGGCTCGTCCAGCAGCAGGATGTCCGGCATCGGCGCCAGTGTGCGAGCGAGCGCGCAGCGGCGTGCCTCGCCGCCCGACAAATGCACGGGATTTTCGGCGCCTGCGAGCCCCAGCTGTTCCAGCAAATATTTCGCGCGATATTTATCATCGCCCGGCTGCAGGCCGGCCTCGACATAATCCAATGTCGTCGCGAATCCCGACAGGTCCGGCTCCTGCGGCAGGTAGCGTATCGTCGCGCCTGGCTGTACGAACCGCTCGCCGCCGTCGGGCACGACCATGCCCGCGGCGATCTTCAGCAGCGTGGATTTTCCCGAGCCGTTGCGGCCGACGAGGCACAGCTTGTCGTCCGACGATACCGACAGCTCGGCGGACTCCAGCAGTGGGGTTCCGCCGAACGTCAGGTGAATGTCGCGCAGGATCAGAATTGGCGGCGCCATGATGCTCGTGTACAGGGTCCTATTGCGGCGAGGCAAGTCGCGTCAGCGATCAAGCAGCGGGAGCAGTGAACGTGGCCAATCCCAAGGGCGATGCAAGCCAACCGCCGAGACCAGCAGATGCCAAGCGGCTGCGGCGCGCATCGGCGGCCACAATCGATTATTACGATCGGTCAGCCGCGGACTTCCGGGAACGCACAAAGGATCACGACGTCAGCCAGAACTACGCTGCGTTTCTCGGTGCGATCGAGGGTGAGCCGCCTTTCTCGATCCTAGATCTCGGTTGCGGACCCGGACGCGACCTTCGGTATTTCCGCTCGTTGGGACACGATGCGGTCGGGCTGGATGGATCGGCAGCGTTCGTCGCAATGGCCCGCGGTCAGTCCGGATGCGAGGTTCTGCACCAGGATTTTCTCGCGCTGGATCTGCCGGCGCGGCGGTTCGATGGCGTGTTCGCCAACGCATCCCTGTTCCATGTGCCGAGCCGGGAATTGCCGCGCGTGCTGCGCGAGATCGCCGCAGCGCTAAAGCCACGCGGCGTCTTGTTCGCCTCGAACCCGCGCGGCAGCGACGAAGAAGGGCTGAATGATGGCCGCTACGCTTGTTTTTACACTCTCGACACCTGGCGGGCCTTTGTAACGACGGCTGGCTTCGTCGAGCTGCAGCATTACTACCGCCCGCCCGGACTGCCGCGTCATCAGCAGCCGTGGCTCGCGACCGTCTGGCGCAACGGATGAGTCAAAGGCCTATTTGAAGAACGCGCGCAGGGCGTCATAGGTCGGGTCAGGCGCTTCCTCGGCAAGGAAGTGGCCGGAGTCGATCTCGCCGCCGTGCACGTGGTCGGCCCAGTCGCGCCATATCGCGGGCACGTCGTACCACTTTCCTACGGCGCCGCGCGCGCCCCACAGAACGAGCAGCGGGCAACCGATGCGCCGTTGGCCGCGATCCGCCTCATCCGCCATGACGTCACACGTTGCTCCGGCGCGGTAGTCCTCGCACATGGCGCGGATGGTTTCCGGATCGCCGATGCAGGTCAGGTAATCCGCCATCGCCTCCGGGTCATGGATCTCGCGTGGGTGGCGAAAATAAAACTCGGCTGGATCGGCCGCGATGAATTTCTCGGGGAACGGGTGCGGCTGCGCCAGAAACGCCCAATGCCAATAGCCCAACGCGAACTTCATGTCGGCGCGGCGCCAAACCTCGGCTGTCGGAATGATGTCGAGTACCGCGAGCTTCTCTACCGCCGCCGGATGGTCGAGCGCGAGCCGGTAGCCGACACGCCCGCCTCGGTCGTGGCCGGCCACACAGAAGCGCTCGAACCCCAGCCGCCGCATCAGCGCGATCTGGTCGCGTGCCATGGCGCGCTTTGAGTACAGGGCGTGGTCCGGCGTTGAAGGCGGCTTCGCGCTTCTGCCGTAGCCTCGTAGATCGGGAGCAACCACGGTGAAATCGCGCGCCAAACGTGGCGCGATCTTGCACCACATCGCATGGGTCTGCGGGTGCCCGTGCAACAGAAGCAGCGGCGGTCCGGATCCGCCGTGGCGTACGCGGATCTGCACCTCATCGGTATCCATCATCTCCAGTTTGAATCCGTCGAACATCGGCGAACCCCGCGTATGGCCTCGCTCTGACGTTATCACGGCAGCGGGCGGCATGCGTGTCGCAGTGTGCGGTTGAAGCGCGCGTCCGACAATGCGCCGCTATGACGGGTCCGCTGGCGGCGTCCACCAAACCGGATCAGCGTGGAAATTCGCTTGGACGCGAAAGTGCGATTAGAAGCTTTGGCTACGACTCATGACAAAGGCGGCCGCCGGAGCGGCCGCGGAATCGCGTGGAGTGGAAGCAATAACAATCGACGTGAACAACGTCGGCAGCCTGCGATGGTTCCACCGATAGTCGTAACAAGGCAAAATTTGCATCTTGCCAGGGAATTTTCGCGGCGCGCCCCGCCATCCCCGATTTCCCAGCGCTATCCGCCGCGCGTCTCTTGCCGTCGGGGTGCGCCGCACCAATTGGACGCGCCGATGCATTGTCAGGCAGTTGAATAGGTTGCACGCAGCGACCCTGTCGCTCCGGGTTCAGGCTGCGGGAGCAGCCCGACTGCGCGGCGGAACCCAACCGCCCTAGGCGCGTTTCATCCCTGTTACTGGATAACTTCCTGAAGTCTCCCGCGGCCGCCGGTAGGCGGCCGCATTTTTTGTAACAATTTCAAATCGAACAGCGTCCGGAAAGCAGCCCTTGCCAGCCGTCCATTCGGTTTGGAACGCACCTACCTTTTGGTCTGCGCCTTTGCCATGGGATAGACGAGCTGGATTGCCACGAGGAGCTGCTTACCCGCCGGCGCCACGCCGCCCGACTGCGATATGCCGAGGCCGATCCGGATTGGGCCCTGCTGCGCGTACGCGCCGCCGAGCGACAATGCAAAGGCGGCGACCGCGATAGCGGTCAGCCCGCGCGCGAACCTGCGCGCACACATGCGCTTGGTCGGAATCATGGCTGTCTCCCTGTGCGCGATGGCAAGAAAGCCATCCCTGTTAACCGGGAACACGCTAGGGCCGGCCTTCGCCTCCGGTCACGGGCAACCACAGTGCCGCGGCGTACCAAGCCACCTGGGACACTTTCCACCCATGAGCGAAAGCCCGCGATGTGGTATTGAAACGGAATGCTCGCCGTAGAAATGCGGATCCACGATAGATGACAACCGGATCGCACGCGCTCGTCATCGGCGGATCCGTTGGTGGGCTGCTGGCAACCAGCTTTCTCCGACAGATCGGCTGGACCGTGACCGTGTTCGAGCGCACCGAGGGCGACCTCACCGGCCGCGGCGCCGGGCTTGGTATGAGCGAGGAACTCATGCAGGCGTTGCGCCGGATCGGCGCGCCGTTCGAGCCTTCGATGGGCGCGGTGCATGAATCGTATGTATGGATCGACGCCGATGGCCGCGTCGTCTATGAGCTTCCCCGCCCCACCGCAGGCAGCACCTGGTCGCGCGTCTATCGCCCGCTGCGCGACATCGTGCCCAACGACATCTATCGCCAAGGCATGGCGCTGGCGCGCGTCGAACAGGACGCCCGCTCGGTTACGGCGATCTTCGCCGATGGTGTGCGGGTGACCGCTGACCTTCTCGTCGCCGCCGACGGCGTGTTCTCCACCGTGCGTCGACAGCTCGCGCCGACGGTCGAGCCGCGCTATGCCGGCTACGTGGCATGGCGAGGAATTATGGAGGAGCGCGATCTGCCGAAGGAGACCCTGCATGCCGTGGACGGCCGCATCGTGTTCTGTTTTCCCGAAGGCGAGATGCTCCTCTCCATGCCGGTTCCCGGCCCCGGCGAGGACATGCGGCCAGGCCATCGCCAAGTTTATTTCATCTGGTACCGACCGGCCGATGAGCATCTGTTGCGCGATCTGTTCACCGATGCGACGGGCCGGCATCATGGCGTATCGATTCCGCCGCCGTTGATCCGCCCCGATCACGTCAGCGCGATGAAGGCGCATGCCCGCGATGTGCTGCCATCGCAGATCGCCGCGGTTGTGAATGGCGTTGCACAACCGCTGTTGCAGGCAATTACCGACATGGAGTCGCAACAGCTCGCTTTCGGGCGAGTCGCGATCCTGGGCGATGCCGCATTCATCGCCCGGCCGCATTCGGCTGCCGGAGTTACGAAGGCTGCGCTCGATGCACAAACACTCGCCGAGTCCTTGGCCGCTACCCAGCACGACGTATCGTCTGCCCTCGGCGAGTACGAGCGCGCACGGCTGGATTTCGGCCGCCGCCTGGTCGCGCACGCGCGTTATCTGGGCGCGTATCTCGAAGGCCGCATCAAGCCGCCGAACGAACGGCGCGGCCATGAGCGCGAGCGCGATCCACGGCAGCTCATCCGCGACTACGGTGCGCCGAACTTGCTGCATGACGTCGACACAGCGCCGTTCCGAACGGCGCGCACCGGCGTAGGCGCGGGCACACCGTAGTTTTCCTGGCTTCGGCGAGCAGGCCGAGCCGGGAAACCCGCTGACCTCCACACCGCATGCACGAGGCGCGATGCCAGGCAGGAAATTTTGGCTGCCTGATCTGGATCGAACCGGATCTCGGGTTTCCGCCGCATACTGGCTAGATCAAGGCCCTTATCCTGTCCGGCATATGTGTCCAACCCGGAAATAAGCGGTTCGGTTGACCCTTGCATACGGATGAATGTAGGGTCCCCGGCATTACTCATCCGATCGCATTCATATTCATCCTCGAATTCCCACATGCGGATATGCATCTGCGACGACCAACCCGTTTTCTCCGCCGGATTGGCGCAAATCGTAGCCGCACTCGACAGCGACGTAACGACGATCGAGGTTGGCGCAGTGAAGGACGCGATCGCAGCACTGAACGGCGCGGCATTTGATCTTGCGTTGGTCGACCTGGACATGCCTGAAATCGACGATGCTGCGCTCGCCAGATTGCTGCGGGCGGCGAAACACGCACGCCTGGTCGGGTTATCGGACGAAATGGATCCAGCAGCAGTGCGCCGCGCCTTCGATGCGGGCTGCGCCGGATACTTGCCGAAGACAGCACGCCCCGATGTCATCGTGGCAGCGCTGCGCGTCGTCCTGTCGGGACAGCGTTATGCGCCGGTCGCCGAGTTCGCTTCCCAAGCGTCGATCGCGGCGCGGGATCAGGTCAACCGCCAACCGCGCAATTCGCCGCTGACTCGCCGGCAGCGCGACATCATCCGTCTGTTGGCCGAGGGCAAGCAGAACCGCGACATTGCCAAGGCGCTCGGCGTCGCAGAAGGCACGGTAAAGGTGCATGTCGCGAACATTTTCCGTGCGCTCAAGGTCAACAACCGAACCGCGGCGGCAGCCGCCGCGCAGAAGCTCGGACTGCTAGATTAGCGCCTCGCTGCGCAGCCAGCCGAAGGCCTTCATCACCGGTTGATCGGTCATCATGAACAGCGTCGCATCTTTCGTTATGCGATGGCTGTAGCCGCGCCACGCCGGCAGCGCGACCACATCGCCGCGGCTCCAGCGGAACGTTTGGTCCCCGATCTTGGTCTCGCCCGCACCCTGCACCACGCAGAATACTTGGTTCATGGTGGTGCGCAGCGGCCGCGTGACTGTGCCAACGGCGTGACGCTCCATCGACAAGGCGAGCGTAGGCAGCGCGGGGCTGCCAAGCTCCACACGGCGGCCGCGGAACCCATCCGGATCAAGCTTTGCCTGGTCGAGCTGACCATCGACGTCTTCCCAGCGGAAGATGAACGGTGAGCGCTTCGGGCGCGACGCGATCGGCTCGTACTGCTGCGGATGGCCCTCGTAGAACATCGGCTCGAGCAGATGGTTCAATGGCACGTCGAGGCAGTCGAGCCAGTAACAGGTGGTCTTGGACTCGCTGCCGTGGCCATGCCAGCACCAGTTCGGCGTCAACAGCACGTCGTTCGGCTCCATGTCCAGCCGCTCGCCATTGACGACCGTGTAGGCGCCCTCGCCTTCCAGCACCAGCCTGAGCGCGTTGGGCGTGTGGCGATGCGAGCGCGCGCGCTCGCCCGGCAGGATCGCCTGGTAGGCGCAGATGATGGTGCGCAGCGTATCGTAGCGGTTGGGGTCTGCCGAGTTGTACAGGATGAGATTTCGCCGCTCGGCGAGCTCGGTGCTGATCAGCCGGCCGGCCGCGTCCAATGCCTGCTTGCCCTCCGCCCAGCTCCACTGCATCGGCACGAAATTCTCACGCGGCGACGCCCACAGCGACGGAGTCGGCTTCGACCAGCCCGCCTGGATATTGAGCTGGTTGAGACGCGGATACAGCTCGTCCAGCGAGCGCGCTTCGGCGACGGCGGCAATCGTGTCCATGGGCGACCTCCTCGGGCGTGCCGCATCTTACGGCACACCCGAGGCAAACGCGAGGTACCGCCTATTCGGCTGCGACCCGCTTGGTGGCGGCCGCGCCGGTGCGGATCTTGCCGATCATCTGATCGACGGTCAGCACGTCGGCGAACGCAAAGCCGAGCGTCGCGCAGGTCGCCTTCTGCAGATCCTCGTGCGACACCCCGTTCATCGGCAGGGTCGCCGTGCCGTCGGACAGGAAGAAGACGCGGAAATCGCGCACGTTCGCCTCGCGCGCAGTGGTCTCGCAGCAGATGTTGGTGCAGATGCCGCTCACGATGATCGTGTCGATGCCGTTGGAGCGCAGGATCAATTCGAGATCGGTGCCGTGGAACGAGCCGAAGCGCGGCTTGTTCAGGATGATGTCGCCGCTTTTGACGTCGAGCTTCTTGTGCAGCGCGGCCGATTCACTGCCCTCGTTGATCACGCCTTCCTTGACCGCCGGGATGATCTCGCCCATCACGCCGATATTGCTGCCGTCGGCGCGCACCACATGCGCGGTATGGATGACCGTGACGCCGTTCTCGCGGCAGGCATCGGCCAGCTTGTTGACCTTGCCCAGGAGCTCCGGCCCCTTCGGTGCGGCGACCGGCGAGTTCTCGATGAAGCAGTTCTGCATGTCGACGTTCACGAGTGCAGTGCGCTTCGGATCTACCTTGAAATCGACCATGGTGGTTCTCCCTATGCTCTGCTTGCATGCGATCGCGGAAATCCGTTCGTCCTGAGCCTGTCGAATGACGGCGGATTTCCGCCCGTTCGCGCTTCGACAAGCTCAGCACGAACGGATAGATGACTATGCCATCGCCTTCTGCTTCTTCCTGCCGTTCGACCGGCCGTTGCCGCGGCGCGTCGAGCGAGCCGGGCCCATCTTCTGCCAGTCGGCCGCACGCTCGAACGCGTCCGCCGCGCGATAAAGCGTCGATTCCTGCCACATCTTCGCGACCAGCATCAGCCCGATCGGCCGGTCGCCTTCGCCGAAGCCGCACGGGATCGAGAGCGCCGGATGGTGCGTCACGTTGAACGGGCAGGTATTGGCGATCTGCTCCCAGCTGTGCTGCATGATCGCCTCGTACGGCGCATCCGCCGGCGGGATCTTGGAGGCCATCACGCGCGTGGTCGGCATCAACAGGAGATCGTAGTCGGCGAGTGCGTTGTCGTACTCGGCGCGCAGCCGCCGGCGCAGGTTCGACGCCTTGTAGTAGAAGTACCCGTCATAGTGCTTGTCGGTGTAGGCGCCGAGCAACATACCGGTCTTCACCGTATCGGGGAGCTCGTTGGCGCGGCCCTTGGCGCCGGCGATGCGCCCGGCGAGGGAGACGTTGTACACGCCCTCGATGTGGCGACCGAGGCTGCCGCTCTTCATCATCACGTGGTAGGTGCCCTCCAGCCCGATTGCGGCCCAGATGCCGAGCCCGATCGGATGCCAGGGCAGCGAGATCTCGCTCACCTTGGCGCCCTGCTTGGCGAACACCTCGGCGGCGGCGCGCACGCCCGCGTCCACGTCGGGATGCGAATCCCACTGGCCGAAGCCCTCCTTCACCACCGCGATCTTCATGCCCTTCACCGACTGGCCGATCGCCTTGGTGTACTTGTCCAACTTGAGGCCCCGCTGGCGCGGGTCGTAGCCGTCCTCACCCGCCATCACCTCGAGGAACAGCGCATTCTCGGCTGCGGTCTGGGTGAGCGGCCCGGCATGGTCGATGGTCGGGTCCATGCCCATGATGCCGGTGTACGGGACGAGACCCCAGGTCGGCTTGATGCCAACCACGCCGGACAGCGAGGCCGGGATGCGGATCGATCCCGCCTGATCGCCCCCGGTCCCCATGTCGATCTCGCCGGCCGCGACCAGCGCGCCGGAGCCAGTGGACGAGCCGCCCGGCGTGTGGCCCCAGGCGCGCGGGTTGTGCACCGGACCGGTGATGCTGGTCGCCGCGCCGCCGGAAAAGGAGAAGTACTCGCACACCGACTTCCCGACCACCTCGGCGCCGGCATCGAGGAGCCGCGTCACCACGCTCGCGTCGAACTCCGGCACATAGCCTTCCAGAACCGACGCACCATTGGTGAGCGGCAAGCCGGCAACCGCATACGTGTCCTTGATCGCGACTTTCTTGCCGGCAAGCTTGCCGGACTTCGCGCCCTTGATGTGCGCCTTCACCGCCCACGCGCCGTATTTGTTCTCCGCGCCCTCGGGCCGATAGCCCTTGCCGCGCGGATATTTCACCGGCGGCAGATCGTCCGGCAGCGCCGCGATCGCGCGGTAACCCTCCGCGAACGGCGCGATGTAGTTGATGAACGATTGCGCGTATTTATCCGTGATCTCCATGCCCATCTCGGCACCGAGCGCACGGACCTGATCGGTGGTTGGCAGCTTGAAAGCCATGATGTGTCTCCCCTGATGGTCCCACCCTTCGACAGGCTCCGGGTGAGGTGCAAAATTTTCTAGTGGCCGATGCCCGCGATTTCGTCCACGACCTGGGCATCGTGCAGTCTGGCGGCATCGAGTTCGTTGACGATCGCGCCTTTCTGGATCACCAGCACGCGGCGCGAAAGCTGGGCGACGAACTCCAGATGCTGCTCGACCAATACGATGGTCAGGCCGCGGCTGGCGCCCTCGGGGTAGAGCCTGAAGAACGCGATGGCCGCGATCACGATCAGCACCGCGAGGATCTTGCGCATCGCTCCCCC
>Ga0209640_10001315_pt1 | contig 20903 bp, 21 predicted proteins | sample RifCSP10_1_FD_184018 | JGI IMG/M metagenome (GOLD analysis project Ga0209640, IMG submission 184018) | Soil microbial communities from Rifle, Colorado - Rifle CSP2_sed 10_1 (SPAdes) (version 2) | ecosystem: Environmental > Terrestrial > Deep subsurface > Rock core/Sediment | place: Rifle...
CCTATCCGAGCGAACCGGTCAGGCGGGTGCTCGAGCGCACGCTCGGCGTGCCGATCTTCCAGGAGCAGGTGATGCAGCTCGCGATGGTGGCCGCCGGTTTCACGCCCGGCGAGGCCGATCGGCTGCGCCGTTCGATGGCGGCTTGGAAACGCAAGGGTGGTCTGGAGCACTTCGAGGGGCGCCTGATCCGCGGCATGCTCGAGCGCGGCTACCGGCGCGAGTTCGCGGAAAGCCTCTACCGGCAGATCCTCGGCTTCGGCGAGTACGGCTTTCCCGAGTCGCACTCGGCGAGCTTCGCGCTGCTGGTGTACGTCTCGGCCTGGCTCAAGCGCCACCGGCCGGCGGCGTTCTGCGCCGCGCTGCTCAACAGCCAGCCGATGGGCTTCTACGCGCCGGCGCAACTGGTGCAGGACGCGCGGCGCCACGGTGTCGAAGTGCGGCCGGCCGATGTGTGCGTGAGCGGCTGGGATTGCACGCTGGAGAATGGGGATGGGAAAGGGGAAACAGGGGACGTGAGACAGCCTGGGGTAAGGCTGGGCTTGAGGATGGTAGGCGGACTCGGCGAAGCCGCCGCGCGGAGGATCGTGGCGGCGCGCGCACCGGAGCGGTTCGCATCGGTGGCGGATCTTGCGCAGCGCGCGGCACTGAACCGGAAAGACCTGAAGTGCCTGGCGGAGGCGGGCGCGCTCGCGGCGCTCGCCGGCCACCGGCGCCTGGCGCGCTGGGCCGCCTCCGGCATCGAGCGGAGCAGCGCGCCGCTCGCCGCGGAGCGGCGGCCGGAGGCAGCGGTCGCGTTCGCGGTTCCTTCGGAAGGCGAAGAGATCGCGGCCGATTATGCGAGCCTCGGCCTGACGCTCGGCCGGCATCCGCTCGCGCTGCTCCGCAGGCGCCTCGAACGCCTCGGGCTCGTCAGCGCGGAAGATCTGCGCGCGCGGTCCCACGGCAGCGTGGCGCGCGCGGCGGGGCTGGTGACCTGCCGCCAGCGCCCCGACACCGCGAGCGGGGTCGTGTTCGTCACGCTGGAGGATGAGACCGGGACGATCAATGTGGTCGTCTGGGCGAATCTCGCCGAGCGGCAGCGCAGGGAGCTGCTCGGCGCGCGCCTGCTCGGCGTCGAGGGGCGGATCGAGCGCGACGGCGAAGTGGTCCATCTGGTCGCGCGGCAGCTGAGCGACCACAGCCGCCTGCTCGGACGCCTCGCGGCGCGCGCGCGCGATTTTCACTGATCTCCCCCCACTCCTTATAATGCGTCCATCCGGTGCTCCCGCCAACCCGTCATGCCGGAAAAAACCTACACCGTCACCATCGCGAAAGATCTCGAAGACCTGATTCCCGTATTCGTCGAGCACCGGCGCAAGGAACTCGAATCCCTGCGCGCCGCGCTCGCCGCGGGCGCGTTCGAACAGCTGCGGCAGCTCGGCCACCGCATGAAAGGCGTGGGGATGTCCTACGGATTCGACCGGGTGTCCGCGCTCGGCAAGCAGATCGAGGAGGGCGCGCGCACCGGGGACCGCGGCGCGGTCGAGGCACGAATCGCCGAATACGCCGACTACCTGGCGCGCGTCAAGGTCGTCTATGAATGAAGCGCGCGGGCCGCGGGCGGCGCAAGGCGCGTTTCACGTGCTGGTCGTTGACGACGATCCGGACATGGTGGCGTACCTCACGCGCCTGCTGAGGACCGAAGGAATGGACGCGGAGGCGGCGCTCGACGGCGAGCAGGCCTTCGCGCTGATCGCGGATTCCCCGCCCGGCCTGGTGCTGCTGGACGTGATGATGCCCGGCGTGAGCGGATTCGACATCTGCCGCAAGCTGAAAGCCGACGAAGCGACCGCGCTGGTCCCGATCGTGCTCATTACCGCGCTCGAGGACACCGAGAGCCGGGTGCGCGGCATCGAGGCCGGCGCCGACGACTTCCTTTCAAAGCCGGTGAACCGCGAAGAGCTGCTGGCGCGCATCCGGACCCTGCGCCGGCTGCACGAGATGCGCAAGGAACTCGAGGAGCGCAGGCTCGCCGCCGAGGTTCATCGCAAGGAAGCGATCCGCAAGGCGTTCTCGCGCTACATCTCGCCGCGGCTCACCGAGAAGGTCCTGAGCGAAAGCCAGAACGGCGCCGACGTGTTCCGGGACCTGAGCGACCGGACGGCGGTCGTCGCGCTGTTCGCGGACCTGCGCGGCTTCACGCGCCTGTCGGTGACGGTTCCCGTTTCCAGGGTCGTTCCCATGATGAACGAGTTTTTCGCCGAGCTGGCGACGGCGGTGCACGAGAACGAGGGCACGATTTTCAGCATGGCGGGCGACAGCCTGCTGGTCGGCTTCAACGTGCCCGTGGCGCAACCGGACGCGGCGGAGCGCGCGCTTGCCACAGCGCGCGTCATGGTCCGTCGCTTCGCGCCGATCGCCCGGCGCTGGAAATCGGACTTCGGACTGACGGTCGGGATCGGCATCGGGATCGAGGCGGGCGAAGTGGTGGTCGGCAATGTCGGATCGCCGTCGTTCATGAGCTATACGATCATCGGCGATCCTGTTAATGTCGCCGCGAGACTCATGCAGATGGCGTCCACGAACGAGATCCTGATCGGCCCGTGCGCGATGGAATCGCTGCATGCCGTGCTCGGGGAGGCGAATTCGTTCGATCGCCGCGAGCTGACGCTTCGCGGCAAGGCCGCGCCGGTGGAGGTACTGGCGGTGCGGGTGGCGGCGTATTGAAATCGGCCCCATGAAGAACAAGGTTGCGGTCAAGGATCTGCAGTTCGGCATGTACGTGTTCGACCTCGATCGGCCGTGGATCGAGACCCCGTTCATGTTCCAGGGCTTTCACCTGCGCACCCAGCAGCAGCTCGACGTATTGAAGAAGTACTGCGAGTACGTCTATGTGGACGCCGAACGCAGCTACCAGGACCCGGAGCGTCCGCCGGCCGCTACTCCTCCCGCGGCGGTTGCCAAACGTCCTGAGGGGCCGCTCCCCGGCACGCGGCGGGTCGCGCATGTCGAGCAGGTGGGCGTGGAGGTGGAATTCGTTCCGGCGCGCGATGCCCGTGTATTCGCGGAATCGGCGGTGGCGGACGCGTTCGCGACGGTGAAGGCCGGGGGCGCGCTCGACGCAAAGACCGCGAGGGAGGCGGTCTCGAACATGTCCGAGAGCATCATGCGCAATCCCGACGCGCTGATGCTGTTTTCGGCGCTCAAGGAACGCGGCGGCTATGTTCTCGACCGCGCGATGAACTGCTCGATCTACATGATCACCTTTACGCGCTTTCTCGGGATGGAGCAGGAGCATATCGAGCACGCCGGCGTCGTGGGGCTGCTCCAGGACGTCGGAATGCTCCAGTTGCCCGACGCGGTATTGAAAAAACCGGGCCCGCTTTCGCCCGACGAGATCAGCCTGGTCCGCACGCACGTCGCGCACGGATCGGAAACGATCCTGGCGTCGGGAATCTCCGCGGCGGTCGCCGACATCGCCGCGCAGCACCACGAACGCGAGGACGGAAGCGGCTATCCACAGGGCCTGCACGGTGCCGACATGCAGGTCATCGGCGCGTGCGCCGGAGTCGTGGATACGTTCGGCGCCATGACCACGAAGCGGCCGTACGCCGACGCGATCTCGCCGTCCAACGTCCTGGGGATCATGCACAAGTGGAAGGACAAAACCTTCAATGCCTGGCTCGTCGAGGAGTTCATCCGCTGCATCGGCGTGTTTCCCGTGGGCAGCGCCGTCGAATTGAACAGCGGCGAAGTCGGCATCGTGATCTCGCAGAACACGGTCCGCCGGCTGCAACCGCGCGTCCTCGTGGTCCGGGATGCCGACGGCAATCCGGTGCGCCCGCACAAGCTGCTCGATCTTTCGCGGTCGCCAAAGATGACGGCGGAGGAGACCTACCGGATCCGGCGCACGCTCGAATACGGCCGCGCGGGAGTCGGCGCGGAGGACCTGTTCCTGTGACCGGCCCGGTTCCGCATCGTCAGGGAAGGGCGTTCCAGATCGCGCGCAGCTGATCCGGAAGGTCCTTCGGCGCGAAAGGCTTGGAGATCGCGCCCGCGGCGCCGAGCGCCATCAGCTCGGCGAGCTCGCGATCCGACGCCTTCGCGGTGATGAATACGACGGGCAGCGCGCTCGTGGCCGGCACATCGCGCATCTTGCGGAACAGCGCGGGGCCGTCCAGCCCGGGCATCATCCAGTCGAGCATCACGAGATCGGGCTTGAACGCGATCATGCGCTCGATCGCCAGATTCGGGTCGCCGACGATTTCAACCGTCAGCTTGCCGATCCGCTCGAGCGACAGGCGCACGATGCGCTGGATGTCTTCATCGTCCTCGACGTAGCAGACGCGGCTCAACGGTTGCGAAGGCACGGGCTGCTCGGGTCAGAGCGGCGCGGCGGCCGGTTCCGCGCGCGCGGGAAGCGCGAAAGAGAACGACGTTCCGCCGCCGTCCCGGTCGGCGAACGAGATCTCGCCGCCCATCATCTCGATCAGGCGCTTGCAGATCGCAAGTCCCAGCCCGGTTCCGCCCTTCTTGCGCGTCAGCGCCGAGTCTGCCTGCGCGAAGCGGCTGAAGATGCGGCCGCGGAATTCCTCCGGGATGCCGGGCCCGCGGTCCTCCACCGACACCACGACGCGCGTATCGGCGCACGAGGCGCTCAACTCGACCTGGCCGCCTTCCGGGGAGAACTTCGCGGCGTTGGAGATCAGGTTCGTCATCACCTGCAGCAGGCGCTTGCGGTCCACGTGCACAAAGACCCGGGGCGGTTCGGTGCGCAGCGCAATGCGCACGCCGAAACGCTCCGCGAACGCCCGGTTCAGGACCAGCGACTCGCGGATCAGCTCGTCGAGCGCGATCTCCTCCGGCTGGAGCGAGAAGCCGCCGGATTCGATCCTTTCGATGTCGAGAATATCGTTGATCAGGTCGAGCAGCCTCTGCGCATTGCGCTCGGCGACCCCGGTCAGTTCCGCCACTTCCCGGTCCAGGTTCCCGAACATCCCGGAGTTGATCAGCTGCAGGGAGCCGATGATCGAGGTCAGCGGCGTGCGCAGCTCGTGCGAGAGCGTGGAGGTGAATTCCTTCTTGAGCCGCTCGGCCTCCTGTTGCTGCGTGATATCGCGGCTTTGGGCGATCACCGAGGTGAGGTCGTTGAATTCGTTCACGAGCGGGGTGAGCGAATATTCGCACACGATCTCCAGCCCGTCCCGCCGCAGGCAACGGGCCCGGATTCCGGCCTCGGGGTGCTTGCGTGCCGCGAAATCCGCCCACCACCGCTTGTCGAGAGCCGGCTCGTCCTGCGGGATCAGCGTTTGCACCAGGTTGCGGCCGACCAGCTCGGAAGATGAGTAGCCGAACGTGTGCTCGGCGGCGGGGTTCATGTCCAGGATCGTGCCCTTGCGGTCCAATTCGAAGACCGCGATGGGAGCCCTTTCGGCGAACAGCGCCAGCTTGCGGCCCGAGGCCTCGATGACGCTCTGCGCGTGACGAAACTCCTCGATCTGCTCCTCGAGCGTGCGGTTGAGGGCGGTGTAGTCCTCCGTGAGCGTTTGGTACGCTCGCCGCAGCCGGTAGCCCGAGATCAGCACCTGATTGAGCCGATAGGCGACCGCGACCGACCCCGCATAGAAAACCGGCAGGATGAACGCGATTTCAGTGAACAGGCGGCTGCCGAGGGTGGTGAGCACGTAGGTAAAGGGCGCCACGATGCTCGCCGCAAAAATCGCGAAAATCCGCCACGAAGCGGCGAACACCGGGATCCCGCCCGCGGTGACGCCCACGAGCAGCAACGAGAGAAACACCTGCTCTTCGTGCGTATGCGCCCGGAAGAACACCGCGGCCGCGAGACCCCAATTGACGCCGTTCGCGAGCGCGCCGATCCCCAGCCAGCGCAACCAGCGCTCGGCATCGACCGCGATGTTCGCGGCGCGGCGATAGGCCAGGTAAAGCCCCGTGCTCGCCGCCGTGACCAGCAGCACGAGACACCACCAGATCAATACGAGTTCCTTGAAGCGCGCGTCCCACAACTCGTACGTGGCAAGCGCGCCGATGACGACGGTCGTCGCCAGCCCGAACGGCACCTGGTTGTAGAGATGCGCGGCCCGGTCGGCGAGCACGTCGCTCGCGCCGGCCGTGCCGTTCGAGCGAATCCGGGCGGAAGGGGAGGCCTGCTCCGTCGCGGAAGCGGCGCGGTTCATCTGCGGCAGGAAGAAGTTCCTGCCCGTCATTATATCGGGGGACTCCCGGCGCCGTCGCGCGGGGCTCAGAGGCCCTTGCCGTTGCGAATCACGCCGACACCGATCCCCTCGATCGCCAGTTCATCGCGGCGCAGGTCGAGCTCGATGGGCTCGAAATCCGGGTTTTCGGGCAGCAACTGCACGGCGTAGCCGCGGCGCTTGAAGCGCTTGACGGTCACCTCGTTGGAAAGGCGCGCGACCACGATCTGTCCGGAGCGCGCCTCGTGGCTGCGGTGCACGGCGAGCAGGTCGCCGTCGAGGATACCCGCGTCGCGCATCGACATGCCGCGCACGCGCAGCAGGTAATCGGCGCGGGGGGTGAAAAGGTTCGGATCGAGCTGGAAGCGCCCCTGGACGTGGGCTTCGGCAAGAATCGGGCTGCCGGCGGCCACGCGGCCGACGACCGGGAGCTCCATGAGCCGGCCGAGCCGGGAAGACGGGCGAGGATCCAGCACCCGGATCCCGCGGGATGCGCCCGACATGATGTCGATGACGCCCTTTTTCTCCAGGGCGCGCAGGTGCTGCTCGGCGGCGTTCACCGAGCGAAAGCCCATCGAGCGCGCGATTTCGGCGCGCGTCGGCGGGAACCCGGACACCTCGGTGAGCTCGCGGACCAGCCGCAGGATCTCGGTTTGCCGTTCAGTGAGCGGTTCCATGGCGGTGTCGGGCCTCCGGTACTGTAGCTGCATCCATGAGTGGAATTATATCCAGTACGGGCGCGTGTGCAACCCGCAGGCTCCGGGGTGCCCGCGGACTGGCTCGTCAGCCTTCGGCCGCCTCGATGAGGCTCGCCGAATCGCTGCGCGCATTGTTGACCGCGCGGCTGACCTTGCGTACTTCGATCTCCTCGGGAGCGCAGGGACGCAGCAGGGCGGACGGATCGGACCCGGGCCGGCAGTCGAGCCAGAGCGCGTAGTCGGCCGGCGCGACGATCACCGGCATGCGGTCGTGGATGGCCCGCATCTTGTCGTTGCCGCCGGTCGTGACGATGACGCAGGTTTCCAGCGGGCCCTCCGGACCGCTCCAGCTTTCCCACAAGCCGGCAAGAGCAAACAGTTCTCCCTGCGACGGATAGATGTAGTAGGGCTGCTTGCGGCCGTTCTCGGCCTTCCATTCGTAAAAACCGCTTGCCGGCACCAGGCAGCGCCGCCTGCGGTAGGCGTCGCGGAAGGCGGGCTTTTCGGCGATGGATTCGGCGCGCGCATTGTTGAGCCGCGTCCCGATCGAGGGGTCTTTCGCCCAGCGCGGGACCAGGCCCCAGCGAACCTGCGCAGCATCCCGCGCGCCGTCGGCGGCGCGCACGATCAGCACTTCGGATGCGGGCGCGATGTTGTAGCGTGGCGCGGCGTCGAGCGGCGCGGCAAGCCCGAACTGCAGCGCGATCACCTGCGGGTGGGCGTGGAGCGCGTAGCGGCCGCACATGAGGGGATTATCGCAGGGCAGGTAAAATCCGGCGATGATCATCCGCTCGCTGCTCGACACGGATCTGTACAAGTTCACGATGATGCAGGTGGTGCTGCATCATTTTCCCGGCGCCCAGGTCGAATACCAGTTCAAGTGCCGCACCGAAGGCGTCGATCTCGCGCGGCATCTGGATGCGATCCGCACGGCGGTGGCGGACCTGTGCAAGCTGCGCTTCGGCGAAGAGGAGCTTGCGTACCTGCGCGGCCTGCGCTTCATGAAATCCGACTTCGTGGACTTTCTCGCCCTGTTCCAGTTCAACGAGAAGTACATCCGGATCCGGCGCAAGCCCGGGTCGCAGACCGGAATCGAGATCACCATCCACGGGCCCTGGCTGCACACGATCCTGTACGAAATTCCGGTGCTCGCGATCGTTTCCGAGGTCTACTTCCGCCGCACTCAGCCGGCGCCCGATCTCGAGGAAGGCAGGCGCCGGCTGCGGGAAAAGATCGACCTGGTGCGCAAGGTCGAGCCGGCGCTCGGGTTCAAGATCTCCGATTTCGGCACCCGGCGCCGTTTTTCGCTCGCCTGGCACGAAGAGATCATCGCGACGCTCAAGCGCGAGGTGCCGCAGCTTTTTGCGGGCACCTCCAACGTGTGGCTGGCGATGACGAACGGCGTCACGCCGCTGGGCACGATGGCCCACGAGTACATGCAGGCCTGCCAGGCGCTGGGACCCCGGTTGCGCGACGCGCAGGTCTACGCGTTCGACAAGTGGGCGCAGGAATACCGCGGCGACCTCGGGATCGCGCTTTCCGACACCTACGGCATGGACGCGTTCCTGCGCGACTTCGACATGTATTTCTGCAAGCTGTTCGACGGCGCGCGCCACGATTCGGGGGATCCGTTCGAGTGGGGCGAGCGGCTGATCGCGCATTACCGCAACAACCGCGTCGACCCGCGCTCGAAGTCGCTGATCTTCTCCGACCAGCTTTCGTTCCCGCTCGCGATCGAGATCGCGCGCCGTTTCCACGGCCGCGCGATCACCTCCTTCGGCATCGGCACGAATCTCACCAACGATCTCGGCTACGAGCCGATCAACATCGTGATCAAGATGACCGAATGCAACGGCCAGCCGGTCGCCAAGGTTTCCGATTCGCCCGGCAAGACCGTCAGCAAGGACGCGCGCTACCTCGCCTATCTGCGCCAGGTGTACGGCCTGGAGAAAATGGGGTCAGAGTAACTTTTCCGGGATCGACGTGACGCGCACGCCGGCAATGGTGGAAAAGTTACTCTGACCCCATTTTCTTCCTTCGGCTACCGGCAGACCGTGACTGCAAGCTTCGCGGGCACGGCGACCGGAGTGCTCCTGCTGCTTGCGATGTCGTACGCGCCATCGATGTCGCTGCTGGTCGCGTTCGTCCTGGTGTTCGGGCTTTGCATGGGCGTTCGCGGGCCGATCGTGTCATCCATCGCGACGCGCCGGTTCGCGGGCCCCAGGGTGGCGACGATCTACGGCACGATCTACGCGACAAACGCGGTCGGCGCCGCATTCGGTTCGCTGATGGGGGGCGTGCTGCACGACTTCACCGGCGGCTACCGCGCCGGGTTCCTGTTTTCCCTCGGCGCGGTTGCTCTTGCGGCGGCGCCGTTCTGGGCGGTAAGGGCGCTGCGCGATTTCAGGTAGAGGATCGCCCCGGACGTTGACGCACGTCAAAGCGGGCTTCGGCCCCAAGGAGCAGATTGCAGGCTTGGAAGGTCGCTGATGGAGGAACGGTGATGCGCGCAAGCTGGGGCGAGCGGGGCGACAGGAACCTGACCCGGATGGATTCAATTGCGGCCCGCCTGGGTGTACGGCCGCAGGACGGTTACGTGGATGCGGTGCAATGGAGCTACGCCTTTCGCCGCTGCGTCTTTTGCGGCGCGGTCGAGGCCTGCGAGAAGTGGCTTCAATCCGGCGGCGCGCCGAACGGGTACCGGGATTTCTGTCCCAACGCGGGGTTCTTCGACCGCGAACGCTACACCTGAAACGGCACTGATTCAACGAATCTGTGGTTTCCGCGCCGCAAGAACGGTGAAGCCTTCGCCGATCAGCTCGCGGCGGATTCCGCCCGAAAAGCCGGCGTCGTGCAGGAGCGACTCCTGCTCCTCGCGGGTGGGCAGCACGTTGCCCCACAACAACTCCTCGAACCCGGTCTGCAGCGGGAACCGGAACTCGGGCACGCGCGCCTGCGCGAGCGTCGTCGGATAGGTTTCATCCACGATCAGCAGCCAGCCGCCGGCATCGAGCGCCCGCGAGCACGCGCCGAGCACGTGCGGTCGCAGGTGCGGAGCGATTTCGTGGAGCACCTCGATCATGACCACGCAGGTGCAGCTCGCCGGCTGCACGACCTCCGCCACATCGCCTTCCAGCACCGTGACCCGCAGATCGAGCCCGGCCTCGCGAATGCTTGCGCGGGCGATCGCCGTCCCCGTCGGATCGATGTCGACGCCGACGCAGCGCGCTCCGGGAAAGCTCTTCGCGAGCCGCAGCAGGTGCGTTCCGGTCCCGCAGCCCACTTCCAGGATCGTTCCGCCGGCGTCCAGGCGCGGTTTCAGGTCCGGCAACTCCGGCAGCAACTTGCGCGCGCAGAGCACCTGAAGACCGGCGGTTGCTTCGGCAACGACGCGCGCGAACGCCTCGCTGCGTCCCTGGTAGGGCAGCGTTTCCCCAGTGCGAAAGGCCTCTTCACAGCGACGGAAATCCTCGGAGGCGAACTCGGTGCCCAGGCGGACGTAGCCGCCCATGTAGCGCGAATGGGAAGGCATCGCGAGAACCTGGTCGATGTGTGGCGCGAGACTGAAATGCTCTTCATCGCCGGCCTCCAGCAGCTCAAATCCGTATGCCGTTACACACCACGTCCTGACATAGGGAAGATGCAAGCCCAGACGGCGGGCGACCTCCCCGGCGCTGGCGCCGGGGGTCTGGGCAAACGCGCGGAACAGACCGAGGCGGATGCCGATATCGATCAGGTGCGTAGCGTTAAAGCCGCGGCGCCAGGCGAAGATGCGGGAAACCTGCTCCTCCGGGGTGATCGAAGCCTCGGTCTGGCTCATCGCAATGTCCCCTTCCCATGGATGATATCCAGTTCGGCTGCCTCACGCTGGAGCGGCTCCCGGAAAGCCGGATGCGCGACGCCGATCATGCGCCGCACGCGCTCGCGCAGGGTCAACCCGCGCAAATCCGCCGCGCCGTGCTCGGTGACGATCACGCCGGCTTCGCTCCTCGGGGTCGCAACCGGTCCGGAGAGCTTCGAGACGATGCGCGATGCCTTGCTGCCGACCGCCGAAGGCAGGCAGATCAGCGAGGCGCCGCCCGGCGAGTGATTGGCGGCGCGAATGAAGTCGAGCGCGCCACCCACTGCGCCGACGTAGCTGCCGCCCGCCACTTCGGCATTGACCTGACCGGTCAGATCGACCTCGACCGCCGAGTTGATGGCGATGAAGCGCTCGATGCGCCCAAGCACGCGCGGATCATGGGTATAGTCCGAGGAGCGCAGCCGCAGCGTCGGATTCCGGTGCGCGAAGTCGAATAGTTTCTTCGTCCCCAGAAGAACGCCGCTCACTGCTTCGCTCATCATCCCGCGCTGCATCAGGTCGACCACGCCGTCGCCGACTGCGCCGGAGTGAACGCGCAGGCCCGTATGCCCGGTGAGGAACGCAAGGATGGCGTCCGGAAGCGTGCCCAATCCGAATTCCAGAGTGGCGCCATCGGGCACGTATGCAGCCGCGTTTCGGGCGATCGCGCGCTCGGTTTCGCCCGGCGCGCCATAGGGCAGGGGAGCCGGCGCCCGCGAGGTGCGTACGCAGAGCGCGAACTCGTTCTCTTTCAGCAGCCGTTCGCTGTACGTCCACGGGACCTGATCGTTCACCTCGGCGACGATCGCGCGGCAGACTTCGAGCGCGGGAATCAGGTATTCGGCGGCAAGGCCGAGACTGTATTCGCCGTCGGGGTTCGGCGGGCTCACCTGCACTAGCACGACGTCGGCCCGGATCGCGCCCGAGCGGATGAGCCCGCCGAGCCGCGAGTAGGGATGTGGATGGATGTCGAGCACGCCCGCGTCGGCGAGCGCGCGATTGCGGCCGGCGCCGCAATACGCCGTGAGACGCAGATGGTCCGCGTGCTCGGGCCTGACGATGCCGGAATAGTTGATGCCCAGAAACAGCGTGGCGCCGGAAAATGCCGCGCGTTGCGTGACCAGGGCCTCCGTGAGCGTTTGCGGCTCCGCGCAAGCCTGGCCGATGACGATTCCGTCGCCCGGACGGATCACGCGCGCGAGATCGACGCTCACCAGGGCGATGCTACCATTCGCCGCTTTCGCGGATGGAGAACAGGATGCTCGACGCACATGCGCTGGATGTGCTGTTTCGCACTGCCCGCACGCACAACGGATTCTCCGGGCCTGTGACCGACGAGCAGTTGAGGTCGATCCACGAGCTGATGAAATGGGGACCGACGACCATGAACACGCAGCCGGCACGGTTCGTGTTCGTGCGCACGAAGGAAGCGAAGGAAAAGCTCGCGCCCGCGCTCAGCCCGGGCAATCTGGACAAGACCATGAAAGCGCCGGTGACCGCGATCATCGCCTACGACCTGCATTTCTACGAGAACCTGCCGAGGGCGTTTCCGCACCGGCCCGACGCGATCAAGGGCTTCCTGGGGGACGAGAAGAAGGCGGCGAACGAGCGCACGGCGTTTCGCAACGGCTCGCTGCAGGGTGCCTATTTCATTCTTGCCGCGAGGGCGCTGGACCTGGACTGCGGCCCGATGTCGGGCTTCGACAACGCGAAGGTGGACGCCGCGTTCTTCCCCGACGGGCGCTGGAAGAGCAATTTTCTCTGCAACCTCGGCATCGGCGATCCGTCGAAGGTGATGCCGCGCAACCCGCGGCTCACTTTCGAGGAGGCGTGCCGGATCGTTTAGGCGCCGGGCGGGCGCCTTTTTCGTCGAACTCGTAGTGCAGGACGAGCTGATCGCGGACCGGACCCGAGAGGCGCAGCTTGACCGCCCACTCGCCGGTCATCTCGAGGTCAAGCCGGGCCTGGTACTCGCCCGGTTTCGCGCCGGGCTTTGCCTTGACCGGCGCCACGTTGTGGGCCATCGGCATGGACGGCATGTCGGCGCCGAGGAGGATCTGGACTCCGTCGAGCGGACGGCCCGCGCGCATGAGCCGGATCACGCAGTCATACACGAAATCGGTGCCCGTGAAGCGGCAGGAAAGCTCCGCCTGCGGACGCTGGGCGAGCGCGGATGTGCTCGCGGCGCATGCCAGCAGCAGGAGAAATTTCTTCATGAACGCTTGAACGCCCGAACGCCGAACCAGTGAACGACCCGCTCGTCGAGCAGGCCGCGCGGCCGGAACACGAGCAGCACCGCGACCAGCCCGCCGAACACGATCATGCGCGCGCCGCCGAAGATCCTGCTGCCTTCCAGCACCCCGATATCGAGCGCGACGCCGAGCAGCGGTCCCAGTGCGGTGCCCAGTCCGCCGATCAGGGCGTAGGCAAGGCTGTGCACGCCGAGCATGATGTCGAAATTGCGCGGCTCGATGTAGGTGTTGTGGTGCGCGAAGAGCACACCGCCGAGCGCGGCGAGCGCCCCCGCCACTGCTGCGACGCCGAGCTTGAGGCGGCCGACGTTGACGCCGAGCGAGGCCGCAAGCTCGGGATCCTCGCCGAGCGAACGCAGCGTCGCGCCGAGGCGCGAGCGCTCGACCGCAAGAAACGCGGCGAGCACCACGAGGAGCAGCGCATAGACCAGCGCCATGTATTCCAGCGGCTCGACACCATGCTCGAACACCCAGCGGATGCCGCGAAACCCCTGCGTGCCGTCCGGCCCTGTCGTTTCGCCCTCGACTTCGATCTGGAAATGGAACAGCTCGAACAGGATGCGCGCCATTTCCGCGGCTGCGAGCGTGGCCATGGCGAAGTAAAGGCCCCTCAGGCGCAGCGTCGGCAGGCCGACGAGAGTGGCGGCAAGCGCCCCCAGCACCATCGCGCCGAGCGCAGCAAGCGGGAGCTGCAGGCCGTACATTGCGGTCAGGATGCCTCCGGAGTAGGCGCCGACGCCAAAAAAAGCCTGCTGGCCGAAGGACATCTCGCCCGCGATGAGCAGCAGGTAGGCCGACAGCGCGAGGAAGGTGAACAGCCCGACGTTCGTCAGGACGCCGATCGTGTACTCGTCCATCGCGTCATCCATGCAGGCCGGGCGGCAAGCAGCGCAAAGAGCAGCAGATAGGCAACAAGGTCGCGCGCCTGCGGACCCAGGAACCACTGGCTGTGGGCTTCGATCAGGCCGAGCGCAAGGCCGCCGACGACCGCGCCGGGAAGCGAGCCCAGGCCGCCGAGCATCATCGCGAGCAGCCCTTTGAGCGTCGCCCACATGCCGAGCATCGGCGTCACCTGCCCGTGGCTCGCCACGATCAGATAGCCGGCCACTCCGCCGATCGCAGAGGCGAGCGCGAACACGAGCAAGGACACGCGCGGCAGGTTGATTCCGGCGAGGCTCGCCGCGGTCGGCGAATCGATGATCGCCCGCACCGCGAGCCCGAAGCGCGTGCGATACAGGATCGTCCAGAGCAGGGCAGAGATCGCGCCGGCCGCGCCGAGCATGGCGAGCGACTCGATGCGCAAACTGAGCGGCCCCAGCGCAAGCGGGTCGCCTTCGTAGAGCGCGGGAAACGCGTACAGGTGCTTGGGCAATGCGAGCGTCGCGGCCTCCTCCAACTGCATCCACAGCGCGAAGCTAGCGACCATCGCCGCGATCGCCGACCCCTGCCGGTGCGGAGCAAAGCACAGTCGCTCCACGTAGACGCCGGCGAGCACGGCGCCCGCCACGGTCACGATTCCCAGCACGAGGAGCCCGGCCTGGAAGTTGAGGTACGTCCAGGTCGCGCAATAGGCGCCGAACATGATCGCCGGGCCGTAGGAAAGATTCACCCGGCGCAGCACGCCGAAGATCAGGGTGAAGCCGACCGCCAGCAGCGCGTAGGAAGCGCCGAGCGCCACGCCGTCCAGGGTGTTCTGAAGGAGGTCCTGCAGCACCTACTGCTTCACCGTGCCCAGGTAGGCGCGGCTGATGACTTCGTCTTCGGCCAGCGAGCCCGGGTTGCCCGAAAACGTCACCCTGCCTTGCTCCATCAGGTAGAAATGCTGCGCCACCTTGAGCGCCATGTGCGCGTTCTGCTCGACCAGGAAGATGGTGGTACCGTCGCGGCGCAGTTCCGCGATGATGCGGAAGATTTCCTCGAGCACCAGCGGCGCGAGCCCGAGCGAGGGCTCGTCCATGAGCAGGAGCCTGGGCCGGCTCATCAGCGCGCGCGCCACCGCGAGCATCTGCTGCTCGCCGCCCGAGAGCGTGCCGGCGTCCTGCGCGGCACGCTCCCGCAGGCGCGGAAAGCGCTGCATCAGGCGCTCGATGTCGGCGTTGATCCCCGCGTTGCCCGAGCGCTGGTAGGCGCCGGCGCGCAGGTTTTCCAGCACCGACATGTGCGGAAACACCAGCCGGTTCTCCGGCACCAGCGCAATGCCCGAGGCGACGATCGAGTGCGGCGGTCGCGCGGTGATGTCCTTGCCGGCGAAGTGGATCGAACCGCGGCGCGGGCGCAGGATGCCTGCGGTCGTGAACATGAGCGTGGTCTTGCCGGCGCCGTTGGGTCCGAGCAGGCAGGTGATCGACTCGTCCTGGACCTCGAGCGTGACGCCTTTCAGCGCCTCGATCTTGCCGTAGGCGGTGACCAGATCCTTGATCGCGAGCAGGGCCGCCATCAGGCCTCTCCGCCGAGATAGGCGGTGCGCACCAGCGGATCGGCCTGGATTTCAGCCGGCGGCCCTTCGGCGATCTTCTGGCCGAAATTGAGCACCGCAATCCGGTCGGCGACGCCCATGACCAGTTCCATCACATGCTCGATCAGCAGGATCGTCATGCCGCGCTCGCGCAGGCTGAGGATCTTGCCGCGCAGCTGGCCGATCTCCTCGCTGTTCATGCCGGCTGCCGGCTCGTCGAGCAGGAGCAGCTTCGGCTTCGCCGCGAGCGCGCGCGCAAGCTCCAGGCGCCGCTGCTCGCCGAACGCAAGATTGCCCGCCAGTTCGTTTTGCTTGAGATGGAGCCCGCTGAATTCCAGCAGCTGCTCGATCTCGGCTCTGGCCGCCGATTGTCCGCCCAGCCAGCGCGTCAAAAAGCCGCGGCCGGCGCGCTCCTCGGGCGAATTCTGCGCCACCCAGAGGTTCTGCCACACCGACAACTGGCCGAAGAGGCGGATGTTCTGGAACGTGCGCGCGATGCCGGCCTGGAGGCGTTTGTGCGTCGGCAGCCCGCCGATGTCCTCGCCGCGGAAGTACACCACTCCTGCGCTGGGCGGGAAAAGCCCGGTGATCAGGTTCACCGTGGTGCTCTTGCCCGATCCGTTCGGTCCGATCAGGCCGACGATCTCGCCGTCGCCCACCGTGAGGTCGAGGCTGACGACCGCGCGCACGCCGCCGAAGGAGCGCGACAGGCCCTTAAGGTCAAGCACGCCGCGCCTTTCCGAGCAGGCCGGACGGCCGCAGGTTCATCGCCAGCACGATCAGCGCGCCGAAGAGGAGGTTGCGCCAGTCACCGAGATCGCGCAGACCCTCGATCAGAAATACCTGCACGAAGATCACCGCGAGCAAGGTCCCGAGCACGCTTGAGAGCCCGCCTACGATCGGATAGGCGATCGCGAACGTGGCGACCAGCACGTTGAAGCTCGAATGCTCGATGTGGGTGGTGTAGTGCGCGTAGAGGCCGCCGCCGACTCCGGCGATCGCGCCGCCGACCGTCATCGCGCTCACCTTGACCACGGTCAGGTTGATGCCGACCGACTGCGCCGCGACCTCATCTTCCCCGACAGCGCGCAAGACCGCGCCGTAGCGCGAGCGGTCGAACCACCAGAGGATCAGCATCACGGTCACGACGAAAACCCAGATGAAGAGCATCACGTCCGCCGTGGTCCAGCCGTTCTCGGGGAAGAACCGGATCTGGCGAAAGCCCTCGCCGCCCAGCGGTCCGACCTTGATGCCGCCCTTGGCGATCTGGTAGTCGAAGTTGAAGAAGAACAGGCGCACGCCCTCGCCGAACGCGAGCGTCGCGATCACGAGCATCAAGCCCTTCACGCGCAGCGCCGGAAAGCCCACCGCGCAGGCGGTGGCGGCGCCGGCGAGCGCGCCCACGCCGAGCGCGGGGACGAGGTGCCAGCCGGCGAGCACGGTCAGCATGGCGGCCGCGTAGGCGCCGATGGCGAAGAACCCTGCTTGGGCGAGGCTCACCTGGCCGGTGAGCAGCACAATGTAGGCCGAGAGCCCCAGCAGCGTGTGCACGCCGACGATCTGCGCCATCCCGTAATAGAAATCCATCGTCAGTCCGTGCCGCCCTTCGCAGCGAACAGGCCGCCGGGGCGGAATATGAGGAACGCGAACAGCAGCACCATCACATAGAGGTCGCGTTCGGTGACGCCGCGCCACAGCTGGAAGACGTTCTCGAAGCCGCCGACGAGCAGCCCCGCTACGATGGCGCCGGGAATGCTCCCCAGTCCGCCGATCACGGTGACGATCAAGCCTTTCACCGTGAGCGGCACCGTGAGGAGCGGCGAAAGCGCGCCCACCGAGGCGCCGATCATGGCTCCGGCGATGCCTCCGAGCAGCCCCGTCATCACGAACGTCACCGCGTTTACGCGCGTGACACGGATGCCGCAGAGTTGCGCAGCGACCGGCTGCTGCGAGACCGCGCGCGTGGCGAGCCCCAGCCGGGTCTGGTAGAGCAGAAACAGCAGCACCGCCATGCACAGCACCGATACTCCGAATACAAGCAGCAGGTCGCCGCGCAGGGTCAATTCGCCGGCTCGCAGCATGACGTCGTCGAACACGGCGGGATAGCCCAGCGGCCTCCCTTCGGTCGCGTGCACGATGATCTCGTCAATCAGCAGCAGCATGCCCACGGTGGACATGAGCGTCGCGAGCGGGCTGGCGACCGGGATGAAGTGAAAGCAGGCGAGATATACGAGATAGCCGATCAGGCCGCCGGCGGCGAAGGCGCAAAGGAACACGAGCCAGGGCGGCGCTAGCGCCATGACCTTGAGGACGAGCAGCCCGGCATATGCGCCGCCGATGGAAGCCGCGGCGTAGGCCATGTTGATCTTGTGCATCACGCCGAACACGAGCGTGAAGCCGATGCCGATCAGCGCGTAAGTCGCGCCGAAGAGCATCCCGTCGAGTACGGCTTGAACGAAATCGAGCATAAAAAAGGCGCAGCTATGATGCCGCGCCCCATTCACTCCCACCCTTGCCCTCCCCCTGTCCGGGGGAGGGGTGGAAGGGGGTCAGGTTACAGTGGATTGTGCAGCACCTTCCACTCGCCTTTGTTCGCGTGCACGAACAGGTACGGCTTGTCCGCCTCGCGGTCGTCTGTGCGCTTGCTCACGCCGAGCAGGCCCTGCGTCGTCTTGAGCTTCGACAGCCCGTCGCGGATCTTGCGCCGGTCTGCTTGCACCTGGCTCTTGTCGCCGGAGATTTTCTCGGACTCGATCACCTGCCTGAGAATGAACATGTTCTCCCACGCCGCCATCGAGTGCAGATCGGCGGCGCCCTTCTTCTTGGCCGTCAGATCCGCCGCCAACTTGGCTTCCTTGTTCACCGGCGCAAAGGAAGTCGGGATGATCATGCCCTCGACATCCTTGGCGCAGCCCTGCATTGTTTCCAGGGTGGACGTGCTGGTCAGACCCACCAGCACCTTCGGCTTGTAGCCCTGGCGCTTCATTTCCTTCAGCAGCCCGCAGGTGGTGAACGGGTGGGCCGCGATCGACAGAATGTCGGCGTTGGCCTTCTTCATCTCGCGCACCTGCGTGGCGAAGTTGGCGTCGTTCAGCAGCCACTTTGTCTCGCCGACGATGGTATAGCCGTTCGCCTGGGCGCGATCCTTCATCACCGAATACCACAGGGCGCGCGAGTGCGCGAAGTCCTCCTCGACCCCGCCAAAGAGCGTCTTGACCTCGGGGTATTTGGTCCTGAGCCAGTAGTACAGCGAGGAATACATGGTGAACTCGCTCGGGACATTGCGGAACGCCCACTCCGAGATCTTCGCCAGACCGCCCTTGATGGCGACGTCGGTGAACACGGGCATCTGCAGCCCCGAATCGCCCTTGTCGTCCACTTTTTTCTGCAAGATGCCGAACAGCGGCTCGGCGACGTTGGAGCAGGTCGGGCCGATCGCCACGATGGCGTCGGTGCCGTAGATCCGGCGGATCACCGAGATGCCTTCCTCGGCGACGCAGCGGTCGTCGAGAAAATCGACCACGATCTTCGCCTTGGAGCCGTCGCCGAGCTTGACGCCGCCCTGCTTGTTGATCACCTCGGCCGCGGCGAGCATGGCCGCCTCGCTGTTGATGCCGAAGGAACGGATGATGCCTGTCTTCGCGCCGAAGCCGGTGATCTTGATTGTCTTCTCCTGCGCGAGCGCACCGGAACCGGTAAAGGCCGTCGCGGCGAACGCGGCTGCGACGGCGAAAGCGAGCTTCTTCATGGAACCTCCTCCTCAGAACGAACGTTTGATACGATCAATCCGCCGGGGCAGTGTAATTCGGGGAGGACGCGATGGCAAAGGTTCGAGCGCGAAACTTGGGAGCGAAGGCGGTTGCTGCACCGCGGAAACTGCCCACTGCGGGCAGCCGGAACATGTGGGCGGCGCTCAAGCCCGGCCCGCACAACAGCGCGCCGCTGACGCCGATCGACTTCCTGCCGCGCGCGGCCGAGATCTACCCGGAACGCGTCGCCGTGATCCACGGCGAGGCCCGCTACAGCTACGCGGAGTTCTACGAGCGCGCGCGGCGCCTCGCTTCGGCGCTCGCGAAACAGGGCGTGCGGCGCGGCGACGTCGTCTCGGCGATGCTGCCCAACGTCCCGGCGATGCTCGAGGCGCATTACGCGGTGCCGGCGCTCGGCGCGGTGCTCAATACGATCAACACGCGCTTGGACGCCGACACGGTGGGCTACATCCTCGAGCACTGCGGGGCGAGCGTATTCATCACCGACCGCGTGTTCGCCGGCGTGGTGGGCCCGGCGCTTTCCCGCATGAAGAAGAAGCCCTATGTCATCGATGTCGACGACCCCCTCTATACGGGCCCCGGCGAGCGGCTCGGAAGCCTCGAATACGAGGCGTTCCTGAAAGGCGGGGACGACGTTCCCTGGCCGTTCCGGCTCCCCAGGTCGGAAGCCGATCCCATTGCGCTCAATTACACCAGCGGCACGACCTGGCGCCCGAAGGGCGTGGTGTACTTCCATCGCGGCACGTTCCTCGAGTCGGTCGGCAACGTCCTGGCCTGGGCGATGCCGGCGCACCCGGTGTACCTGTGGACGCTGCCGATGTTCCATTGCAACGGCTGGTGCTACCCCTGGTCGGTGGTCGCGATGGCCGGCACGCACGTCTGCCTGCGCGCGGTGGACCCGGCGCAGATCTTCCCGATGATCGTGGAGCACGGCGTCACGCACATGTGCGGGGCGCCCACGGTGCTCGCGATGCTCGTGGGCGCCCCGGCCGAGCAGCGGCGCAAGTTCCCGCACGCGGTGCACATCATGACCGGGGGCTCGCCGCCGCCGGCGAAGGTCATCCACGCGATGGAGGAGCTCGGGTTCAAGGTGCTGCACATCTACGGCATGACCGAGCTGCAGGGGCCTTCGACCTATTGCGCGCCGCAGGACGCCTGGAAGGACCTTTCGCTCGAGGGCAGGGCGACCGAGATGGCGCGCCAGGGCGTGCGCTACCAGGTGGTCGACGGCCACATCGTCGCCGACCCGAAGACCTGCAAGCCGGTGCCGAAGGACGGCAAGACGATCGGCGAGATCCTGGTGCGCGGCAATACCGTGATGCTCGGCTACCTGAAGGACGCCAAATCGACCGCGGAAGCGTTCGCCGGCGGCTGGATGCACACCGGCGATCTCGCGGTCTGGCACCCCTCGAACTACGTCGAGATCAAGGACCGCAAGAAGGACATCATCATCTCGGGCGGCGAGAACATCTCCTCGGTCGAGGTCGAGATCGCGCTCTACAAGCACCCGGCGACCGCGCTCGCGGCCGTGGTAGCGCGGCCCGACGAGAAGTGGGGCGAATCGCCGTGCGCCTTCGTGCAGCTCAAGCCCGGCGCGCAGGCCACGGAGGCGGAATTCATCCAATGGTGCCGCGACAACCTGGCGCGCTACAAGGTGCCGCGCAAGGTCGTGTTCGGCAATCTGCCGACGACCGCG
>Ga0209640_10001316_pt1 | contig 20896 bp, 17 predicted proteins | sample RifCSP10_1_FD_184018 | JGI IMG/M metagenome (GOLD analysis project Ga0209640, IMG submission 184018) | Soil microbial communities from Rifle, Colorado - Rifle CSP2_sed 10_1 (SPAdes) (version 2) | ecosystem: Environmental > Terrestrial > Deep subsurface > Rock core/Sediment | place: Rifle...
CAGCTACCCGTGGCGATGGAACAGTTGGGGAGGAAATAACATCGAATGTTAAAACTATAAAATCAATTCCGCTCAAATTAACAAACCGTGAAAAGCTTCCTTTCAAGTTAAATGATATTGAAGTTCGCGGTGAAATATTTATGAACATAGATGACTTCGTTAAATTGAATAAAGAACGGTCTGCAAGAGGAGAAAAATTATTTGCAAACCCGAGGAACTCTGCTGCCGGGACACTTAAAATGCAGGATCCCAAAGAAGTTTCTAAAAGACCGTTAAATAATTTTGTTTATACTTTGATCAGCCCGGAAGATGAGCTAAAATCTCAGCAGGAAAATTTAGAACTTCTGAAAAAAATGGGTTTCCGGGTAAATCCTCATTTCAGAGCCTGTAATAATATTGATGAGGTCATAGCAGTTTGCCGCAAGTTTGAATCGATGCGCGAAAAGCTGGAATATGAAATTGATGGAGCTGTTGTAAAAGTAAATTCAATTATGCAGCAAAACAATTTAGGAAGTATTGCTAAATCTCCACGCTGGGCAGTTGCATTTAAGTTTAAATCAAGGCAAGCGTTTACTACAATTAATGATATAACCTGGCAGGTTGGAAGAACTGGTGCACTAACTCCGGTAGCAGAACTTGAACCGGTTTTTCTTGCTGGGTCAACTATCAGCAGAGCCACGTTGCATAATTTTGATGAGGTGCAGCGAAAGGATATAAGAGTTGGCGATAAAGTTGTTATTGAAAAAGGCGGCGATGTAATTCCCAAAGTAGTTTCTGTAGTTCTTGCTGAAAGGAAGAAAAACAGTAAACAAGTAAAAGCCCCGGCCAAATGCCCGACTTGCGGAAGTACATTGTTTAAACCCGAAAATGAAGTTGCATACTATTGCGAAAACACCGAATGCCCTGACCAGGTGAAAGGCAGACTGGAACATTTTGCTTCAAGAGGTGCAATGGATATTGAAGGATTAGGTGAGGCTTTGATCGATTTATTTGTGAGCAAAGGTTTTCTTCGTAATCATGCAGATATTTATAAATTAAAAGACAGAAAAGCTGAGCTGATTCAAATAGACAGGTTAGGTGAAAAAAGTGTTGATAATCTTCTCGAAGCGATTGAGAAAAGTAAAGGCCAGCCGTTCGATAAAGTTCTGTTTGCTTTGGGGATCAGATACGTGGGTTCTGGAGCAGCAAAAAAACTTGCTTCTCATTTCAAATCCATTGATAACCTGATGAAAGCCGGTGTTGAAGAGATTACTTCAGTGTATGAGATTGGAGAAAGCATTGCCCGAAGCGTTAAGCAATTCTTTTCCAATAAAAGTAATATTCAGATCATTCAGGAACTTAAAAAATCCGGGTTGCAGTTTGCATCCGTAAAAGAAAAAACGTCGGTAAAAGCAAATACATTTTTTTCCAATAAAACTTTTGTTCTTACCGGCATATTGAATAATTTTACACGTGAGGAAGCAGGATTAATGATTGAACGGCTCGGAGGCAAGGTAGCTTCCAGTGTAAGTAAAAATACAGATTTTGTACTTACCGGAGACAAAGCCGGATCAAAGCTGACAAAAGCCAGGGATTTAGGTGTGAAAGTATTGAATGAAGATGAATTCACAAAATTATTAGCAAAAGCAGAAGGCAAATGATTGAAGCATTAAGACAGCAAGCTGCAAAGTTAATGGCACGAAGGGTATTGAAGCCTTACAGATTTCAAGAAAGAAGTTTCTCAACTGTTTTTGAAAGATCCTTCGCTTTCCTTATCCTGATGCCGCTGGATGAAAGAGATTTCAGATTTGCAATAGAACTTTTAACGTTTCTGAAGAGCAATAAAAAAACACTTTTTATTATGACTCATGATTACAGGGTAAGTCTTCTCCCGGCAACCTTAAAAACAAATGTTATTGAGCACGGTGTTAACGACGTCAATAAACTTCAGCTCCCCTCAAAAAAACTTCTGAACCGGTTAAACGATATTCACTTTGATGTGGTTATCGATATGAACAGGACAGAACTGTTATTCTATAATTACATAACGAATAGCATTCAATCTGCTGTAAAACTGGGATTTACCAGACCAGACTCTGATAGATATTTTAATCTGCAGGTTGTAAATAACGAATCAAATCCTGAAATATCTTACCGGAATTTATTAAATTGTCTTAAAATGTTTTAAAGATTATAAATGAATTTTGAAGTAAAGAAAGAAAACGGGATTACAATTTTTAAATTGAATGAAAACCGGCTGGACACCAGCATTTCAGGTTTGCTGAAAGGTGAATTTACTATGCTGCTGAAAGTTGAAGGTGCAAAAAAATTTATACTTGATTTAAGTGCAGTCGAAAGCTGCGACAGCTCCGGCTTGAGTGCAATATTGGTTGCCAACAGGATTTTAAACACAACCGATGGGCAAATGAGAATAGCATCTCCTTCTGAAAAAGTTTATTCATTAATTAAAATAACACAGCTGGATCGTGTACTGCCCGTATGTGAAACTGTTGAAGAAGCATTTAACGACCTGAAAAAATAAATCATTATATTTTATTAATTTGTTGACAAAAGATTTTTATGAAAGCATCTCAATTTTGTTGAGATGCTTTTTAATTTTAAATATATTTATGATTTAATTCCGGCTTCAGGAAAATTTGGAAGGATCAGCTTCTGATAGATTACATAATAATAATTGTCTACCTTATTGGTTCTGCTGTTTTGGGAATTGCAGTTGGAGGAAAGCAAAAAAACGTAAGAGATTACTTCATCGGAAGCGATAATATTCCCTGGTGGGCAGTATGCTTTTCAATTGTTGCCGCTGAAACAAGCACGCTTACTTTTATTTCAATTCCCGGGTTAGCTTACCTGACGAATTTAAATTTTTTACAGGTTACAATTGGATTTTTAATCGGGAGAGTTGTTGTTGCCTATCTTTTTCTTCCAGCATACTTTAAAGGCGATTTACAAACCGCATACAGCTATCTTGAAAACAGATTCGGAAATAAGACCAGGTCCTTCGCCTCAGTAACATTTATATTCACAAGAGTTGCAGCCGATGGTGTGAGGTTATTTGCAACTTCAATCCCAATCTACCTGATTCTGAAAATTGATCCTTTATTTGCAATAATTATTGCAGCACTAACTGCTCTTCTTTATACATATTCCGGAGGACTGAAAGGTGTCATTTGGGTAGATGTTCTCCAAATGTTCATCTATGTGGGAGGAGCAATAATTGCCGGCATTTTTATTCTTAACTCTCTTCCAGATGGTTGGAATACGGTATTGTCGACAGCATCTTCAAACGACAAATTCGATATTTTTAATTTTGGTTTTGGTGGTGGTTTTGATGGTTTTATTAAGAATCCATATACATTTCTTGGAGGTATAGTTGGAGGAGCTTTCTTATCGATGGCATCGCACGGCACCGATCAATTAATTGTGCAGAGACTTTTAGCAACAAAGAAGCTGAAGAGTGCACAGAAAGCAGTTATTGGAAGCGGTCTAGTCATCATTCTGCAATTTGCATTATTTCTTGTTATAGGAGTAATGCTTTATGCTCATTACGGTCCGATGGATGTTAAGTCAGATGAAATATTTCCGATGTTCATAATTAATCATTTACCTGAAGGTGTTACCGGTTTGTTAATCGCAGGTTTGCTTGCTGCCGCAATGTCCACTCTGGCAGGTTCAATGAGTTCTCTTACATCCTCTGCAATGCTAGATATTGTTCTACCGGTGTTGAACAGAAATTATGATGAGAGAAAAAAACTTTTAATCTCCCGAATAATAACAATTATTTCTGCAGGGCTTCTTACAGCCTCAGCTTTATTATTTATAGACAGCTCCACGGCAGTTGTAGAAATAGCCTTAAGTATAGCTTCTTTTACGTACGGTGGTTTGCTTGGAACTTTTCTGTTGGGATTAATTAACAAAAAGGCAAATCAAAGAAGTGCCTTACTTGGATTTGCTTTTGGAATCGGATTCATGATTTTTGTAATTACGTCTGAATTAATCTCATGGACGTGGTTTACATTTATTGGAGTGCTTGTAACAATCTTTGCGGGAAGCGTCTTTAGTTTATTTAAATCTGGAAGTAATCAGTAATACTACCGGGAGTTTAGGCAATAAAATTTTCATTTCTATTATTTTCTCTGCATAAATCTTTGATGTAATGATATGACTCAAGATGTCCCATCTCCATTGCCTTTTTTAAATCACTGCAGCATCCTTCCCTGTCGTCCATCTTATTTTTAATCATTCCCCTTTCGAAATATGCTGCTTCGTGCCGGGGATTTTTCTCAATCGCAAGAGATAAATAATTGATTGCTTCTTGATTATTCTCTAGTTGTTTATAGCATAGAGCCAGGTTGAAGTAGGCTTCAGCATAATTACTTTCAGTATTTAAATAACTGGAAAAATCACGAATTGCGCGATTAAAAGCTCCCGCATCATAGTTAGCTAATCCACGGTAGTAAAGTGCATTCAGTTCCTTCATCTGCAGAGTGATTGATTCGGTAAAATCAGCGATTGAACTTTCAAAATTTTTTAACATAAGATTTGTTAACCCTCTGCAGTAATACCCGGTTGGTTCAAGAGGTTTTATTTCAACCGCATGGCTAAAATCCTCTAATGCTCCGTTGTAGTTTTGATCATTGCTTTTTTGAATACCGTTCCTAATCAAGTGAGTAATCTTATCGTTTTCTATATCAAAAAATGTTTTGAACCTGTTTAATTCATCTTTAATATTTTTGGAGGGAAGAGCACTCTTTATAAAGGAAGCATGTTTCTCTTTTATGGGCTTAGCTGGTGGTTCTAAAGTTCCTTTTTCAAGTTTACTTTCAAGTTCAGCTCTTTCGCGGTATGAGAGTTTTGGCTGGAATTCCTTTCCTCCACTCTTAAAGAATTTAATTATCATAATTAATAATGCTAGAGCAAAAACTGCTAAAATTAAATAAACCATTTTATGCCTTCATTTAATCTGATGAAGATATATTCAGACTATACAAAATTAGTACCTGAATAAAATTAGTTAAAAATTCATATTTTTGCATTATATCCAAATATTTAATGTAAAAAGTCCATTTTCAATTGCAAATATTAGATTATTTACTTATTGCTATCTACTTTCTAATCTCCCTGGGTATAGCGCTTTACTATTTCAAGCGAGCCGGAAAGAGTACTTACGAATTTTTCCTTTCAGGCAGGAATGTTCCATGGTATCTTGCAGGAATTTCTATGGTTGCAACAACCTTTGCTGCAGATACACCGCTTGCAGTAACAGAGCTTGTTGCAAAGAATGGAATTGCTGGAAATTGGCTCTGGTGGAATTTTGCATTTGGCGGTCTGCTCACAGTTTTTTTCTTTGCAAGACTTTGGAGAAGAGCAGGGATTATGACCGAAGCCGAGTTTGCCGAGATAAGGTATTCCGGGAAACCAGCAAGATTTCTCCGCGGCTTCCGTGCGCTGTATCTCGGTTTAATTATGAACGTAATTATAATGGGATGGGTGAACAAGGCTATGGTATCTATTCTTACCGGTTTCTTTGGAATAGGTGAAAATGAAGTTTACTTATACATTTTTGGATGTATGTTTCTCGTTGCTGTCTATTCTGCACTTTCAGGCTTGTGGGGGGTTTTGGTCACCGATGCATTTCAGTTTATCATGGCAATGACCGGCTGTATTATTCTTGCAGTAATTGTTGTTAATTCACCTCAGGTTGGTGGAATCTCAGGTATGCAGGAAAAGCTGCCGGATATTGTTTTTAACTTTTTCCCTGAAATTTCTGATGTTGAATCAACAGCCGGAACTTTAGCTCTAACCGTCGTTTCATTTCTTGCTTACATCGGAATAATATGGTGGGCTTCGTGGTATCCTGGTGCTGAACCGGGCGGAGGCGGTTATGTAGCTCAGAGAATGATGTCGGCGAAAGACGAGAAGCATTCTTTATTTGCAACACTTTTTTTTCAGATTGCACATTATGCAATTCGGCCATGGCCATGGATAATTGTCGGAATTTCTACCCTGATATTGTATCCGGATCTTTCAGCTAATGAGAAAGGTATGGGTTATGTGTATGCAATGAGGGATTTTCTTCCGGCAGGATTACAAGGATTGCTGATCGCAGCTTTCTTCGCTGCCTATATGAGTACTATTGCAACTCAGTTAAACTGGGGAACATCGTATATAATAAATGATTTTTACAGGCGGTTTATTAAAAGAGATAAAGATGAAAAGCATTACGTTTTTTCTTCAAGGGCAGTCACTATCCTTTTGATGATTGTCTCAGTGATTGTTACATTATTCATAACAAGTATATCAGGTGCCTGGCAGTTCATTATGGAATGCGGTGCAGGTGTTGGTCTGGTTTTAATTTTAAGATGGTTCTGGTGGCGCGTCAATGCGTGGTCGGAAATAACTGCCATGGTAACTCCGTTTGTTTTATACCCGGTAATCACTTCATTCGGGTACACATTTCCATTTACATTGCTAATTTTGGTTCCGGCTACGACTGCAGCTTGGCTCACAATAACATTTTTAACTCCGCCAACAGATTATGATACCCTGAAATCATTTTACATCAAAGTTCATCCCGGGGGGAAACTCTGGAAAAAAATTTCGGATGAAATGCCTGAAGTAAAAAGCGATGGAAATTTTTTAAAAATGTTTGTTAACTGGATATTTGGTGTTGTGTTGGTATATTCAATTTTATTTGGAACAGGGGAACTTATTTTTGGAGACTATTTACAATTTTTTATTTATACTGCCGCAGCAGTTGTATCCATAATTATTATATATAAAAATCTTTCGGATATGGGTTGGAAATCAGCGGTTGATTAATTAATGATGAATCTCAAAGATGAACTAAGAAATATAAAACTCATTGTCTCAGATATTGACGGAACTTTGGTGTCTGATGATGGCACAATCGGAACCGAAACAAAAAAGCTAATAAAACAATTATCGGAACTGGGAGTTACTTTTACTCTTGCGACCGGTAGGCTGCATTCGGCTGCTGAAGAAATTGCAAAAGAAATTGCACTTGAAGGACCAATCATTTCATTGGATGGGAGCCTGATCCGAACCTATCCTGAAGATAAAATAATTTATGAAAATTTTATCAAGCATAAATACGTTAACAGGGCACTTAAATTTGCAGAAGAAAATCTTTTTAATATTGTTCTATGTCATGCTGATAAAGTTTATTACACCGAACAGAATACAATAATTCCCGAACTGTTAAGCAAATACGGCGCAATTTATGAAGAAGTGAGTTCATACAATGATTATATTAATGGTACTTTGGAAATTGTTTTCACGAGCGATATGAAATATGCATTAAAAAAAGTCGCCGAACGTTTTATATTTCCTTATTCACTTGGGTGCAGCATTTCATTTTTCAGATCGCAAAGAAGAAATAATATTTTTTATCTCGAAGTCAGGAAATCCGGGTGCAGTAAAGGAACCGCGCTTAAAAGAGTTTTAAAATACCTGAATATAAAAACATTTGAAGCAGCAGTTTTAGGTGATTGGTATAATGATATCAGTTTATTCGACACGAAAGCGCTTAAAGTTGCCGTTGCCAATGCCATTCCTGAAATATTAAAGAAAGCTGATATAATAACAAGCAGAACAAATAATGAGGAAGGTGCCTCAGAGTTTTTTGAAATGATATTGAGGGCAAAAAAAGGATTGCTATGACTCAGCAGGAAATCAAAAACAGGAAAAACGGAATTTTATTAAAATTGCTCCTGGGAATAGTTACAGTAATAATTATTGTTATGATGTTTCCTAAAGGCGAATCCATCGAGTTTGAAATTTCGGAAGGTGCAATCTGGCTTTATGATGATTTGATAGCCCCATTCAGTTTTCCAATTAAAAAAAGTGAAGAAGTTTACAGGCATGAAGTCAGAGAAGCAGAAAGAACAGTTTACCCCGTATTTGTAAGCACACCTGAAAATTCTCAAAAGAGTATCGATTCATTAAAAAATTACAGCAGCTATCTGCTCAAAATCATTGATGAGCTGATTGGCACGGAACCGGAATCCTTTACCAGTCCTACCTTCCTGAGTACTTCGTCATTTTCAAAATTTATGAATCTCCGGATAAGGGAAAGAAATCTGCTCAGATCAAGAGACCCCGATCTTAAAGATATTTTTGTGAAGGTAGGAACTATCCTCAGTTCTGTTTATAATAAAGGTGTGATGAGTATTGATGCGGGCCAGGAGGTCAGAGACAGCATTGCAGTCCGGTCAGGCAGGATAGACAGAATTGAACCTATCTCAAAATATTTATTCATGAACCAGGTAAGGACCGAAGTAGAAAATGAAATTGCAAAGCTTAACTATTCTAATGATCTTGAAAATGCCCTTATCGAGTATTCTGCTCACTTCATTTTTCCAAACCTGGTTTACAGCGATGAACTCACAAAAGAATTATTTGAACAGGCGAGGAATAATGTTTCAAAGTACACAGGAATCGTAAATGAAAATGAAAGAATTGTAGCAAAGCATGACAGGATTACAAAAGAAGCAAAACTGAAAATAGAATCGTATAAGGAAGCAAAGGGGGAGATGATTGGCAATGAAGGTATAATTCTTCAGCATATCGGTAAGTTTATTCATATCGGATTACTTGTGGCACTGCTTGTAACCTACATTTTTCTATTCAGAAAAAAAATATTTTATAACACACAAAAACTGATGATCATTCCAATCCTGCTGATCTTCATTTCATTTATCACTTTCCTAATTAACCAATTGCAGGTTCAGGCTCCGGTTCAGTTCCTGATATTCATCCCGGCTGCCTCGATGCTGTTTACAATAATTTTTGATTCACGTGTGGGATTTTATTCCACTGTTATTATTGCTTTAATCCTTGGAGCTTTAAGGGGAAACGATTACACCTTTATGGCGATGAACCTGATAGCAGGGGGAATTTCTGTTTATTCCGTCAGAGATATTAAAAACCGTTCTCAAATATTCAGATCATTTTTATTTATTCTCCTGGGATATTTTCTTTCGATCCTTGCTTTCGGTCTGGAAAGATTTTCACCTTACGATTCCATGCTGATTGAATTTGCATTTGCAGCATCCAATGCTTTGATAAGTCCTGTTCTCACTTATGGGCTGCTGATATTTTTTGAAAGATTGTTTAAAATTACTACAGACCTCACATTGCTTGAACTGTCCAATTTTGACCGCCCGTTATTACGTGATCTTGCAAGAAAAGCTCCCGGCACATTCAACCATTCAATGACGATGGGAACAATAGCAGAAGCTGCCGCTGAAAAAATTGGTGCAAACCCATTGCTGGCAAGGGTTGGAGCTTATTATCATGATATAGGTAAAACAATCTCACCGCAGAATTTTGTAGAGAACCAGCTGAATGAAATAAACGTTCACGAAAATTTAAAACCAGAGGAAAGTATAGATTTAATTCTGAACCATGTGAAAGCCGGGATTGAGCTCGCTCACGAAAATAATATTCCCCAGGAAATTGTTGATTTCATCCCGATGCATCATGGTACAACAGCGATGACTTTTTTCTACGAAAAAGCAAAAAAACTTTATAGTGAACAAAAAGTTGACGTTAATCTTTTCCGTTATCCCGGTCCCAAACCTAACACAAAGGAAACTGCAATTGTGATGCTGGCTGATGGATGCGAATCTGCTGTGCGTTCTATCCGTGAACCGGATCCCGTCAAAGTCGAAAATGTAATTGGTAATATTTTTAAAGAACGGACACAGGATGGACAGCTGGAAGAATCACCTGTTACTCTCAAGGATATTACAAATATGAAAGAAGAATTTTTGAAAATTTTACTCGGGCAGCATCATAAAAGAATTAAATATCCCCGGCAGGAAGAAATGGAAAAGGGTTCGGCAGAAGAGAAAAAGAACTAATGGACCTGTTTCTAAAAGAATATTTATCTTCTCTAAAACTTGAAAGAAACTTATCTGAAAATACTATATCATCCTACAAAAATGACATTCGTACTTTTATAGGTTTTTTATCGTCACGGAATATTAATGATCCGGATGAGATTACATTCCAGCAAATAAATTCATTTTTTTCTTCTCTCTCAGATCTTGGTTTAAGCGATACTTCAAGCGCAAGATACAATTCATCTCTGAAAGGATTTTTCAAATATCTTTTCCTCAACAGCTACATCAGGATCAACCCGATGGATAGAGTCGCTTCGCCAAAGATTCATAAGAGCTTACCTGTTGTCTTAAATGTAAGTGAGATTCAAAAAATACTTGATGCACCGGATATTAATAAAAAACTTGGTATAAGAGACAAGGCAATCCTTGAAATGTTTTATGCCTGCGGTTTGCGCGTTTCGGAATTACTGGGCATCAAATTATCCGATTTATTCTTTGACCAGGAAATGATCAGGGTGTTTGGAAAAGGATCTAAAGAAAGACTTGTCCCGATTGGAAGTTCGGCAATAAACTGGACTGGAGAATATTTAAAAAAGAGCAGACCTCTGCTGATAAAAAAACTTAAAAGTGCCAACTATCTTTTTCTGAATAACAGGGGAACAAAACTCACCCGGATGTCAGCCTGGAAAATAGTTGACCGTTACGTTAAAGAAGCCGGGATTAAAAGAAAAGTTCATCCGCATACGTTCAGACATTCGTTCGCGACTCATCTTTTAGAAGGCGGAGCTGATCTTAGGGCTGTTCAGGAAATGCTGGGACACGCAGATATCTCGACCACTCAGATTTATACACATATTGATCGTGAATACCTTAAGCAGGTTCATAAAGAATTTCATCCGAGAGGATGAATTATTTACTTACAAAAATATTTTTCTTCTTGCTGCATACCATTTTCTTTAATTATATCTGCATTCAAAATGGATTTTATTTTAAGTAATTTCATCTGCAATAATTAAGAAATGTGGAATTTCCTGATGCCTAAGTCTGCTCAAATACTGTTCCTGGCTGGATTAATATTCTTTCAGTATGCCTGTGAAAATCAAAAAAAACCGGCAGACGAAAAAAACATTAACAGCACTTTAAATGAACAGAAAGATTCTCTCTCCCATTTTGCATATGTTGCCCTTGCTTACGGCAAACCGGCGATTTATAAATACGATATCGTGAAAGGAAATTTTGAACTTCTATGGTGGGATCAGGACGATTTTGTGATTGCCTTAATTACTGATCACAAAACCAACATTTCATTTTTTATAACCGCACGAAAAGTCGGCCAGAAAGGTAATTTCCCTTTTATAAGCAATATTGAACTTTACAGAATTAACCCAAAGGTCACTGAGGTCGATTTTATAAGCAGCATCGGTAATTCTATGCAGATAAATGCTTACTGGAATGATGAAGGAAATTTTGAACTGGTGTTTACCGACATTGATAAGACAATATCATCTTACATAAATAAGTGCGTCCAGGTATACAACTCTTTTGGAAAAATTATTGATGATAAAGTTGAAACTTTCGATCTGGCAAAAACCGGCTATCCGCAGCTTCTTCCGAAAAAAAGTTCAACTGTGTCTGAATCCGGACGGTATGGAATTTCGGAAATTAATGATTCAGTTTATCTGAGAACAGCGGGAGATAAAAAAGAACAATTTATCACGCTGATTGATGGCAGCATTTCGGAAGTAGGCTGGAGCAGAGACGAAGATTATTTATTCTTCTCGACTTCCAACGCAAAAGGTAGCACAGATAAATCAAAAGATTCTCCGGTTTCAGGACTTTATATATATGATATCAATAAAGATTCATTGGTCTCAAGCTGGATAGGACCTGGCAGAAAAGATTTTTTTACGACTGGTGATTTATTGATATTTGAAGACGGTCTTGCAGAAAACTCATATATCGTTGTTTATAATTTCAGGGAAGCTGAGCAATTGAATACATTTACCCGGAAAGGCGGCAGCGGCTTAAAAAACATTTCAGAAAAGAAACATTAGCCCCGTGTATGAAGTCGTATTTTAAAATTCTAAATTATGTTCGTCCCTACTGGAAGCATTTGATTTTAACTTTTGTCTTCTCCCTGTTATTTGCTGCATTCGGTGGGATGTCCGTTTATCTTACGATTCCATTGCTTGATACATTGTTCCAGGAATCATTGAGCAAAGCCGGCACTGAACAGGTTGTTCCCGAATCCACAGAAAGTATAATGCCAGACTGGATAACCGGAATTGCTAATGATATTTCCGATTACTTCAGAGAAATGGTTTTAACCGGCGAGCAGGTTGACGTACTCGTTAAGATATGCATTGTTATCTTCCTCGCATTTTTCTTTAAAAATGTTTTCGGTTATCTGCAATCTTATTTTATGGCATACGTTGAGTACGCTTCGATGAAAGATCTCAGAGATTCTGCTTACCGTCATTTACACCAATTGCCGTTGAGTTATTTTAAAAAAGAACGTGTCGGGAATCTCATCTCAAGGTTTACAAACGATGTTAATAAAGTTCAGGAAAGTATTTCTGCAACTTTCAATAACCTGATTAAAGAACCGATCGTGATAATTGTATTCCTCGGAATAGCTGTTGGAATAAGCTGGCAGTTAACAGTGTTTGCTCTGATTATTCTGCCGGTATCTATGTTATTTATACTTTGGATCGGGCTAAAGATTCGCAAGCAAAGTTCTGTTGTGCAGGCGAAAATTGCAGACATTACAAGTGTACTCCAGGAGACTATTTCGGGAGTTAAAATTGTAAAAGCTTTCGGTATGGAAAATTTTGAAAATAGGAAATTTGAAAAGGAGACCGGTAGTTTTCTGAAATTGATATTAAGAATAGTGCGGATAAGAAATGCTGCATCTCCGATAACAGAACTTATCAGTGTACTCGTGGGTGTGATTATTATTTATTACGGTGGTTCACTGGTCCTGCAGAAAGATATGATTTCGGCCAGCCAGTTTATGGGATTTTTAATTGCGATATTCCAGATGATGAGCCCAATTAAAGAGTTAAGTACAGTGAACAGCAGGATGCAGGAAGCAAGCGCTGCTGCAGATAGAATCTTCGAAATACTCGAGACTGAGCCTTACATAAAAAATTTACCCGGTGCAAAAGAGCTTAGAATATTTTCAGATGTAATAATTTTTGAAAACATTTATTTTCAATTTGATGATTCCGCTGAATTGATTCTTGACAACATAAGTTTCCCGGTCAGGAAGGGAGATATAATTGCACTTGTCGGTCCAAGCGGCGGTGGAAAATCAACTTTGGTAGATTTAATTCCAAGATTTTATGATCCAACAAAAGGAAGAATTCTGATTGACGGCAATGATATAAAAGATGTTACTATCGAATCCTTAAGAAGCAAGATGGGTATTGTCACGCAGGAAACTTTTTTATTTAACTCAACCGTGAAAGATAACATTGCTTATGGATTGACTGATTTTCCGATGGATAAAATAATTGAAGCTGCAAAAACTGCTAATGCGCATGAATTTATTATGGAAATGACAAATGGTTACGATACAATTATCGGGGAAAGAGGTATTAAACTTTCCGGAGGACAAAGACAACGATTAACGATTGCACGTGCATTACTAAAAAATCCGGATATAATGATCTTTGATGAAGCAACATCTGCCCTGGATAACGAATCCGAAATTCTTGTTCAGCAGGCAATCGAAAGATTGATGCAAAACAGAACCACATTTGTAATCGCACACAGGTTAAGCACTATCCGGAATGCAACAAGCATTCTTGTATTGGATAAGGGGAAGATAATACAAACAGGTACACACGAAGAACTTATACGAGCGGAAAAAGGTTTGTATAAAAAATTATACGAGATGCAGTTCAGGGATTATTAATGCTGAATGAAAAAAAAACTGATGTCAGAATACTTGACTACGCCATCCTCGTCTTTAGTCTCATCTTCGTGCTCAGCCTGAGCAACTCCATTTTTGTAAATCAGATTGGATATTTCTTCACCCTGATATTTTTATTGATCAGGTACGCTGTTACTCGTGAAAACCAATTTAGAAAAACAGGATTGGAGATTGCATTTCTACTTTATCTTCTTGCTGAAATTTTATCGACAATATTTTCCGATCATTTCTCCGATTCATTCCAGAATCTAACTAAACGGGTGATTCTGATTCTTATAGTTTATACCGTCATTGCCGCAACAACTGATTTAAAAAGAGGTAAACTTTTTTTAAAGCTTTACATTGCCGGGACAATCATTACTGTATTAATCTATCTTTACCTTTCTTTTGACTACTTCATAAATAATATTTACAACATAACACAATCAGGTCCTTCATTATTTCAATACCCGATAACAGCAAGCGAAATAATGAGCTTTACAGTAATTTTCATGTTTGCATTCCTTGTAAATGAAAAGACAAATATTAAAACAAAATTATTTTTGTTTGCAGGATTTTTGATTTCAGCTCTTGCTTTGTTTGCAACTTATAAAAGAACTGGCTGGATTGGAGCAGCATTTGGAATCTTGGTAATTCTGATCGTAAGGAAGCAATGGAAAATGTTAATTACCTGTGTCATTTTATTGGTGATGCTGCTTCAGTTTGAAAATAACATAAGTGAACTAGTTATTTATGATGCATCAAATTCAGATTTAAAAGAGCTATCCAGAATTAAAACCGAAGGCAGAGCTAATCATGTTTTTCACCTGGACAATTATAAAGTTGTCAGCGATTATGAAAATGGAATCAGCATTTACAAAAATTCAGTGTTGATTAAAAATCTCCCGACACCTGCACCTGTAATATCTTTTTCACACTTTAAGGGTGATTTATTCCTGGCAAGCCTGGTTGATACAAGATTTCTTGTCCTCAGGAAAGACTCACTTAATTTTATTGTGGTTGATGAAATCATTCCGCCCGGTTATACCGTTAATTATAAAATTGCAAATGGCTTGCTGTATGTTCTAGACTCAGATAGCGGACTCACAATTTATGAATTTAAAAATGAGGGGATCAAAATTTTTAAATATCCTCAATTCGGCAATTACAAATTTCTTTTTGTTGATTCTTTAAAGATATATTTATCTTCAGTTGATTCGGGACTATCAGTTTATGCATTAGAGAAAAATCTTCCTGGTAAAAGAATTTATTCCGATAAGAAAAAAAACCTGGAATACCTGTTTCACGGTAAAGATATTTTAATTGCTTCATACCCTGACGGTATAATTTATTTTAAAACAGACAATGAACAACTCAGGCTTTTAAGTAAAATTGGCTCGATAAATAATGTAAGAGGTGTTGCGAGCTCAGATTCAGGTTTTTACATTATTAAGGGAGCCGGTGAACTCATTGAATTGAAACTTACTGAAAACGATTTTTTAGAAATAAGCCGAACTTTCAATCTCGGGTTTATACCTAATTCAACTAGTTATATCAATGGAAAGCTATATTTAACAAAAGTAAAAAGAAGCAGACTGCTGAGCATTTTCGATCCTTATATTCCTTCAAACTTTAACCGTATTGCTTTGTGGAGAGCTGGCTTTGAAATTTTTAAAGACCACCCGTTGTTTGGTGTCGGTGATATCGATCTGGCAGAATATTACAAACAATACAAACGTCCGTTCGATAAAGAAATCCAGGGACATATGCATAATAACTTTATACATTTTCTTGTAACTCTCGGCTTGTTTGGATTACTGGCTTTGCTGTTCCTGTTTGCAAGGATGATTATTATTGATTATAAAATTTATAAAGACGTGAAAGACCAGCCATTTCATTCTTCACTTGCACTTGGAACGCTCGCCGCCTGCTGCGGATTCCTTGCGTCCGGATTGACTGAATTAAATTTCTGGGATCACGAAATTCAAACTATGGTTTGGTTCACATTTGGTTTAAATATTGCTTTATTTTTATTGTCAAAAAAAGAAAGTCGTTCCTGACAGATGGATAAACCAGACACAAAAAAAATACTCGACACTGTTACAAAATATTCCTCCGAATTAAAGGATGTAAATGAGCTTGCAATAATTCTTGCTGCAGGACATGGTAAAAGGTTGAAATCTGAAAAATCAAAAATGCTGCATACAATTCTTGAAGTGCCGACAGTTGAAAGAGTTTACAATGCCTGCATTAAAGCGATTAAAGAAATAAACGTAATCATAGTTGCTGGAATTAAAGCAGTCGATGTAATGCACGCTCTCGGCAAAAAAAGAAAAATGATTTACGTTTACCAGGAAGTCCAGCACGGAACCGGACACGCTGTACAGGTTGCACTTGAAGGATTAAAAAATATTCCTGCAGATGCAATTGTTTACATTCTTCCAGGTGATATGGGACTGATTGATGCTGAAACCATAAAACAATTCCGTGAAAAGTTTTTAAAATCTAAAGCTGATATGATCGTTCTTACTGGCTTATATGAGGGAAAATCAGAGGATAATTATTACGGAAGAATGGTAAGGGCAAAAGATGGGATCGGAAATGTTATACAAATAATGGAACATACAGATATTATCGCTTTGCCTGATGATAAGCCTTACAAAGTGAATTACAGAGGAAAAGAATATTCTTATACGAAAGATGAATTGATAAAAGACAACGAGTACAACTCAGGTGTTTTTGCTTTCAGGTACAGCAAGCTTTCTGAAACTATCGGCGAGGTTAAAAGTGAGAATGTTCAAAACGAAATTTACCTCACTGATCTCATATCAATTTTTAATAAGAAAGGTTACCCGGTTGCAGCAATGGCAGCAGAAAAAAATTATGTTGTAATGGGTTTTAATACGCAGGAAGTTTTGAAAGAAATGAATGAGATAGCACGAAGGCATTACACTGACGGATAAAAATAAAAACTAATCTGCCCAGGAATATAACAGCAAGAATTAATATCAAAATAAAAAACCCCCCATTCCCGAAGAACTTTTTTCATAAATAAATATTTTTTTCAAACTTACTTCGCAGCTTCCAGCTTATTAAGGTACCTTGTTAATCTTGCTTTCTTTCTTGCGGCTGTGTTTTTATGAAGCTTTCCTCTGTCTGCATTCCTATCGATTACGCTGACAGCTTCCTTGTATAATATAACTGCTTCTACTTTATTTGTTGAGCTGAGCATTTTTTTTACGGTCGATTTAATCCTGGAGTTAATGTTCTTATTAACAACGCGTTTATGTTCATTAGTTCTTATTCTCTTCTTTGCTGATTTGAGAGTTGCCATTTAGTATGAATCCTTATCTTTTTTGCTTAAAATGAGTGCCAAATATAGCTTATTGAGGGTTTGAAATCAACAGGCGGATGGCTAATTTTTAATTGCAAAATTCAATCAATTAAGATGCTTTTACCAAATTTTTCTGATAAAAGTATAATTCTCAAGTTTATCAAAATATTAATAGTGTAACACAGTGCTAAAAGTAAATGAAATATTTTATTCCATCCAAGGAGAAAGTTCCAAAGCCGGGCTGCCCTGTGTTTTTGTTCGGCTCACGAATTGTAATCTTCGCTGCACATACTGTGATACGGAGTATGCTTTTTATGAAGGCAAAGATTATTCAATAGATGAGATTATTGAGGAAGTAAAAAAATATAACTGCAAATTAGTTGAAGTGACCGGCGGTGAACCTCTTATGCAGGATGAAAGTAAAGATCTAATGAAACAATTATGTGATGAAGGTTTTAAAGTGCTCCTGGAAACAGCAGGCAATATGCCGATTGATGTCATCGATAACAGAGTAATGATTATTATGGACTTAAAGTGTCCTTCAAGCGGTATGATGAAAAAAAATCTGTATGAAAATATTGATCATCTGAAAAAAACAGATGAAGTGAAATTTGTCATTGGTACTCATGAAGATTATGAATGGTCAAAAGAAATTCTGGGCAAGTATAACTTGAATAAAAAATGTATTGTGCTTTTCTCCTGTGTTTTTGATAAGCTTGAACCGCTTACATTAGTTAGCTGGATTTTAGAAGACAAACTTGATGTGAGATATCAATTGCAGATGCACAAGTATATCTGGCATCCTGAAACGAAAGGGGTATGATGAAAGTCGCAAAAGAATTCAGATGGGAAATGGGTCACCGTCTTCCGGAACATTTTGGATTGTGTAAAAATATTCACGGACACTCTTACAAAATGATTGTTGAGTTTGAAGGGGAACTTAACAAGCAGGGAATGGTTGTTGATTTTTATGATGTCGAAAAGATTATTAATCCTTTAATTGAAAAATTAGATCATGCTTTTATGGTCAGCAAAGACGATAAAATTGTTCTTGAATTTTTAGAAAGGATGAATTCAAAAAGAGTTGTTGTGGATTTTGTATCAACAGCGGAAAATATTTCCAATTATATGCTTGCCGAAATAAAAAAATCTTCATTGCCTGCAACTATAACTGAAATAACAGTACGGATTTATGAAACAGAGCACGATTATGCGCAAGCAGGAATTAATCTCTGATTTTATATTTGATTGTAAATTATGCGGTTGTTTGATTGCGATGTAAAAGGGTAATCACTTAACCATCTTTTCTAATTTAAGGATCTCATCTCTGATTGATGCAGCTTTTTCAAACTCCAGATCTTTGGCTGCCTGGTGCATCTGCTCTTTCAACTGTTCAATCAAATCCTGTTTCTGTTCTTTGTCCATGTATTTCAAAATAGGTTCAGCAACTTTAGCAAAACCGTAGTCTTCTTTTTCATCTCTCTTTCTAATATCTGCAATTGAAGTCGAATTTAAAATTTCTTCAGTACTTTTATAAATGGTTATGGGCGTAATATTGTTTGTCTGATTATACTCACGTTGGAGTTTTCTTCTTCTGGTAGTTTCGTTTATAGTTTTTTGCATCGAATTTGTTATAACATCGGCATACATAATAACTTTTCCGTCAACGTTTCTTGCAGTTCTTCCTGCAGTTTGCATAAGCGATTTTTCACTGCGGAGAAAACCCTCTTTATCAGCATCAATAATTGCAACAAGAGAAACTTCCGGTAAATCCAGCCCCTCTCTTAAAAGATTTACACCAACCAGAACATCAAATTCACCTAATCTTAAATCACGGAGTATCTCGACTCTTTCAAGAGAATCAATGTCACTATGGATGTATCGGACTTTCACTCCGATTTTATCAAGATAATCTGAAAGATCTTCAGCCATTTTTTTTGTTAAAGTGGTTACAAGAGTTCTCTCACTTTTTAATGCTCTTTGTCTTATTTCATTTATCAAATCATCAATCTGTCCTTTTATCGGACGAACTTCAATTTCGGGATCGAGCAAACCTGTGGGACGGATAATCTGTTCGACAATAACTCCGCCGCTTTTTTCAAATTCATATTCTGACGGAGTTGCGCTTGCAAAAATAAGCTGGTTTATTTGCGATTCGAATTCTTCAAACTTCATTGGTCTGTTATCCAAAGCTGATGGAAGACGGAATCCGTACTCAACTAAATTTTCTTTTCTTTTTCTATCGCCGTTATACATTGCTCTAAGCTGTGGAACTGTGACGTGTGATTCATCAATTATTAAGAGAAAGTCTTTGGGAAAATAATCGAACAGTGTATATGGTCTTGATCCGGGAGATCTTCCATCCATATGCCGTGAGTAGTTTTCAATCCCGGAACAGTAGCCAATTTCCTTCATCATTTCAATATCAAACCTAGTTCGCTGTTCAATTCTTTGTGCTTCCAGATATTTCTCTTCTCTCCTGAAATATTTCAATTGCTCTTCAAGTTCGATTTCAATATTATAAATAGCCTTTTGAAGCTTATCACGATCGGTTACAAAATATTTTGCTGGATAAAGAGGGGAAGATTCAACTTCATTTAAAACTTCGCCGGTGATTGAATCGATTACGGATAATCTTTCAATCTCGTTATCCCAGAATTCGATCCGCAAAGCTTCTTCATACTGATATGCCGGGATGATCTCGACCACATCGCCCCTGGCACGGAAAGTTCCTCTTGTGAAATCAGAATCATTCCGGACATAATGGATGTCTATCAAATCACGTAATAATTTTTTTCTTTCAACCCTTTGACCTTTTTTCAGAAACATTATTTGATCAGCATATTCCTGTGGTGCACCAATTCCATAAATACAGCTTACACTTGCAACAACAATCACGTCATCTCTTCCTTCGATTAAAGAAGTTGTTGCCTTTAAACGAAGCCTGTCTATTTCTTCATTAATTGAAAAATCTTTTTCAATATAAAGATCGCTGGAAACGACATAAGCTTCGGGCTGATAGTAGTCGTAATAGCTGATAAAAAACTCGACAGCATTTTCAGGAAAGAAGCCTTTAAACTCCGAATAAAGCTGTGCAGCAAGAGTTTTATTGTGAGAGATTACCAGGACTGGTTTATTAAACTGTTCAATTACATTTGAGACTGTGAAAGTTTTTCCGCTTCCGGTAACACCGAGCAGGGTTTGAAATTTGTCTCCTCTTTTCAGTCCTTCGGATAATTCTTTTATTGCATTTGGTTGATCGCCGGAGGGTTTATAATTAGAGACGAGTCTAAATTTTTTCATCTTTATTAATAGAGCAAAACTTCATGAGCATGAAAAATGTTATTCGCACTGAGATGGCCCCGTAAAATTATTATTTCGGCGGTTTTGATATTTTCCGGGATTTTATCTGCATTTACTTGAAAAACGCTTTTATGTTTATCAGTCACATAAAATGTGGCACCGCCTTGAGCAGTTTTATTAATTCCTTTCTCAGCATCCAACAAAACTTTTATATCTTTAACGGCGTTATTATTCGGGTCAAAATCTTTAAAAGATCCTAGTTCTTCTGTTGGCGCGAAGTATACAATATAAACTAAAAACAGAACAACAATAATTAATATGGGCAGAATAAGCTTTTGTAAGGATTTCATGATTATTTCCGATTAATTTTGATAAATCAAATTTAGTGAATTTTGTTTCTACTATTCAATATAAATGAAAGAGTGAACCAAAGATATTATGGCTGGGATTTTACATTGGGATTTTTATTTCCTCTAA
>Ga0209640_10001317_pt1 | contig 20891 bp, 18 predicted proteins | sample RifCSP10_1_FD_184018 | JGI IMG/M metagenome (GOLD analysis project Ga0209640, IMG submission 184018) | Soil microbial communities from Rifle, Colorado - Rifle CSP2_sed 10_1 (SPAdes) (version 2) | ecosystem: Environmental > Terrestrial > Deep subsurface > Rock core/Sediment | place: Rifle...
CAGCACCTCCGCGATTTCGCCCGGCGCCGGGATATGCGCACCGCCGTCGAATTTCCACACACGACCCAGGACCCCGGAGGTGATGTCGAACAGGCCGTCGGACAGCTCGTGCAGGTTGGCCGCGAAGTCGAGCAGCTTCGCCGTCTCTTCGTCCACGGTGACCAGCCGGCCCTCGCTGGTATTGATCGCGTGAATGATGTTGTCCGCGCGGTAGCGGCTGAACTTCTGCTCGATGCGCCACGCGGTGCGGGCAATGGACTCGACGACCGCGCGCGCCGCCTGCTCGTCGTCGGTGTCGAGGAGAACTTCGCAGGGACCCGCCATGGCGCGAAAGCGGCCGACGCAGTGGTCGCTTTCGCGCGCCAGCCGGATCCCACCCGCCGCGGCCTCAGAACCGGAATCGATAGCTGAACTGGGCGATGATGGCATTCAGGTCGGCGCTGGTCTCGCGATTGAACTGGTTGCCGATCAACAGGCTGTCGGCGACATTGCCGCTCTGCTGGTAGTACTCGAGCCGGATGCTGAACTCGTTGCCTCCCGCGGTCTCATGGCCGAATTTCACCCCTGCGGTGATGCCGCCGAACTCCGCGAGCCGGTAATCGGCCGATGCGTACTGCGGCAACGGTTCGCCGTCGACCAGGCTCATTCGGTAGAACTCCGCCGCGGTCTGCGTGTAGTAGCGCAGGTGCGGCTCGATGTAGCTCGTCCCGCCGATCGGCCAGCGCAGGCGCGCTTCCAGCGTGTGGGAATCGATCTCCCAGTCGTCGGTCATGTAGCGGTAGGAGACATTCAGCACCTTGCCGCCCAGCCAGGTCCTGGCCTCGGCATAGAGGCCATGCTTGGTCCGCAAGTCCGGGCGGTTGTCGAACCGGTAGATCCCGGACGGGCCCCGCTCGCCCGGCGGCGGCGTGCGTGCAATGGTGTCGCCGGTGACCGGATCCACGACGCTCATGAACTTGTAGGGATCGTTGAGATAGCCGCTCGAATCGCTGAAGGAGTAGTTCACGCGCACGACCGTCGTGCGGTTGATCACCTGGGCGACGCCGACGACCACGTCCACGATGTCCTTGGTCTCCGAACCGCCCCGGTTGGAAAGGTCGTCGACGTCCGGCATCCGCGAAAGGCCCACCGGCACGCCGCCCACCGGATCGCTCTCGTCCTGCGAGTACGCGAGCGCCGCGCTCAGGGTCGTGTTGCGGTGGTTGAAGTCGCGGGTCAGCCGGACGTTGCCCCCGGCGTGGGTGTAGTCGTACTCGTCGGAGAAACTGGCGCCCGCGGAAACCGTGTAGAGCCCCGCGAACGGCTGGGTCCAGTTCGCGGTGACCGCGTACCGGGTATCCAGGAAGGTGTCGTCGAGCGGAATCTCGCCGCCGGGCGTCGTGTACACCTTGTCGCCGGACGGGCTCGTGAAAGTCTGCGGGCCGTCGAGTGCGATCGCGCCGCTCGGCGACGCGCCCGACAGCGTGTCGGCGGTGATCGAGAAGTCGAGGGCTTTCCCATCGCCGAAATCGCGCTTCGCATTGACGCTGAGGCTGGCGTCCTGGACGCGGTCGTCGCTCTCGCCGTAATAGAGCAGGGCGGATTCGATCTCCCACCGGTCATCGTCGTCGGCCGCCGCCGCCGGCGGGGATTTCGCGCTGCCGAGCAGCGCACAGGTCGCGGCGGCGAGGGCGACGCCGAGGCGCTTGTCGTTGTCTGCCATCAGTTGCAGCCGCAGCCGCCGCCGCCGAAACCGCGGCCGCCGCTGGATGCTTCCTTGCTGAAATAGATGTGATCGTCGAACGCCGCATCGAGCGGCGCACCGTCGAGCTGCATCTCGCGCTTGGCGAGGATGTCGCGCTCCCAGGGCGAGACCTGCGCGCAGCCGGCGAGCGCCAGCAGCAGCAGTGCCGTCAAAATCCTCCTCATCCCGGGTTCTCCTTGGCGAGCAGCAGTTTGCGGAGCGTCGCCTCGTACTCCACACGTTTGGCATTCAGGAAGCCGGCGTGACGGACGACCAGAGCCCCGCTGCGGTCGAACACGAACGAGCTCGGCATCACCGGCACGTCGTATTGCGCCGGCAGGCGGCCCGCCGGGTCGTAGACGACTTCGAAATGGATCGGCGTCTCGGCCAGGAATCGATCGGCGTCGATGCGCTCCTTGTCCACGTTGATGCCGATGATCACGAGCCCCTGGCCGCCGTATTTCGCCTGCATCGCGTTGAGCCAGGGGATCGAGCTGCGGCAGGGCGAGCACCAGGATGCCCAGAAATCGACGAGTACGACCTGGCCGCGAAAACGTGCGAGATCGAGCGCCTGTTCTGCATCGGGCCCGGCTGCCGGCGCGGCAGCCATCATGAACGTCAGCATCGCCAGCATCAGCCATCGGCCAGGCAGTCGGCCGGCATTCAGTATGATCCATTGAATCAATGCGTTAGCCCTCAATGGGGAAGCGGCGCGGCCACAGGCTCCTGGGCCTCGAGTCGGGCAGTCGGAGGATTGGACTGACGGGCGGAGCGGAATCAATCGCGACAGGACGCACGGCCGTGCGCCCGGACGGCGGCCGCGGCGTTGCCCGGCCGGCGCGTGCTGGTCCATCATGCAGCGCCACGCTCGATGGAGTGCGTCCATGAAGTTGCTGCTGGCCGCCGCGATGCTGGTGCCCGCGCTCGCGCTTGCGCAGGAGTCCATGCGCATCCAGCCGGAAGTCCAGCGGCTCAATGCGATGTCGGCGCGCCTCGCGCCGGTAAACGTCCGGGTGGATCTCTCGGGCCTGCCCGAGAACGAGCGCCGCGCGCTCGCGCACCTGGTCCGCGCGGCGCGGATCACGGACGCCTTGTTCATGCGCCAGACCTGGGCCGGCAACGAGGCGCTGCTGCTGAAGCTTCTCGGCGACACGACGCTGCTCGGCCGGGCGCGGCTCGACTACTTCCTGGTCAACAAGGGACCCTGGTCGCGCCTTGATCACGACGCCGCATTCATCCCCGGCGTGCCGGAGAAACCGGCGGGCGCGAACTACTACCCGGCCGGCGCGACGCGCGCGGAGGTCGAGGCGTGGATTGCGGGACTCGCGCCCGCCGAACGCGAGGCGGTGACGGGATTCTTCATGACGATCCGCCGCGATGCCGCAGGCACGTTCATCGCCGTGCCCTACAGCGTCGAGTACCAGGGCGAACTGGCGGAAATGGCGGGACATCTGCGCGCCGCTGCGGCGGCGACGGCGCAGCCGACGCTGAAGGAATTCCTCGAGGCACGCGCCGCGGCGCTGGTCTCGAACGATTACTACGCGAGCGACGTCGCATGGATGAAGCTCGAATCGTCGATCGAGCCGACGATCGGGCCCTACGAGGTCTACGAGGACGAGTGGTTCAATTACAAGGCCGCGTTCGAAGCTTTCATCACCGTGCGCGACGATGCCGAGACGGCGAAGCTCGCGCGCTTCGGCAGCGAACTGCAATGGCTCGAGGACCGGCTGCCGATCGACCCGCGCTATCGGCGCAAGACGCTCGGCGGCCTTGCGCCGATGCGCGTCGTCAACGTGGTGTTCACCGCCGGCGACGGCAACCACGATATCCAAACCGCCGCGTTCAACCTGCCGAACGACGAGCGCATCGTCAACGAGATGGGCAGCAAGCGCACGATGCTGAAGAACTTCCAGCAGGCGAAGTTCGACAACGCGCTGGTGCCGATTTCGAAGGTTGCGCTGGCCGCCGAAGACCAGCGTTTCGTCAATTTCGATGCATTCTTCACGCACATCCTGATGCACGAGGTCATGCACGGCCTCGGGCCCAAGAACACCGGTCCGGGCGGCTCCGGCGGCAGCGTGCGTCAGGCCATCCAGGCGCTCTACAGCACGGTCGAGGAGGCCAAGGCGGACATCTCCGGGCTCTGGGCGCTGCAGCGGCTGATGAACAAGGGCGTGCTGAACAAGGCCGACGAGCGCGCGATGTATACGACCTTCCTGGTTTCGGCATTCCGGACGCTGCGCTTCGGCATGAACGAGGCACACGCCAAGGGCATGGCCCTGCAGGTGAATTACCTGCTCGACGCCGGCGGTTTCCGCGTCAATGCCGACGGCACCTTCAGCGTGGACCTGCGCAGGATGAAGAAAGCGACGGCCGGGCTGACGCGCGAGTTGATGACGCTGCAGGCGACCGGCGACTATGCCGCAACCCGGCGCCTGCTCGACCGGCTGGTCGTGATCCGCCCGGAGATCCAGGCCGTGCTCGATCGCCTCGGCAAGGTTCCCGTGGATATCCGCCCGCGGTTCCTCACCGCCGAAAGCCTCGAGCACGAGATGCCCTGAGTCGCCAAGTCCCCGGAACGCCTGGCCACGGCCCGTGTCCACTTGCGGCAGGTCGCGTCAACCCGGGAGCCCGCGCATGCACAAGACATTCCTTGCCCTTGGCGGATTGATCGTGGCCGCGCACGCATCGGCCGCGACACTCGAAGAAGCTGCCGATCGGTTCTCCGCCGGCAAGTGGACGGAGGCGGCGGCGGCGTACCAGGACATCGTGGACCGGGAACCGGCCAATGTCCTGGCCCTGATCCGGCTCGCGCGGTCGCGGGCGGCCGCTGGCGACGCGGCGAAGGCGCTCGCGGCGCTGCAGGCCTGGCTCGCGACCGGCAACGGCTCGTACCAGGCGGCGATGTCGCTGCCCGAGTTCCAGTCGCTGCACGCGGATGCGCGGTTCGTCGCGATGATGGAGCCCTTGCGGCCCTGTCAGGCGCCCGAGTACCGCCAGTTCGATTTCTGGCTCGGCGACTGGGATGTGACGTCGCCGGCCAATCCCGGCGGTTCGAGCCGCAACCGGATCACCCGCATCAACGGCGATTGCACGCTGCGCGAGGAATACACGACGCCGCTCGGATACGAGGGCACCAGCCTCAACTTCTACGACGCCACGCGGCGGGTCTGGCACCAGACCTGGATCGACAACCAGGGCGGGGCGCTCTACCTGGAAGGCCGCCTGGAAGGCCGGTCAATGGTGTTGGCGACGACCACGGACACGCAGAACGTCCAGCGCATCACGTGGACGCCCCTCGACGACGGGCGGGTGCGCCAGCACTGGGAAGCAACCGCGGATGGCGGCAGGACCTGGACCACGGTCTTCGACGGCTATTATTCCGGCCGCGGCGCGGCTAGGTCGCCACCCGGTTGATCGCGAGCCAGTAGAATCCGGCCTGGCGCGCGACTTCGGCGAGCGACCCGAAGTCGAGCGGCTTCACGATGTAGCTGTTGGCGCCCAGGTTGTAGCTGTCGATGATGTCGTTCTCTTCCTGCGACGAGGTCATGATGACGATCGGAATGCGCCTGGTGCGCTCATCGCCCTTGATCGCCTTCGTGACCTCGATGCCGCCGACCCGCGGCATCTTGAGGTCGAGAAGGATCAGGCGCGGGCCGCCGTCCGTTCGGTTGGCATAGGCGCCCCGGCGAAAGACATAGTCGAGCGCCTCCTCGCCGTCCTTGACCCATGTGATCTGGTTCGCGAGTTTCTGGTCCCTGAGCCCGCGCATGGTCAGTTCCGCATCCATGGGATTGTCCTCGACCAGCAGGATGTCGACCTGGTCAAATTCCTCCATCGGACAGCTCCCTCGGCAGGCTGAAATGGAAAGTGGCGCCCTGATCCGGCTTGCCGTCGGCCCAGATGCGTCCGCCATGGCGTGTGACGATCCGATGGACGAGCGCGAGCCCGACACCGGTTCCCGGAAATTCATCCAGGCGATGCAGGCGCTGGAACACGCCGAACAGCTTCGCCTGGTAGCGCTCGTCGAAACCCGCGCCGTTGTCGCGCACGAAATAGACGTACTCGTTTTCCGCGGTAATGCCGCCGACCTCGATGACCGGCTGCTCTTTCCTGGCCGAAAACTTGATTGCGTTGGACAGGAGATTCATCCACACCTGTTCGAACAGGTTGCGGTCGCCGTGGGCCCGCGGCATCGAGCCCAGGCGGAAATCGACCGCGTGGCCCGGATCGGCGTGATTGAGGCGTTCGTAGACCGAGCGGACGATGGCGACCATGTCGAGCTCGGTCGGCTCGATTGCCTTGCGCCCGAGCCGCGAGAGCGCCAGCAGGTCGTCGATCAGCTGGCCCATGCGCACGGCCTCGCCGCTGATGATCGCGAGCTTGCGTTTCGCCTCGTCACTGAGTTCCGCCGCATGGTCTTCCGCAAGCAACGAGGAAAAACCGCCGATGGCGCGGATCGGGGCGCGCAGGTCGTGCGAAACGGAGTAGCTGAATCCCTCCAGGTCCTTGTTGGCGGCGGCGAGCTGCGCGGTCCGGGACTCCACGCGCTGTTCCAGTTCCGCATTCAACTCCAGCAGCCGGGATTCGCTGTCCTGGAGCGCTCCTTCGGCCCGTTTTCGCTCGCCGATTACGCGGTCGATCTCCGCCAGCATGCCGTTGAATGCATCCACCAGCGTCCCGATCTCGTCGTCCGTCACCTTGTTCGCGCGCGAACTGAAATCGCGCTTCTCCATGACGTTTCGCGCAACGCCGGCGATCTCGAGTATCGGGTGCGTGACCTTGCGCTGCATGCGTCGCGCGATCATGACGGCGACGGCAAGGGCCATCGCCATCACGACGCCGAGGACCTTCAGGCGATCGAGCAGGCGACCGACGATGTCGAGCCGCGCCTTAAGGTAGACCGTTCCGAGGATTTCATTGTCGGAGACGATGCGCTTGAAAAGGCCCAGCTCGCCCCCTCCGAACGCATGACCGTCGAGTTCCGGGATGCGTGGAAACTCGATGGCATCGTGGCCGGCGGCGATGTAGGTGGCGAACCGCGTGCCTTTCGCGGTGTAGATTGCGGCACCGATGATGGTCGGCTTGCCGCGCAGCGCCTCGAGGTAGGCCTGCGCAGCCTGCGGGTCCTCGAACTCCAGGGCCGGCGTCGCGGCCAGGCCGATGATGTCGGCCTGCGCCGCAAGGTCCGTCACCGAGGAATCCCGGAAGTTCCGCATGTCGTACACGGCCATGATCGTGCCGGTGAACAGCAGCGCGAATGCGGCCGTGGCCAGCACGACAACCAGCAGTTTGCGGTGAATCGAACTGCCTATGGGACTCATCCGGTCACCGGTCGGGTACGCGCTGCACGCGTTGGGCGACGGCAAGCAGGCGGGAGCTCAACTTGAGCTGGCTGCGTTCGGCGGCCGGAAGGGAGACTTCGAACCGGACGCGTTCCCGATCAATCGTGAAATTGATGACGCTGCCGCCCGCCAATGCGCCCACGGATTCCGTGACGGTGAGGATCGGCAGCTGCCGCGCCGGCAGCAACAGGTCGTCGAGCCGCTCGCGATCGCGCTCACCGACGAACAGCATGTGCAGGCCGTCGAGTGGGTCCCCGCTCTCGATCTGGCGTATCAGAACCTGGCGATCACTGATCCTGCGGCCGGCGGTGATGCGGGTCAGCTCCTCCATCATCGCGCCGGAATTGAGCACGCCGATTGTCAGCGGCCCCGCCGCGTCGATCTGCGAATCCGGCCACTGGACGTAGCCCGCGAACTTGCAGAGATACGCGGCCTTGATGCTGCGCTCGCTGACCGGGGCGTTGACGACCGGCTGGGTCCCGCCCGCATGAATTCCCGCCCACACAAGGCAGCAGGCGAGCAGTGCCGCGACCAGACTTCGGTAGCGCACTAGGCCGCCGATGGCCGCGTGGCGAGCCATGCGCCGAATTCCGCGGCGGCGGCGGGACGCAGGATGACGTAGCCCTGGATCGAATCGCAACCCAGTTCCTTCAGGATCGCGATCTGCCCGTCGGTCTCGACGCCCTCGGCAATCGTCCGCAGGCCGAAAGACTTGGCGAGCGTGATCGTCGTCTGCACCAGCAGGCGGTGTCGCTCGTTGGTCGCGATGTCGCGGACGAAACTGCGGTCGATTTTCAGGATGTCCACGGGCAGCCGTGACAAGACCTGGAGCGAGGAATGCCCCGTGCCGAAATCGTCGATCGCGATCGTGATGCCGGATTCCCGCAGCCGGCCGAGCATCGCGCCTGCGCGCCGCGGGTCGTCGATCAGCACGCTTTCGGTGACTTCGAGTTCGAGCCGCGATGCGCCGTTATCGATCGCGGCAACGGCTTGCAGGACTTCATCGGCGAAATTCTCGCGCTTGAGCTGCAGGGCGGAAACATTGACGGCGATCCGGAAATTGCCGCTGCGCTCGCCCGGGCGCCAGCTGTCGCCCTCGACCAGCGCCTTGACCAGCACCCACCTGCCGACATCGCCGATCAGACCGATCGACTCGAGCAGCGGCACGAACACGGCGGGCGAGACGTCCGAGCCGGGCCAGCGCAGCAGCGCCTCGGCCCCTTCGACCGACCCGTCGGATAGCCGGATGATCGGCTGGTAGTTGAGCACGAACTGCTGGCGAGCGGCGGTTGCACGCAGGCGCGTCGTCATGCTCAGCCGCTCGGAAGCGGCGACGTTCATGGCGGGCCGGTGGCGCAGGAACGTCTCGCCGGACTGCTTGGCGTGATCGAGCGCCGTCTGCGCATGTTGCAGCAGCGCCTCGGATTCCCTGCCGTCGTCGGGATACTCCGCGAAACCGGCACGCGCGCTCAGGCGCAGCTCCTGGTCGCCGACCTTGAATGGCGCGTCGAACAGGAACTCGATCCGTTCGCGCAGCACCGTGGTCTCGTCGCTGTTGCCGGCCGGATAAATGGAATAGACGGCGAAGGAGCCGCCGCCCAGGTGGCACAGTGCGCTCGAGTCCCGGAACACGTCCTTCAGCCGCTCGGCCACGAGTTGCAGGACCAGATCGCCCGCATGATGGCCCAGCCCGTCATTGATGACCTTCAGGCCCTCGATGTCGAATACCAGCAGCGCGACGGCATCGTTGTCGCGCTCGGTCCTGCGAAGCGTCGACTCGAGCCGTTGCAGGTAGAGCGTCCGATTGGCGAGCGCTGTCAGCGTGTCGAAGTACTCGAGGTACTCAATGCTTTCCTTGCTGTTCAGGTACTGGAGCGAGAACGTGATGTTGCCGGTCACCTGCTCGAGCAACGCAAGCTCGGCGTCGCCGAATGCGTCCTTCTCGTCCGCGTGCAGGAGGAATACGCCGATCGGCGTGCCGTCGATGTTCAACGGGAATGCAATGCAGGCGCGCACGCCCATCGCGAGAAGCTCGGCGTGCCCCGGGACCTGGTGCACCGAGTCGCTCAGGTCCGGAACGACGACAACTTGACCGGTCGCCATCGCGCGTCCGACCGGACCGTCGCCTTCCATCGATTCGCGATATGGGCGCTTGGTTTCCGCCTGCCTGAAACTCACGGCGCGGCAGACGATCGGCTCCTTGTCGGACGTGTCATTGAGGTAGATTGTCGCCATCGAGTACTTGCCGATCTGGACCGCGAGGCGGCAGGCCTCGCGCAACAGTTCCCGACGGTCGCGGATGCGGACGATCGCGGAATTCGTCCCGCTCAGGAAGCCGACGGCGCGATTGAGCCGCGCGATGCGTTCCTCCTGGACCGTGCGGGTCGTGACGTCGCGGTCGATCCCGCGAAATCCGCGCAGTTCGCCGTCTTCGTTGCGCAGCGCGACCATCTTGCGCTCGAGCCAGCGGGCCTGGCCATCCTTGTGCATCCAGCGCAGCACGACTGGAGCGGTCGTGTCGATTTCGTTCGCCGTCGACGCGAACGCGTCCCGCAGCCGGTCGTGATCGGCGCGATTGACGAACGCAAAAATCGAGGACTGCATCATGTCTTCCTGACGGTAGCCCAGGATGCGCGTGATGCTGGGGCTCGAAAAGGTAAACCGGTGTTCGTCATCGCATTCCCAGACCCAGTCGGCGGACGTATTGATGATGTCCTGCAGGCGTGACTCGCTCCTGCGCAGCATGTCCTGTGCGAGGTCTCGCGCCCGCAGAGCTTCGTTGGCGCGCAGTGCGCCGCGGATTGCCGGAACCAGGCGCCTCAGATTCTCCTTGAGCACGTAGTCGGATGCGCCGTTCTTGAGCGCATCGATTGCGCGCTCTTCGCCGATGGTTCCGGAAACGAAGATGAATGGCACGCCGGGCACCTCGGTCCGCGCGATCCGCAGGGCCGTAAGCCCGTCGAAATGTGGCAGCGAGAAATCGGAGAGTATCAGCTGCGGCGCGAATTCCTTCAGCTCGCGACGAAAGCCGGGCTCGTCGCTCGCTACGTGATTTTCCACCTCGAGCCCGTCGCGCCGCAGCTGGCGGATCACCAGCTCGACGTCGCTGGGGTTGTCTTCTACCAGTACGACGCGGATCGCCCGGGCGGCAGGTTCAGCGACATCGTTGTTCGCGGCCGTGGCGGTCATGCGCGCATGCCCTGGGTCAGAAGATCCACTGGAACTTCAGGTAAGCGCTGCGCTCGATGAGATTTCCGGCGCCGAACTCGAACTCCGGATGAGTATCGTCCGTCAGGTTCTGCACCGCGAGTGAAACCTCGGCATTCGGCCGGAATCGCCAGCTCAGGTTGATATCGGTCGCGACATACGAATCGACGCCCTGATTGGGCAGTTCGCCGACGTAACGAATGCCCGTGTAGAAGGCGAGATCGTGCGGCAGATCCACGAACGAGTGGACCGCCGCCAGGTGGCGCGGACTGTTGCCCGCGAGATTCGGCGACGACACGTCCTGGCTCGGCGACACGGTCTCGAGATCGAGGTCGAGATAGGCATATTGGAGGCGCAGGCGCCAGTTGGGCAGTGCCTGCCAGTTTGCGAAGAATGTCCCGCCGATCGATTTGCCTTCCATGTTGTTGGCCAGGTGGCTCGGCACGATGATGCGGGGCAGCGGCGGCACCAGTACGAGGATCGGCGCATCCGGCTCGTTGGTCAGCAGCCGGTCGTATTCGTTGTAGAAGGCGGCGAAGTCGAATGTCAGGTCTTCGTGTTGCTGGATGCGATAGCCAGCCTCATAGGCCAGCAGTTCCTCCGACCGGAATTCATCCCGTCCGGTGACGACGAAATAGAACGGTACCGGAATGCCCGGTGCCGACACCGGAATGGTGAGGATCAGGTCATCGTCCAGCCGTGACGGGATACGGACGCTGCGGGACACAGCCGACCAGAGGGTCTGCCTTTCACTCGGGTGCCAGGCGAGGCGCACATTCGGCTGGTGCTCGAATCCCGTGTAATCGTTGTGTCCGAACTTCGAGCCGACCGTCAGGAACAGGCGCTCCGGCAGCAGCGCGATCCGGTCCTGGAAGAAAGCGTCATAGCGCCGGCGGGTCCGGGAAGGCGGGTCGAATGCCGCAAACTGCGTGTTCTGGATGTCATCATGGCTGTCGCGGATGGTCAGGCCCCACAGGAAATCCTGGCGTTTCCCCAGCCGCAGGTGATGCTGGAAGTCCAGGTCCAACGTGTCGCGCCGCTCGTCGTAGACGTTAGGAATGTCGCGGTTGGTGTGGTCGTAGTAGAACTGAAGTTGCAGGTCCGAGCCTTCGCCGAGACTGCGGTTCCAGCGCGCCAGCAGGTTAGCGCCGGAGATATCCACTTCATCGCGGAATGTGCCGGCCGGCAGCGTGCCGATCGTGAAAGTGTCGTTGAAGACGCCGTCGGTCTCGCCGTTGTAGGCCTCGCCCTGGACCATGAAGCGGTCGGCCTGCTCGGCCTCCCAATCGAACCTGAAGCCCGCGCGCGACATGCGCATCGCATCGACCGCATCGTCGCCGGTCGGCGCTTCCGATGAGTCGCGATCGAGGTGCTTGAAGTACGCGCGTGCGGCGACATGCCCGCCGATCGTGCCGCCATAACGCAAGCCGGCTACCACTCGCTCTTCATTACCCGCAAGCAGTTCGCCGTAGCCGCCGACCGTGTCTCCTGAATCGCGCGTGACGATATTGATCACGCCATTGACAGCATTGGCACCCCAAAGCGTGCCGCCGGGGCCGGAAATGACTTCGATGCGTTCCACGTCCTCGAGAAGCGTGTCCTGGACGTCCCAGAACACACCGGCGAACAGCGGGGAATAAACGGTGCGCCCGTCGATCAGCACGAGCAGCTTGTTGGCGAGGTCGCTGTTGAAGCCGCGTATCGAGATCGACCACTCGTACGCGCCGCGGCGGGCGACTTCGACGCCCGGTGCGAGACGGAGTGCTTCGGGGATGCTGGTGACCCCGGAGCGCCGGATTTCGTCTGCGGTGATCACGAAGGCGGCCGCCGGCGAGTCCCGAAGATTCTCCTCCAGGCGCGAGGCCGACGTAATCTTGAGGTTCGACAGTTCCTCGATGCTGAGATCCAGCAAACCCGAGGCACTCGGCTGGGCCGCGGCCTCGAGCGCCGCGCAGGCCAGGAGCGTTTGCAGGATCCACCGGTACTTTCGCATCCCAGACACGGATTCCTTTCCTCTAATCAGATACTTAGAGCCGGTTTCAAGGATATGTCGCAACCTAGTCTATTGCCTCCCGTCGGTAAGTGAACCAGTTCACGCCAGCGGACATCCGGCGGGCCCGGCGGCGCGACGCGGGTCACCGAACGGCCAGCCGGTCGGGGCGACCGCCGTGCTCACGCCCACCATTGCGGTTTTTTCGTATTTCTTTCGTTGTCGGGTGAGACTTTCGGCCCTCTCGTGACAGAGGGCTTTATAGGACCCCCGAATTTATCCGGGGCCTATCGGAGTCTTCGATGCCCCGCAGGACCTACCTCAGCTACCACCACCGCCTGGACGTGTTTCGCGCCTGTCAGATCCGTGACTCGGGCGTGATCGAGCCGAACGACCTGGCTTCCGAGCACGTCTGGGCGGCGATCACCCGCGCGGGCGACACGGCCATCCGGCGCTGGATCGACGATCAGATGAACGAGGCGGGCTGCGCCATTGTCCTGATCGGGCCGATCACCGCGGGCCGCAAGTGGGTCGACTACGAGATACGCAAGGCCTGGAACGATGGCCTCGGCCTGCTGGGGATCCACGTACACAATCTGAAGAACCACTACGGGAGCCAGACCTCGAAGGGCGGTAATCCTTTCGCCGAGGTCGCGATCGAAGGCGTGCCCGGCGCGCTGGCAGCCCACGTGCGCTGCTACGACCCGCCTTACCTCACCAGCAACGAGGTCTACGACTACATCTGCGCCGGCCTGCCGCTGTGGATCGAACGCGCGATCGCGAGCCGGCAGTCAGCTCAGCGCTGGCCGGCGATCCGCAGCGCATAGACGACGGGCTCCGGCGATGCCGCGGGCGGCTGCGGCATCAGCGTGATTTCATAGTCGCCGGGTGCGAACAGCGTGGAGTCCACCGCGATCGTCGCCGAGCCATCGGGCGTCAGCGCGGCTGCCGTTTCCAGCACCAGGACGGTCGCGCCGTCCGTCATGCGCTCGATCATGGCGCGATAGGCCGCCGCGGGTTCGATGCCGACGTCGAACTGCATCTGCAGGCGCGTCGGCGCGCCGGTCTGCTGCCAGACGGCATCGGGCCGGTCGCCGGCACCGCGCGTGTGCTCGAATCGGAGGGACGCGATCACGACTTCGTGGCGGCCCGAGTCGAGCCGCTGATAAAGCAGGAACGAAGCCGCGCCGAGCGCAACGGCCGCCAGGGAGGCGGCCAGGGCGAAGCGTGGATACCGCCACCGGGTGTGCCGGTGTGAAAGCAGAGGGGTAATCTCACCCCGGCGCTGGAGTTCCCGCAGGCCATCGCGCAGCGCCTCGGTCAGCTCGACCTCGTTCCTGAATGCCGGGTCCTCGACCATCCTTGTCTCAACCACAAGAGCCTCACTTTCGGCCAGGCGGTGCGCCAGGTACCGATTGATCAAATCACGTTCCTCTGTAGATATATCTGTCATGAGAGGCTCCAAAGTCCCACCCGAGCGCTAAAAAAATCCCGAAGAGTCCAGGTCCGAGCGGGCATAGCGCACCTCGAGCAGGGTCCGGAATCGCTCCCGCGCGCGATGGATGACCCGCTTGTAGTGGCCGGCGCCAATGCCAAGCTCCCGGCAGACCTGGTCCTTGTCCTGGTCGTACAGGTAGACGCGGACCAGGATCTCCCGGTCACGGGGTTGCGGGATTTCCTCCAGCACCCTCCGTACCGCGTCTGCCCGCGACTGCGATTGCACGACCAGGACCGGATCCAGTTCCGTCTGGGCGATGGCTTCCATGTCTGCCTGCCGGCCGGTCACGGTGCACTGGCGGGCCTCCTTGCGGCGGTGCGCCATGGCGAGGTTGCGCGCCGTCTGCCCGAGATAGGAGCTGACCCTGGATGGATCCTCGAGCGGCTGCCGGCGCAGCCGCTCGAGGACGATGCGGAAGGTCTCGTTGCACAGGTCATCGGCCAGCGCAGGGTCCCGCAACTCCTTGCGCAGCAGGTAAAGGACGCCGTCGCGAAGCTGCTGCAGCGAAGCAGCGGAGCCGAGATCGGGCACCGCGGCAGCGACCTCCGCGCCGGCGCCGGCCGCATCGTCAATCGTCAACGCCGTGCGCCCCTCCATGAGATTGTGACAGCGATATCACCCGGCGCTTGCCGCCGACCAGGTTCAGCGAAAAATAGAGGACTCCCACCTTGCCGCCAAAATCGGCAAACAGAGTGCCGTCGAGCAGCTTGCCAACGTCGAACTCGCCGTGCTTTTCCGCGCTGATCGAAAGTTTTTTTGGCTGATTCATCGGCGCCTTGAGTTCCGGACTCGGCAGGTACCAGTAGCTGCCAAAGGCATCCTTGAAAATCTCGAATGAACTGCCGAGCGGCAGTCCCTCCTTCCAGGGCTGCGGTGCTCCGTGACGCGGCTCGTCATAGATGATCATGATCCAGCGGGCGACAAATCGATCTGCGTCCATGTTTACTCCCTGTGTGTGTTGACGACATTGTTGCCACGGCCATGCGGGACAACGGATACCAACTGAAAGCCTGCCCAATAGTAAGGGTCCGACCATCTTGCCTGCTGTCGTACCGCATCCTGGGCGAGTTGCAGGGCGGCGGCCGGATTCTGGCCGTTGGTCAGCAGTTGCCGATAGAATTCGCGCATCAGGACGGCGGTAGAACTGTCGGGGACCCGCCAGAGCGACGCAACGACCGAGCGTGCGCCGCTGCGAAGAAATGCCTGCGAAAGACCGATCGGGCCCTCGCCGGCGATCTCCTTTCCCAGCGCCGTTTCGCAACCGCTCAATACGACCAGTTCCGCGTTCAGCCGCAACTGCGTGATGTCATAAAGACGCAGATCGCCATCGATCGGCTCGCCCCGGGCGTTCCACCGCGACAACGCCAGCGATGCGAGTGCCGCATCCTCGTCATCCGCGACGGCGTGGGTCGCAAAGTGCACGATGCGATACCGGTCCAACGGCGCCGAGAACACGCGAGGCCGGCTGGCGTCCAGCCCGGTCAATGCAAGCGTGTCTTCCGCTGAACCCACAATGGCAATGATGGCCCGCGCTTCCGCGCCGGTCGACGGGATTCGCTGCAATCCGTCCGGGTTCCTGAGGTCGCGGGCCGATCGGGCCGTGTGCGCCGGAGCCGCCTTGCCGCCGCCATCGCGCAGCCGCGGGTCGTTGGTCGCGTACACCGGATCCGCAATCATCGCCAGCGACTTCGCCGGCGGCGCGCCGCGACGCCGGTCGGCACCGGCGACAGCGGTCAATGATGGCACGACAAATATGGATCCGGGCCGCATGTCAGGCCAGAACTGATGCGCCAGCAGCGCCATCGGCACCAGGTGCAGCGCGCCGTCCGGGACGATCCAGAGCATGCCTGCGGGGGCCGGGCCCTCGAGCGCGCCGAGCAGCATCCCGGCCATTTGGCGACTCAGGGCATACCGGTCGCCCCGGGTGGAAGCCGGTGCGCGCCAGGAACCATGAATCTCCCGCACGACGGCTTCGAGTTCGCCCGCGCCGGGCAACGGGTAGACCGACGTGTCTCCATTCTGGACGCTGAAAATCCAGCTGGCCGACCTGCCGAGAAAGTACTCGATGACCCGCACGTCGTCGCCGATCGCCAGAAATGGTTCGTCGGCAGCGGCTGGCGCGGCGTGGTCGGCCGATTTCCCGGCCTTCGCCATCCTGGCCTCGATCAATCTGGCCTCCGCCCGCAGCAACGCGATGTCCTTGCCGAGGGCTGCCAGTTCCCGGGCGTCGGGTGACGCGGTATCGAGCAGTTGCTCGCGTCGATGGCGCTTGCCGGCGATCAGTTCGTAGATTTGGCGCCGTCGCGCGACAGGCGGGTGCGCCGCATCATCGGATCCGCTGACCGATGCATCGGCCTCGATCAGCATCCGGACCCTGGCGCGGTCGCTCGCAATCAGCGCCGCGCGCAGGAGCTGCTGTGCCCTGGCGGGGTCGCCCTGCGCCCGCGCGCCGGCAGCCGCCGTCACCAGCGCCGAGATCTGCAGTTCCGTGACGCCGCGGTAAGTCGCTCTGAATGAAGCGCGGCCCTCGGACTGGGTTCCTTGAAGGCCGATGGCATCGAACAGCTTCAGCGCGGCGGTCGTATCGGCAAGGACCGATCGAAGGTCGCCAGTCCGCATTCCGGCTTCGGCGCGTCGGTACATCGCGCGCGCCAGTTCGAATTCCGATCCGTTGGCCGTGTGTACCGCGATCGCCCTCGCAAATGCATCATGGGCTGCCGACGGGTTGCCCTCGCGCGATTCAATGACGGCGAGTTCAGTCAGCGCCATGCCCAGATGGCGATGCGTCGCGGGAAGGTCGAGTCGCAATACGATTTCCAGTTCCTGTCGGGCCTTCGACAGGTCCCCGGCAGCCAGGTAGTCCTGCGCGACTGCAAGGTGAGCCCTGGCCAGGTCATGCGACGCGTCGACCAGGCCCGCGGCCTCGCGATGCAACGCAAGGGCAGCGGCCGGATTTCCCGCATCGCGCTCGATCTGGCCCAGAACGATGAGCGTGATCGCCCGCTCGCGGCTCGCGCCGGATTCGCTGCGAAGCTGAACCGCCGCGCGCAGGAAGTCCCTCGCACGTTCCGGTTCGCCGAGGTACTTGAGCGCGGTACCCAGTCCATGAAGCGCCCTGGCTTCCCCATCGCGGTCGCCCAGCGCGCGCAGCATCTGGCCGGCCTCGAAATAGCGGGCGATCGCTTCATCAAAGCGGCCCAGCACCCGCAGCGGCAATGCGCTGTTATTCAGCGTGTGCGCATAGTTTCCGGGATCTTCGTCGCGCGGTATCAGCGCCAGCGCTTCGTCGAAGGCCCGCATGGCATCGGCGAGCCTGCCGTCCTCGTAACTGAGCAGCGCCAGGCTCTGCAATGAAAGCGCCTGTGCCGGGCGGTCGCCAGATGACCGGAACAGCTCGAGGGCCTGCCTGAAATCCGCTTGCGCCTGGTCGCGCTCACCCGACTCCAGGAACGAGACGCCCCGGTAGTTCAGCGCATAGGCCGCTTCATAGACGGAGCCCTGTGTCTCGAATCTGCGTGCAGCGTCGGTCAGTTGCTTCCGCGCGCGGCTGACGGCCCGACCGCCCGGAGTCGTTCCGGGTCCCAGGGCCTCGGCAAGCTGGCTCAGGGCCGCACCCGACACCCGCATCGCGTACGCGGCCAATAGGGGGTTCCCGGTGCCTTCCAGCTTGCGCAGGGCCCGGGTTGCCGACGCGGCCGCCCCTTTCCAATCCGCATTGCGCGTGTATTGCGCCCCGGCTGCGTGCAGCAGCGCGGTTCCCGAGGCCGGCTGGTCGCCGGTCTCGTCATGCAGTTCCGCTGCCGCCACAAACGCTTCGGCGCTTGCCGGACCCCTTGCGGGATCCGGGAATTGCAGGCAGGCGGCCGCTTCCAGCCGCGCCGCTTCGAGCCGTCGGCGATCGTCCGGCGTGACGGTCGGCAGCACGACGGCCGTGACGTTCACGGCGCCGCGCGCTTCGCGATGATCGTTGCGCTCGATCCGCAGCGTCATGACGCGCTCGTGCGGCGGTTCCACCAGCAGGGTCTCAATGCCCATCCGGCGATTGGGCGCGTCGGCGTAGAGCACGGTCGACCGGTTCGTGCGAACGACCGCGGCCTTGATGTCCACATCGCGGGCTGAGAAGGTGATCCGTACCGGCGCATCGCCCGGCGCCTCGATGCGCAGTTCCTGCGGCACCGAATCGGAAATTTTGATAATCGCCGGTTCCAACACCGGTTGAACGGGTGAGAGTTCGGACGCACAGCCGGCGAGGGCGGCCGCCAGACCCGGCAGCAGTCGCGGCAGACCATGCCGGATCATGGCCAGCACAGTTCGCGGCGTGGCCTGACTGCCGGACACCCTGATTCGATGGAAGGCAATTGCGAGTCCCCTTCGGCAACCGCCTAGTTAGCACGCGGCCCGCAAATTCGGCAATACCGCGACTTTTTTGTGACAGAGGTGAGACTTTCGGGCGGCTCGCGACAGTAGTACTCAAAGGGGGCTGTATTTTCAGCTGACAGCCGCGCCAGGAGGTCGTCGCATGCGCTCGATGGAATCGATGGGGGACCCGGGTTTCCACATCTGGACCGGGCAATCCGGCCGGAAGTACCGTTATACCGTGTACATGTTCGGCACGGTGTTCGGGCCGGGGCCAGCCAACTACATATTCGCGCGGGAAACGCGGCCAGGGCAGTACCTTTCGGTCTACATCGGGCAGACACACGACCTTTCCGAACCATTCGACAATCCACTGGCGCTGCAATGCATGAAGCAGCATCGCGTCACCCACATCCATGTCCGCCACACCGACATGCGGGAGGAATTGCGGCGCGCGGAACGCTCCGACCTGATATCGGTCTGGAATCCGCCCTGCAACGAGATGCGCTGAGGTCCGACCGGCCGGGATCGGTTAAGCTGCGCCGGAACGTTGAGCAGGCGGCGCATCCTGCGCCCGGGAGGACCGGATGCCTTGGTGGGCCTGGCTGGTTTTGGGCGTCGGCTTGCTCGGCGTCGAGATGTTCGTCATCGACGCCCAGTTCTATCTCGTTTTCATCGGCCTGTCGGCGGCCGTGGTCGGCCTGCTCGGGCTCGCGGGCATCCAGTTGCCGGAATGGGCGCAATGGCTGATCTTTTCGGGCCTCGCGATCGTCGCGATGCTCGCATTCCGCCGCCGCCTCTACCAGATGGTGCGCGGCCGCAGCGGCCAGGTGGACGAGCGCCTGACCGTGGGCGATCGCGTCGTCATCGCGTCGCGTCTCGAACCGGGTCAGAGCGGGCGGGTCGAGTACCGGGGCACGACCTGGACCGCGCGGAATACCGGCTCGCGCGCCATCGAGGCCGGCCGCGAGGCGATCATTGCGCACGTGGACGGCCTGGTCCTGCACGTCACAGCGGAGTAACCGGTCATGGAATCGCTTTATGTCGTCGGCGTCGTCGCGCTGCTCGTCATCATCATCATCGCGAAGACGGCGGTCGTGGTGCCGCAGCAGAGCGCCTACGTCGTCGAGAATCTTGGCCGCTACAGCCGCACGATCCAGGCCGGATTCCACATCCTGGTGCCGTTCGTCGAACGCATTGCCTACAAGCACAACCTCAAGGAAGAGGCGATGGACATCCCGGAGCAGATCTGCATCACCCGCGACAACGTCCAGGTCGGCGTGGACGGCGTGCTGTACCTGCAGGTGCTGGAGGCGAGCAAGGCGTCCTACGGCATCACCAACTACCGTTTTGCGATCATCCAGCTTGCCCAGACGACGCTGCGCAGCGAAATCGGCAAGATCGAACTCGACCGCACGTTCGAGGAGCGCCAGACGATCAACCAGAACGTGGTCAGCGAGCTCGACAAGGCCTCCGCGCCCTGGGGCGTGAAAGTGCTGCGTTACGAGATCAAGAACATCAATCCGCCGAAAGACGTGCTGCAGGCGATGGAAAAGCAGATGCGCGCGGAGCGCGAGAAGCGCGCCGTGGTGCTGACCTCCGAGGGCGAGCGCGACGCCAAGATCAACCAGGCCGAGGGCGAGAAGCAGCGGGTCATCAAGGAATCGGAAGCGAACAAGCAGCAGCAGATCAACGAGGCCCAGGGCGAAGCGGCGGCGATCCTCGCCGTCGCGACCGCGACGGCCGAGGGCCTGCGGCAGGTCGGCGACGCCATCGCCGGTCGCGGCGGCGTCGAGGCCATGCAACTGCGCGTGGCCGAGGAATACGTCAAGCAGTTCGGGCACCTGGCGGATGAGGCCGCGAGCACGCTGGTCGTGCCGGCCAATCTCTCGGACATTGCCTCGATGATCGCGATGGCGACCAGTGTCGTGAAGAGCCAGACCAAGGCGACGCCGTAGCCGTGACGGTGGCCCGGCGCAAGGTCGCGGCGCTTTTCGCGACCACCGCGGGCGCACTGCTCTCGCTGCCGGCTGTTCCGGCCGCCGCGCCGGAAGCGCTGGTGCTGCTGAACGGCAATATTTACACCGGCGTGGCGGCAGAGCCCCACGCCGAGGCGCTCGTCGCCATCGACGGCCGCGTCGCCCACGTCGGCACGAACAGCGAGGCGCGCCGGCAGGCACCCGCTGGCGCCCGCGTCGTCGACCTGGAGGGCGCAACCGTGTTTCCCGGTCTCGCCGACGCCCACGCACATCTTTCGGGCATCGGCTGGCGCGAACTCCATTTCGACCTGACCGGCGTCGAAAGCCTCGCGGCCATGCAGCAGCAGCTGCGCGAACGCGCGGCCAGGAACCGCGGCACGTGGATCGTCGGCCGCGGCTGGATCGAATCGAAGTGGTCGCCGGCGGTGTTTCCGGACCGCACCGACCTGGACGAAGCCGTTCCGGAACGGCCCGTCATGCTGGAGCGCGCGGACGGGCACGCCGTCATCGTCAACAGCCTGGCGCTCGAGATCGCGGGCATCGATGGCGATACGCCCGACCCACCGGGAGGCGAGATCCTGCGTGATCCGGCGACCGGGATGCCGACCGGCATGTTGATCGACTCCGCAGTCGACCTGGTGCAGCGCCTGGTGCCGCCCGTGACGGACGAGGACCTTGCGCGTGCGCTCGAAACCGGCGCGGCACGCAGCCTGCGCCTCGGCTGGACGCAGCTGCAGATCCCGGGCACGAGCTGGAAGGAGATCGAACAGATCTGCCGGCTGTATGCGGCAGG
>Ga0209640_10001318_pt1 | contig 20881 bp, 21 predicted proteins | sample RifCSP10_1_FD_184018 | JGI IMG/M metagenome (GOLD analysis project Ga0209640, IMG submission 184018) | Soil microbial communities from Rifle, Colorado - Rifle CSP2_sed 10_1 (SPAdes) (version 2) | ecosystem: Environmental > Terrestrial > Deep subsurface > Rock core/Sediment | place: Rifle...
AAGGTCACTGCCACGTCCCGTGTTTCACCGCGCCTGATGTTTGGATTAATCCATTTAACGTAACGCGCATCCGGTTCGATGCGGGTGCGCACCAGCGTGCGTTCGTGGGTGTGATCCAGATCGGCGTCGTCGCCGGGCAGGTGTTGATAATACCAGGCCAGTTTACCCGTATCCGGCTGCAGGGCCACGGTGGAATTGCTATAGAGATCGGCCGGCGCGACGCGACTGGTGGCAGCGGGGTCGCCACCATGGCGCTGGATTCTGAGATCCGGCATGGGATTGGCGATGCCCCAGTAAATTAGTTTCTTGTCCGGGTCATAACTGCCCGGCAGACCCCAGGTGGAGGCCTGGCGGTATTGCAGTTCCGCGCCGGCCCAGGACTCGTCGCCCGGCTCGCCCGGCGCGGGCGTGGTATAAAAGCGCCAGCGTTCGGCGCCGGTGAGGGCATCATGCGCGGCAATATAACAGCCGTCCCGGCTGCCACCGCAGGTGCCGCCGGAGATAACCTGGCCTTCGACAACGAGCGGTCCCGAGGTATGGCCGCGCTTACCGGTCTGTGATTGCCAGCGCACCGAGCCGTCGCGCACGTACAGGGCAACGACGGTGCTGTCCGGGGCGGTGTAGAAAACCAGATCAGCATAGATGGCCAGGTTTTTCGTGCGGGCCTGCTCGCCGGCGCCTTTAATCTCCAGTGGACGGACGTATTCCCAGATGAGATCGCCGTCGGTGGCATCCAATGCCTGTACCCGGGCGCCCGGTACGACCACATACATAACGCCGGCATAAACCAGCGGGATGGTTTCCGTCACTCCGGCCGGCAGACCACGGCTCCAGGCCAGCCCCAGCCTGGTGACGTTACCGGTATTGATTTGTCGCAGTGGACTGTAGCGTTGCGCGTCATAGGTACGGCTGAACATCAACCAGTCATCGGGACCGGGCTGACGGAGCATGGCATCGGTCACTGGCTTGTAACCATCCGAACCGGCACCATGTACGTAAGGACCGGTGAGCGCGAGCACCAGCATGACACAGATACCGGCAAGATACCTGGCCGCCGGCACTGCGATTCCGGGCCCATCTGGATCGCTCGCGATTGACGTAGATACGTGCATAATTCCTCCCCGAACCGGATTGATGTTTTTCCTAGCATAGTCGAATTTCCGCGCTGGCGATAAAAAGAAAGAGCTGCGCCCGCCATCGCTTCATGCCTGCAACATGATGCTTGTATTTAAATATATATTTCCTGGCAGACGCGGAGCAGCAGCCGCGCCCGGGTCAATGCCGGAGATCCGACTCCGGGACAACTACCGCCGTGCCCACGCCGCGCGGATCGCTGGCCGCGAAGACCCGGTTGTCCTGACGGTCCCAGGTGACCACTTGCACATCGCCATACTCACCTGGGTATTCCTGGAGTTTATAGCCCATTTCACGCAAACGGGCCTGCTCTTCTTCTGACAACGCGTCATGTTCGAACTCAATAACATCCGGCAGATACTGGTGATGGTAACGCGGTTGCAGAATCCATGTCCCCAGCGATCGGTCCCCGCTGAAGTCGAGGGCGGCCAGCATCAACATGCTGATGATACGGCTGCCTCCCGGCGTCCCCAGGACAGCCACCCGATCCGCCGACTCAAAAAATGCCGGCGTCATGCTGGTTAATGGCCGTTTTCCGGGCTGTATTATGTTGGCAGTAGCGACAGCCTGACCATCTTTCTCTATTTCCGTCATGATCGAAAAATCATCCATACTATTATTCAGCAACACACCTGTTCCCGCCGGCACGAAGCCCGAACCGAAGACAGCGGAACTGCTCAATGTAGCAGCAACGCGGTTACCTTCAGCATCGATGATCGAGAAATGCGTAGTCTGCGAGCCGGACTGGGCCAAACCAGGGGTATCGCCGAGGACGTCACTGGGCGTCGCCCGGTCCGGTTCGATCGTCAGGGCGAGACCCTCCAGATAATCAGGATTCAACAGGCGATAGAGTGGAATATCTACCACATCCGGATCGCCGAGATAGACCGCACTATCACGATATGCCCGGCGCAATGCTTCGATGACATGATGTGTACGCGTGCTCTTATCCATGGCCGCCAGATCGAAATGAGTCAGCATATTCATGGCCTGACTGAGCACAACACCGCCGGCGGACGGCGGCGGCGCGGTGACCACCCGCATTCCACGGTAAGTGAAGACCAGGGGGTCGCGTTCTTTTATTTGATAACTCAAGAGATCCCTGGCCGTCCAGATACCGCCGTATTTATTAACATCACGGATCATTTGGTCTGCCAATGCACCCTGATAAAAACCGGCGTGACCTTGCGTAGCCAGTGCCGTCATGGTTTTTGCCAGGTCTTTCTGTTTCAGCCAATAACCAGTCCGGGGCACTTCCCCATGGTCAAGAAAGATTCTCGCGGTTTCAGGAAATTGCAGCAGCCCGGATTTACGGGCAATAACCGCTAACCGGTATTCGTCGTTTACATAAAAACCTTTTTTCGCATAGTTCATGGCCGGTTTCAGGGTGATCGATAATGGTAACCGGCCATAATTTTGTGCCAGGTGGACAATACCTGCCGCAATCCCCGGGATTGCGGCGTTCAATACCGTATTAGCGGAAGCCCCGCTGCCCAATTCTTTAGTCTCGCGATAGAGACGCCAGTGCGCCAGTTGCGGCGCCCGTTCCCGGCCATCGATCAACACTTGCTTACCGTCACGGGCACGGTACAGCAGCCATAAACCACCACCACCTAATCCTGAAGAATAGGGTTCGACTACTGCCAGGGCAGCAGTGATCGCCACCGCGGCATCAAAGGCGTTACCGCCTTGTTTGATAATCTCGGCACCAGCCCGGGTCGATAGCAAGCTGGAGGTAGCTATGGCGGCAGCCGGAGGCTTATCACCGGCAAGGGTCAGATTGCAGCAGCAAACCAGCGACAGCAACCACAGAGCTCTCCTGGAGGTGTATTGCGCTTTACCCAGAATTACGCCGCCGCTCAAGCGGAATATATCCGGGACATTAGCGTCTGATATTTCCGGTACAGGTCATCCTTGGTTTCCCGGTAGTCGGGATGGAGCGGAATGCAGGCCACGGGACAGACTTCGACGCACTGCGGGGTATCAAAATGACCGGTGCATTCAGTGCAAAATTCCGGTTTGATTTCATAGTGTTCGTCACCCGCGAAAATTGCATTGTTCGGGCACAGCGGCTCGCAGACATCGCAATTGATGCAGGCATCGGTGATCATTAACGCCATAAGGATACGGAATTGTAGCTAACTGTTTTGATACCTGTGCTGCAGGGCTCGAGCGACATCGGCGTGGACAAAGCGGGTAACATCGCCGCCGAGATTCGCGATTTCCCGCACTAGGCTGGAAGAGATATAGTTTAAATGTTCCGACGGCGTCAGAAAGATGGTCTCAACGGCGTCGTTCAAATGCCGGTTCATGCCGGCCATCTGAAATTCATATTCAAAATCAGATACTGCCCGCAAGCCGCGAATGATTACCATCGCGCCCTGGGCTTTGGCGTGTTCAACCACCAGTCCATTGAAACTGGTGACCTCGACATTTTTTATTGGCGCCAGCACCTTTCGTGCCAGGTCGGTGCGTTGGTCGGTGGTGAAAGCCGTCGTTTTACTGGTGCTGCCCGCGATGGAAACGATCACCCGGTCAAACAATCGCGCCGCTCGCATGATGATATCACTATGACCGTTGGTAATCGGATCAAATGTGCCAGGGTAAATTGCAGTTATTTTCATGGCTGGTTATTCTCTTTCTACCTGTTCTAACAGCATATATTGTACCTGTCCCGCCTGTTCTTGTTTTACTATTTGAAAACCAGCCATGGTCATGCCCAGCCCTGATTCCGCTTCGGCATAAATCAAACCACCAGGCCGCAACATCGATCGACTGTTCAACATCTCCAAACTCCTGGACACAAGTCCGGCACCGAAAGGCGGATCGAGAAACACCAGATCGAAAGTCAGATCGGCGACTGCCAGCCATTTTATGGCATCTGCCCGCACAATTTCGACCATATTTGCCTTAAGTGCATCCGCCTGTTGCTGCATCGACTCTACCAGGCGCAGGTTATGTTCCACCATGAGCACCCTAGCCGCGCCTCTGGATGCTGCTTCAAAACCCAAGGCTCCGGTACCGGCGTACAAATCCAGACAAACCGACCCGGCAATGTGGTTACGTAACCAGTTGAAAACCGTTTCCCTGACTCGATCCGGGGTCGGCCGGAGTTGCGTCAGATCCGGAACAGCTAATCTGGTCCCGCGCCACCGGCCACCGATAATGCGTATCTTGCCCGGTCGTTTACGCAGCCGATTCAATTGTAATGCTCCTGCTGTTCAGATATTAATGCCATATATAGCGATCCCGAGTACCGACCACACCGACGGCGGCGCATTTTAACAGTTCAGCCACTGGTAATGATACGATATCAATCCTAAAGAACCTCTGGATAAGCGGGCCCTGTGGTATAAGGCAATACCGCCATTTATCTATCACAATAAGCGATTGATAAATGTGGGGGAAATGGAAACTCAGCATCCATTTCCCATCTTTGATTTATTCATGTATGAATAAATCAGAGTTTCCATAAATAAATCCGGTAAAATTCCAGCAGCGATGTTCGGGCTAAACAAAAAATCCGCCACTAAAGATAACCAACCCGGAATGCTGGCGCGCCTGCGCCAAGGCCTGGCGAAAACCCGCAGCAGCCTGTTCTCCGGCATTGAGGAATTCTTCGGACCGCAACGAACGCCAGATCCGGTACTGCTGGACGAGATTGAAGCCCGCCTGTTAATGGCTGATATCGGTGTTGAATCCACCGCCCGCATCATTGAGGCGCTGACCAATGCCATGCGCCGCCATGAACTGAATGAAATCGATCAACTCCTGGACACTCTCAAATCGCGCATGGTGGAGCTTCTCGTGCCGGTATCAAAACCGCTGTTTATCCCTGGTAATAACAGAAAACCTTTCGTTGTTCTGGTCATCGGTGTTAATGGTTCCGGCAAGACTACCACCATCGGCAAAATGACAAGATATTTCCAGGATCAGGGTAACAGCGTCCTGCTTGCTGCCGGAGACACATACCGCGCCGCAGCAATTGAACAGATCCAACATTGGGGCGAAACAACTAACGCCCCGGTTATTACCCAAAAAAGCGGCGCCGATCCAGCAGCCGTTATTTTCGACGCCCTGCAATCAGCCCGCGCTAATTCCATCGATCTAGTCATTGCTGATACCGCCGGCAGACTGCATAACAAAAACAACCTGATGCAGGAACTCGGCAAAATACGGCGCACCATCACCAAATTTGATCCGTCACTGCCGGTTGAAGTCCTGCTCGTCCTCGACGCCGGCACCGGCCAGAATGCCTTGGCCCAGGCGCAGCAGTTTAATGAGGTCATCGGGATTACCGGGCTGGCGTTAACCAAGCTGGATGGTACGGCGAAAGGCGGCGTAGTATTTTCAATAGCACACACCTTACATATCCCGATTCGTTTTATCGGGGTCGGGGAAAAATTGCAGGATCTCAGGCCGTTTCAGGCCGATGATTTCGTCGCGGCCTTACTGGATATACGCCCATGATACGCTTTACCGATGTGTACATGCATTATGGCGACGGCGTCGAGGCCCTGAAACGGATCAACCTCTATGTTGAACAGGGCGCAATGGTTTATGTCACTGGCAGATCGGGCGCCGGTAAAAGCACCTTATTGCGGCTGATAGCCCTGATAGAAAGACATTCACGTGGGCAAATCATTGTCAACGGCCAGAATCTCGAACGGGTCACCGGTAACCGTATCCCGCTGTACCGCCGGAATATCGGCTTTACCTTTCAGGAACACCGTTTATTAAATGATCGGGATGTCTTCGATAACGTCGCGCTGCCCCTGGTGATATCGGGGTACCGCTACCAGGAGATCAAAAAACGCGTGCGCGCTTCGCTCGATAGAGTCGGCCTGTTGAAGAAGGAAAAAAACTATCCATTGCAACTGTCAGGAGGCGAACAACAACGCGTCGGCATCGCGCGTGCCGTTGTGCACCGGCCTGCATTGCTGCTGGCCGATGAGCCAACCGGTAATCTCGACCCGGCCCTGTCTCTGGAAATCATGCAACTGTTCGAAAGATTTAACCAGGTCGGGGTAACCGTTCTGATCGCCAGTCATGATCTGGCCATGATCAAAAAAATGAATAAACCGATAATTACCTTGCGCGAAGGCAAGTTACTGACCCACATCGGGCAAACCATCAGCGAATGAAAAAGCGGGCCACCATAAGCGGCAATACTCAGGGGTATATTGCGATTCTCAACACCTGGCTCGCCCAGCATGCCAGGGCCTTAATTTTCAGTCTTGGTCAAATCTATAAAAACCCGATTGGCAGCCTGCTTACCATGGCCGTGATCGGCGTGTCATTATCGCTGCCGGCCGGATTCTATATATTACTGGATAATGCCGGGCGGGTTACAGCCAACTGGGGCGGCAGCATGCAGATAACATTGTTTTTAAACCCGGATCTGGCTGACCAGGAGATCGTGTCATTAGCGGAAACCTTACGGCAGCATGAATACATCGACAATATCAAACTAATCGACGCGGATGAAGCCCTGGAAGAATACAGACGATATTCGGGTTTCAGCGAAGCCCTGACAGCTCTTGATAAAAACCCCTTACCAGCCGTCATCCTGTTAAATCCCGCCCGGGAAACGATTGCAGCCGGCGAGGGAGAACAACTACTGGAATATTTGCAAAACCTGGAGGCGGTTGAAACTGCACAGTTTGACCGGCAGTGGGCTAATCGCTTATTTGCCTTTATCGAAATTTTTCAGCGGGTCGTCATCGTTCTGTCGGCCCTGCTGGCTTTTGCCGTGTTATTGATTATCGGCAATACCATCAGGCTCGCCATCTATCATCGCCGGGCGGAGATCGAGATCAATAAATTGTTCGGCGCAACCGATGCCTTCATACAAAGGCCGTTCCTGTACAGCGGTTTTATTCATGGTATTGGCGGCAGTGTGATGGCCTGGATTCTGCTCATCACCTCCATAAAATTACTGGAACAACCGGTAGTCAAATTAGCCGGGTTGTATGCGAGCAATTTTCAGCTATTCAGTCTCAGCAGTGGCGAGGTGATGGTGTTAATTGCCATCGGCGGCTCATTAGGACTACTCGGCTCCTGGCTGGCGGTACAACGCAATTTCAAAGCCATAGGTTTGTCATAACTTATTGATTATATTTATGATATATATTCGCATGCAGTGACAGGGAGAACTATTTAAATAATTAGCACTCTCAGGCACTGAGTGCTAGAATGATCTTATAAACCGCTAAAATGAGGATTAATGAATAGTATCGTGAACTTGCAACTGGCTTTACCGACGGGCTCGCTGGAGTCCTATATTCAGTCCGTGCATCAGATCCCGGTGCTAAGCGCCGCCGAGGAAAGGGAGCTTGCCATCCGGTTTCGTGACCACGATGATATAGAGGCAGCACGCAGCCTGGTATTATCTCATTTGCGTTTTGTCGTCCGGGTCGCGCGCGGTTACAGTGGTTATGGGCTGTCGCAAGCCGACCTCATACAGGAAGGTAATATAGGCCTGATGAAGGCGGTTAAACGATTCGATCCGGAAATCGGTGTGCGACTGATATCTTTCGCCGTCCACTGGATCCGTGCGGAGATGCATGAATTTATCCTGCGCAACTGGCGCGTGGTAAAAATCGCGACCACCAAAGCCCAGCGTAAACTGTTTTTTAATCTGCGTTCCGCCAAGAAACGCCTGGGATGGCTGAATAAAGATGAAGTCACGGCCATCGCCAAGGACCTTGGAGTATCCGCAACGGACGTACTGGAAATGGAAAAACGACTGAGTTCGCATGACGCTTCCTTCGATACGCCAGTTGCCCAGGACAGCGAAGACAACGAACTCTGCATCCCCGCGGGCTATCTGGAAGATCAACGACTGAATCCGGAAGAGCAAATCGAACTACTGCAAAATGAAACACTCGAACAGAACAGATTGATTTCTGCCCTGAACTCGCTGGACGATCGCAATAAAACCATCATTCAGAAACGCTGGTTGCTTGAAAATAAATCAACCTTGCATGATCTGGCCGAGGAATTCGGTGTTTCCGCCGAACGCGTCAGACAATTGGAACAAAACGCCTTGAAAAAGCTTAAGGCGGTTATGATATCAGCTTAATGCAAACGGCCCGTCCAGGGCCGTTTTGCTATCCTGGGTACGTACGTATCTGAAACCCCTGCTTCGCCGCAACACTTATTAATAACGGCAAGAAACAGAATTAGTCTTCGCTACTGAAGTAACCTCTGAGTAACTCGGGGGTTTCGTCCAGCACAAGAATGTACCGACATTTTGCAAACACGCAACTGTTAGAAAAATCTGGCCCCGGATCCGTTTTGCAGTGGTAACCGCCAGACGTGTTACATATCACGCACAACTAATGGTATGTAGTGGTCCAGAATCAGGAACACGAACAACACCGCCAGGTAGAGAATGGAATAGGAGAAGGTACGCATCGCCAGGCCGTCACTATGATCGATCTGCATCCGGATGGCATGGTATAAAAACCCCAATCCAAGCGTGACAGCGCCAAACAGATAAACCGGGCCACACATCATGGTGAGATACGGCAGCAGACTGATCAAACACAGGACAATGGTGTAGAGGAGAATATATTTCCGGGTAAACTCGACGCCATGGGTAACAGGCAACATGGGGATATTCACAGTTGCATATTCTTTACGGCGAAAAATTGCCAGAGCCCAGAAATGCGGTGGAGTCCAGGCGAAAATAATCAGAAACAGCAACAGGGCTTGTGGGTCCAGGTTGTTGGTGATCGCCGTCCACCCGAGCACGGGCGGGGCGGCACCAGCAGCCCCCCCAATGACTATATTTTGCGGCGTGGCCCGTTTCAGATACATGGAATAAATGAAACCGTAGCCAATCAGCGAAAACAATGTTAATAAAGACGTTAATACATTCACGTAAAACGTCAGAATCAGCATGGACGCCACTCCCAGGACCAAGGCAAACAGACTGGCGGAAGCGCTCGAAACATTGCCCCGAACCAACGGCCGGCTTTGGGTCCGCAACATTTCTGAATCGATTTTCTGATCCACAACCTGATTGATAACCGCCGCCGAAGCTGCGGCCAGCCAGATGCCCAGGGACGCAATAACAAGGAGATGCAGGGGAACCACGCCGGGAGTTGACAACAGCATACCGACGATGGCCGTGAATACAATCAAGGCAACTATCCTAGGTTTGCAGAGCGCCAGGTAATCCGGCCAGCGGGCCACGAAGCCTGTTAATACATTTAGCAACTATCGCCCCCGTCTATGCAGTAGTTGCATAGCGCGTATGAAATACCAGCGTCAATATACTTAATAATAATAATGCTGCTACGCCATTATGGGCAACGGCTACCATTATCGGTAACGTTAATAAAACATTTGCCACGCCGAGAGAGAATTGGACGATTAACAGGGCCAGCAGGATGCTGCCCGCCCGCCTTACATTCAAGCAGGCATCCAGAATTGAACGGACCGCGATAAATGCTACAACCAACAGAGTGATAACTGCTCCCAGGCGATGACTCATGTGTACCGCAGTTCTCGCAGGACCTTCAAGCACGCCAAACTCGTAATTAACTCCCAGGCCTCGCCACGGGATGAAGCCTTCGCTAAAGTCCATGGGCGGCCACCACTGGCCTTGACAAACGGGCAGATCCGGACAGATCAATGCCGCATAATTGGCGCCGGTCCAGCCGCCCAGCGAAATCTGGACCGCGACAATAATCAGTCCGAGCAGCGACCAGAACCGGAGCGGGTGTTGCTTTGTCCTGATAGCGGGTGTGCCACTCCTGCATTTCAAATAAGTCCAGGTAAGTAATGCTAATATCGTCATCCCGCCCAAGAGATGGCCCATGACAATGATGGGCTTTAACAATAGGGTAACTGTCCACATGCCCAGAAGCGCCTGAAAAATGACCAGCCCGACCAATAGCAGGGGAACGGTCAGTTGCTGGCCGGGCTGTGACCGGGCCCGCCAGGCCAGTATCGCGATGACCAGGATCAGAATACCAAGCGTGCCGGCTGCATAGCGATGCACCATTTCCTTCCAGGCCTTGCCAGCCTCCAGCGGCCGGGACATGTAGATTTCATTTGATTGATCAATTTCTTCCTGAACATCGGGAACTATGACATTGCCATAGCAACCGGGCCAATCCGGACAGCCCAGGCCGGCATCGGACAGTCGTGTATAGGCGCCCAGCACAACAACAACAAATGCCAGCAGCATGGCAATGCGGGTGAGATGTAAATACACAGTGTCTCCTGATTTAAATTAGGCCGGGTTTGTGATTACGTTCATGCGTGTAAATATTTTTGATTATTCTCAACCAATCCTGAAAAACTTTAATAACAGCTTTAGATCCTTGGTAATCCCCGAGAGATTCGCTACGCCAGAATAACTTATCATCAGATTTCTTAACGGATCAATAAGATAAAATCGCTGCAAGTCTACCGGCCGTACTGAATCTGTCAATTTAAAAGTTAAATATTACTTCTCTGTTGCCTGGACAATAAATTTCCACGGGCTTACGCCCGGGAGTTTGCTGGCGCGCTAAAATAACTTCCAATTATATCCAACCCCGGACGGAGTAAAAATTTATACCGCCCGGCGCTGGTTACGATTCTGCGGCAAGCATTTGAATTAAGATTATCAACATAAAAATAGTTGTAATTTTTACTGAATACTGATAGTCGGCGTAAATTATATTGACTTGAATATGAACAGAGGTTAACTTCATGTCCCCGTATTGCAGTGCGGAATCCTAAGTATTTATTTCTCCCGGCTAATTGCCTGCAAAATGTGGCTGCGAGTTTGCGATGATATATGTTTGTAACCAGTTTTTATAACAGACTGTTTTGTTAAACAATCACACCAAAATATTAACAATAAAACTGAAGGATAAATAATCCATGCCTTTAGCAGTTGTCATAATTTTATTAGTAGTGGCTACTATCGTTTTCCACTTCGCCAGCCCATGGTGGTTTACGCCCATCGCATCCAACTGGGGAACTATAGACACAACAGTTCAGATCACATTCTGGGTAACCGGCGCGGTATTCATTGCAATTAACCTGTTTCTGGCTTATGTCATCGTAAAATATCGCCACAAGGAAGCCGGCAGGGCCCACTACGAGCCTGAAAACACAAAGCTTGAAGTCTGGCTCACCAGTATTACAGCCCTTGGCGTTGCCGCCATGCTGGCGCCAGGGCTATTCGTCTGGGCAGATTTTGTCAATGTTCCAGAAGACGCCGCTGAGGTTGAGGTTGTTGGTCAGCAATGGCGCTGGTCCTACCGTTTCCCCGGTGCAGACGGTGTTTTCGGCAGCACAGACATTCCCAATATGAGCGTGGATAACCCGTTTGGTATCAATCCTGACGACCCGGCCGGACAGGATGATATTCTGGTTAATGACAATACTGTACACGTACCATTAAACAAACCCATTAAATTTTTATTAAGATCAAAGGATGTTCTGCACGACTTCGCCGTTGCACAGTTTAGAGTCAAGATGGATCTGGTGCCGGGCATGGTTACTTATATCTGGCTGACACCGACTAAAACCGGAACATATGACATCCTGTGCGAAGAACTATGTGGTATGGCCCACTACGCCATGCGCGGCGCTGTTGTGGTCAATGAGGAAAATGAGTTTGATTCGTGGTTGAGCAAACAACCTACCTTTGCCCAGACGGCCGCGCGATCTGCAGGCGATCCTGTTGCAGGGCAGGCTTTTTTTGCCGTTTGTGCCGCTTGTCATGGCGCCCAGGGAGAAGGCAACCTTGCATTAAACGCCCCGAAAACCGCGGGACAGCAAAGCTGGTATATAAAGAGGCAGATCAATGCATTCAAAGGCGGCTTCCGCGGCACCCACAAAGACGATATTTACGGCATGCAGATGGCCCCTATGGCCGCAACCCTGGTTGACGAAAATGCAATCGACAATGTTGTTGCCTACATTAACACCCTGCCGGACAATCCACCAGAAACCACGGTTACAGGTGACGTTGCTCGCGGCGGAAGGTTATACACAAGCTGTGCGGTATGTCATGGGCGGCAAGGCCAGGGGATCTGGTCCCAGGACGCGCCGCGTCTTGCCGGGATGACCGACTGGTATCTGGCACTACAATTAAAGAATTTCAAAGCCGGCGTCCGGGGCAGCCATGCCAGTGATTTCCAGGGCCGGCAAATGGCGCTGCTGTCACGCATGTTGAAGGACGACCAGGCAATTCAAGACATAGTTGCTTATATAAACACTTTATGATGTGTTTATTAAAACAAAATATATTAATGTTATTTAACCTGAATTTTTTAAAGTGAAAATCAACCGACCTCATATAGAACCAGCAAGCAGGGGAAACCGATGGCGTACGTAGCGATTGCGGACCGCGATCATGAACATCATCTTCATGATCCACAAACCTTCATCACAAAATATATCTGGTGCCAGGATCATAAGGTTATCGCCCTTCAATACGGGATTACGGCGATCTCAGTCGGTGTGCTGGCTATGATACTGTCCGCCATGATGCGTCTGCAACTGGCGTTTCCGGAGGTGTTTTCATTTATTACGCCGAACAATTACTACCAGTTTGTCACCATGCACGGCATGATCATGGTGATTTATTTGCTGACCGCATTGTTTCTGGGCGGTTTCGGTAATTTCCTGATCCCGCTGATGTGCGGCGCCCGGGACATGGTCTTTCCCTATGTGAACATGCTCAGCTTCTGGGTTTACCTGGTGTCCGTAATAATATTAATGGCAAGCTTCTTCGTGCCCGGCGGGCCTACCGGTGCCGGCTGGACCTTATATCCGCCACAGTCAATCCTGCCGGGCACGCCGGGCACGGACTGGGGCATATTATTAATGCTTATCTCTCTGGCCGTCTTTATCGTTGCCTTCACCATGGGCGGCCTGAATTATGTAACAACAGTGCTGCAGGCCCGCTGCCGCGGGATGACCCTGATGCGTATGCCTTTGTCTGTATGGGGCATCTTCGTCGCGACCATCCTTGGTTTGCTGGCTTTCCCTGCATTGCTGGTGAGCGCGGTTATGATGATCCTGGACAAGACTATAGGCACCAGTTTTTTCATACCTGCCGTACTGTCCATGGGAGAACCGCTTGATCATCTCGGCGGCAGCCCTATCCTGTTCCAGCATCTTTTCTGGTTCTTCGGCCACCCTGAGGTCTATATAGTTGCCCTGCCGGCGTTTGGTATTATTTCCGACCTGATCAGTACTCACGCACGCAAGAATATCTTCGGCTACCGGATGATGGTATGGGCTATCGTCGCCATCGGCGCCCTGAGTTTTGTAGTCTGGGCGCACCATATGTATGTCAGCGGTATGAATCCTTACTTCGGCTTTTTCTTTGCTACAACGACGTTAATTATCGCCATTCCAACAGCCATCAAGGTCTACAACTGGGTGTTAACGCTGTGGCAGGGTAATATCCGTTTCACCGTACCGATGATGTTCGCAATCGGGTTCATTTTTACCTTTACCCACGGCGGCCTTACGGGACTGTTTCTCGGTAACGTCACTGTCGATCTGCCTTTGTCAGACACCTATTTCGTCGTCGGCCATTTCCATATGGTAATGGGCGTATCGCCGGTGCTGGCTGTATTCGGAGCCATCTATCACTGGTTTCCGAAGATCTCCGGCCGTATGTTCAATGAAACCCTGGGCAAATGGCATTTCTGGCTGACATTCCTGGGCACCTATTCGATTTATCTGCCTATGCATTATCTGGGTATCCTGGGCGTACCGCGGCGTTATTACGCAACCGGAATAACGGACTTTATTCCGGAATCCGCTCAATCCCTGAATGTCGGCATCACCATGGCGGCTTTGCTTGTCGCAGTTGTTCAAATAATATTTTTCGTCAATATCATCTGGAGCCTTTTCAACGGCAAAAAAGCGGAAAGCAACCCCTGGGGAGCCACAACACTGGAATGGCAAACACCGGACACCCCGCCGAAACACGGCAACTGGGGACCTGAATTGCCGGTAGTCTATCGTTGGGCCTATGATTACAGCGTCCCGGGCCAGCCCCAGGATTTCATCCCGCAAACTGAGCCGCACCATGGCCATGATTCCGTGGATAAGTAGAAACCGTCAATAAGTAGCTAACATGCATATGTCGACGTTACTGGTGGCCCTATGTGCGGCGGTCATCATCTGGGCATTCCTGGTGCGGCATCTGACAGCCAAGCCCTGGCTGTCTGTCAGCGAACCGAATAACACAGGGCCGGTTCAGATCCCTGCCTTAAAGCTTGGTCTCTGGGCCTTTTTCGCCTGCATAACCAGCCTCTTCGCGCTATTCATCACCGCTTATCTGATGCGCATGGATCCGAATCATGCCTCTGACTGGTACACAATCTCCAAACCCGGCATCCTCTGGCTTAATACCGGCCTGCTGGTATTGAGCAGTCTGGCCATGCAATGGGCCCGGCATGCGGAAAGATCTGAAAACATACAAAGTGTTAAAACGGCCCTGGCGGCCGGCGGCCTGTTAACGCTGGCGTTTCTGGGCGGGCAACTTATCGCCTGGCAACAACTGAAAAATTCGAGTTATTTTGATATCGCCAATCCGGCGGTCGGGTTTTTCTATCTACTCACGGCAGTGCATGGACTGCATTTAATTGGCGGCATGTTCGTCTGGAGCAAAACATCCTTCAGGACCTGGCGCCGCACGACTGTAGAAAAAGGAAGACTTAGTATCGAATTATGTACTGTTTACTGGCACTACTTGTTGCTGGTTTGGATTATTTTATTTGGTTTATTGTTATCGACTTAACTAGGTAAAACACTTATGTCACATGAAATGAATGCTGCCGCCTTGCCTGCCGGGGTAACCGGTGTAGTCACGGACTGGTCCGGGGACAAACAGGCATTCCAAGTCCCGTGGGGCAAGGCCATGATGTGGATCTTTCTACTCAGCGATACTTTTATCTTTACCAGTTTCCTGACGGGGTACATGCATGTGCGGACCAGCACTACCGTGCCCTGGCCAAACCCCAGCGAGGTGTTCGCCCTGACTATCGCCGGTCACCATATCCCGCTCATCCTGATTGCTATCATGACCTTTATCCTGATCAGCAGCAGTGGCACCATGGCGCTGGCGGTAAACTATGGATACCGCCGTGATCGCACCAAAACCATGTTGCTGATGCTGGCGACCGCGGCATTTGGCGCAATGTTTGTTGGCATGCAGGCATTTGAGTGGACCAAGCTTATCGTCGAGGAAGGGGTGAGGCCTTGGGGCAATCCGATGGGAGCTGCCCAGTTTGGCGCCTGCTTCTTCATGATTACGGGCTTCCACGGTATGCACGTCTCCGTCGGCGTCATCTACCTATCCACGGTTGCCTTCAAGGTCTATCGTGGCGACTATGAAAGCAGGGGTTATGAAATAGTCGAGATCGCGGGCCTATACTGGCACTTCGTCGACCTGGTCTGGGTATTTATCTTTGCGCTATTCTATTTATGGTAACGGGGGCGAACACAATGGCCGAGCATGCAGAAGGGCACCAACAACATCCACTCGCAATTTACTTGTATATATGGTTATTACTGTTTGTGCTCAGTACCTTTTCCTATCTGGTTGATTATTTCGGGTTTCAGGGGCTGGTAAGATGGTCCCTGATTATTATTTTTATGTTGATGAAGGCCGGCTTTATCGTTGGCATTTTCATGCACATGGCCTGGGAGCGTCTGGCATTGATAACAGCCATCTTAACACCGCCTATCTGTTTGCTGGTTTTGATCGGACTCATGAATATAGAGGGGGAATACACAACCAAGACCAGGGGTCAGTATTTCGACGAGCCGCCGCAGGTGAGCCGGATAGTCGAGGGGCATGAGATCAGCCATTAGTAGCCGGCCGTTACATTCAGGCATCAAGGCCAGCGAACAAAAAAATCTTAACCAGGCGACTGCCTCGAAGGCAAAATGGTCTGTCACACAACGGGCCCAGATCACCACCGGCATGTTTGCACCCAGGGTCACATGCATCATGGGACCCGGGCTGAACGGCATTAATCGTTAAGCCGCTTTCCAGCTATATCTCAGGAAGATAAATATCCTTCAGACAGGAGACCATCTGTTTAATCTCGGCCTGGGGAAAATACGGGACAGCCGCCAGCATTGGGGCACTGATCGACCTGGCAAGCAACCCCATGGTTTCCCCGGCATCCTGATAGCCGGCATCGATATGATTTCCAATCCAGCCATGCAGGTGACAGCCGGCATGAACAATAGCTTCCGCTGTCAAAATCGCATGATTAATACAACCAAGACGCAACCCAACCACCATGATCACGGGCAAATTTAATAACTTTACCAAATCCGCCATCCAGAGACTCTCGTTCAGTTGTACATGCCACCCCCCCACTCCCTCCACCAAAATCACGTCTGCGCTCTCAGACAGCCGTTTGTAACTTTCAAGCACAGGTCCTGCTTCAATCCTCATATGTGCATATTTCGCAGCAATTATTGGCGCCGTAGGCATGTATAAGGAAACGGGGTTAATAGTTCTGTAATCATGAGATGTATTAATGTGTTCCAGTATGCGCTGGGCATCAAGGTTTAATATGCCTGCCGCTGTTTTTGTCCCACCGCTGGCCACCGGCTTCATTGCCGCTACCTGGAAACCCCTTAGTTTTAAAACTTCAAGAATTGCCACACAAATGCTGGTCTTGCCAACGCCGGTGTCGGTTCCCGTTAAAAAATAGGCCGGCCCAGCCAAAAATTTATCTGCCGCTTCTTCTTATCGAGGCAACAGGTACAGCAACGGCCCCTTTATCGTGTCCAAGCCTACTGCCAACAGGGCCGCACCAGGCATGGCCATATATTACCTCGTAAGTCGCAGGAATCTTGTTATCGATACGGAATTTTTCATATGCCGCCATTACCTTTTTTAATCTGCCTTTTCCAGTCAGGGTTCGTCGCCGGCCCATATTAGCGTTTCCAGCACCGAGTAATTTAAGGTCTCGGAACAGGCCATTAACCTCCGGGTAAGTCAGAGTGAAATTTTCTGATTCCAGCACCGGATGTTCAAAACCGGCACGCACCAGAGTATCGCCAACATCGTGCATATCAATAAAACCGTTTACATGCGTATCGCCATCTACCCCAGACCAACTCGCTTTTAATTCACGCAACGTGTCTGGTCCGAAACTGGAAAACATAAATACCCCTCCGGGCTTCATCACACGTCGAATTTCCGCAAAAACAGAATTCAGATCATTACACCACTGTAACATCAGGTTCGAAAAAACCATTTCAAACACACTGGGCACGAACGGAAGCCTGGTCGCGTCGGCACAAACAAATGACTGCCGACGATCAAACCACCGTGTTGATTTAAATGAATTCACCAACATCTGCATGGCAAAATCAAGTTGTACAATACGTGCCTTACGATACAGCTTCGCCAATCGTCTGGCGGCCATACCGGTTCCAGATCCCAGATCAAGAACCCTGTCTGGCGTCGACCGAATTAGTTCCAAACGCTCATACATTTGCTCGGCAACTGTATTTTGCAAGATCGCTACCGAATTATACCGGCTTGCCGCAGCATTAAAATTTCTGGCCACAAGACATTTATCGGTATGGGCCTCTTCAGCTCCTGGACTCATCCGTTTATTTCCTGGCGCAAACAATCTTTCAGCACCTCCAACAACCTGCTTACCTGCGCTTCGGTATGGGCAGCTGTCAAAGTTATCCTTAAACGAGAACTATTGGCAGGAACCGTGGGCGGGCGTATGGCTGCTACCAGCACGCCCTGTTGCAACAAACGTTTACTGACATTAACAGCTTTCTCACTATTACCAATGATCAAGGGCTGAATCGGTGTCGAAGAATCCAGAAAAGGCAAGGAAAATTCTTTAATACCATTCCGGAATGTCCTTATTAAATTATTTAAATGCTCTCTTCTTGAGTCACTTTGAATAACGATATTTAGGCTTTCCGAAACTGTGGCAGCCAAAGCTGGCGGCATGGCGGTCGAATAAATGTATGGCCTAGCCTTTTGTACCAACATTTCGATGATTTCCGAGGGGCCGGCTACACAAGCGCCCGACACACCGAGAGCCTTACCAAAGGTCACTATCAGCACGGGCACATCACATTGCTCCAGATTATTCATCGACAGTGTGCCCCTGCCGTTTTCGCCGAGGACGCCGAAGCCATGCGCATCATCTACTGCCAGCAGGGCATTATATTTTTTGCATATTGCCGCGATGTCCCTCACCGGCGCAATATCACCATTCATGCTGAATACGGCATCAGTAAGCACATACTTTTTATTGCCATGCTGACTTAATTCAACGGCCAGGGATTTTACATCGCCGTGCTTATATCGGTGCAGCCGGCCACGGGCAAGTAGTGCGCCATCAATTAAAGAAGCATGATTGAGACGGTCTTCATAAATATGGCCATTACGGCCCGGCCCTAACGCTGATAACACAGCCAGATTTGCTAAATAACCCGAGGAAAAAACAAGGGCACGATCCCTGCCCGTAAATAACGAAAGTTGTTGCTCCAGAATTAAATGCGCTTCAGTGCGCCCGCATATCAATGGCGATGCGCCGCTGCCTACGCCATATTTATCGATAGCCCTATGCATGGCCGCGGCCAGCCGTTTATCATTGGCAAGCCCCAGGTAATCATTACTACAGAAGTTTAATAAATCTTGATTGCCGATTCTAACAATCGGCCCCTGTGGGCCACAGATTTCTCTTAAGTAACGGAAGCGGCCTTCTTCTCTAATTGACTGCAGCTCAGATTCAAAATCATATGCAGAGGCGAAACTACCCATCTAAAGTTTCAATCATTCGCCATGGCTTTTAAACCAAGCCGCATAAAAAGCTGCATGTCCTTAACATGAGCAGGATTTTCGGCAGTCAAAAGCTTGTCGCCATAAAAAATAGAGTTGGCCCCGGCAAAGAAACACAATGCCTGGGTGGCATCGTCCATCTGTGTTCTGCCCGCCGATAATCTTACAAACGATGCCGGCATAAGAATTCTGGCAATGGCTACTGTCCGCACCAATTCAAACAAATCCAGCTCGGCGGTATCGGCCAGCGGCGTACCTTCGATACGAATCAATAAATTAATAGGAACGCTCTCCGGGTGCTTTGGCAGATTTGACAATGTTATAAGCAGCCCGATTCTGTCTCTGGTATCTTCACCCATGCCCACAATCCCGCCAGAACAGACATTAATCCCCGCCTTTCTGACGCTCTCCAGCGTATTGAGACGATCCTCGTAGGTACGGGTTGTAATAATTTTCTTATAATACTCTGGCGATGTATCAAGATTGTGATTGTAATAATCTAATCCTGCGTCTTTTAATTGCAGGGCCTGGTTATCACTCAACATCCCCAGGGTGGCGCAGGTTTCCATGCCCTCAGCAGCGACCGCCTTAATCATGGACAACACTTGCCTGAAGTCTTTTTCTTTGGGGCTGCGCCAGGCGCCGCCCATGCAGAAGCGGCTGGCGCCCTGTGATTTCGCCTGCCTGGCGGCCGTGATAACATCCTCAAGCTTCATTGTTGGGCTGGCCTCAATATCAGTAGCATAATGTGCGCTTTGTGGACAATAACCGCAGTCTTCAGAACACCCCCCCTCCTTTATATTTAACAGGGCACTTAATTGAACCTCATTCGGATCAAAAAACTGCCTGTGTATAGAATGCGATTTGAATAACAAATCATTTAGTGACAGCGCAAAAAGACCCGCGACTTCTTCCGTGCGCCAATCATGACGAATGAAGTGGTGGCGCGCTGATGGTCCAGAAATATTTAAATTTGTTGACATCTACAGAACTCCAAACTGGGCATTGGTTAAACTTCTGATAATACCTTAGGGAAAATGCGTCGAACTGAACAATTCATCTATATCGGGAAGGAGGGGTTATGACAAAATTTAATCACAATATGGTTTTTAATTATCAATACTTTTAAAATTTAAAGTAACTATTACTTCTCGAATTACCAAATATATGGGCACATTAAAAGGTGTCAACAAAGCGGGGTAAGCGTGGTTTACCAAAGGTTAAAATTCCGTCGCTTTTTCAACTTTCTAGCCCCAGGCATTTGCTTCTTATGCCAGGACAAAAGTGTTGGGCATTCACTCTTCTGCGTTAATTGTAATAATGATCTGCATCGAACCCGGTCGATCTGCAGCAGATGCGGGGCGCCACAAACTGCAAATATTTTGTGTAAGGATTGCGGTAATGCCCCCATGCCCATCGATCAAACAATTACCTCTTTTATTTACAAATTTCCCGTAAACGAGTTAATTCACCAGCTTAAATATAATCAAAAAATTATAATCGCAAAGCAGCTAGGGCTTGAGTTAGCCTCAACTGTATTGAAAGTAAGCGCTTCCTTGCCAGATTGTTTAGTGCCGGTGCCTTTATATAAACGTCGCTTTCTATTGCGTGGCTTTAATCAGGCCCTTGAAATTGCCAGGGTTGTTGGGGGCGAATTGCTCTTGCCAGTCGATGCTGGTCTGATGACCCGGGCCCGGAATACCCTGGCACAATTTGCCTTAAACCCAAAAGAAAGAATGCGCAATCTTCGGGGCGCCTTCAAGCTTACGTCACCCCCTAATTACAACTTCGTCGCAATTATTGATGATGTAATTACCACGGGGTCAACCGTAAACGAAATGGCCACGCTCTTGAAAACGGCCGGCGTGAAAAGGGTTGAGGCCTGGGCCTGTGCCAGAGCAGAATCTTAGCTTATATTCTAGGTATCCAGGTTTT
>Ga0209640_10001319_pt1 | contig 20878 bp, 22 predicted proteins | sample RifCSP10_1_FD_184018 | JGI IMG/M metagenome (GOLD analysis project Ga0209640, IMG submission 184018) | Soil microbial communities from Rifle, Colorado - Rifle CSP2_sed 10_1 (SPAdes) (version 2) | ecosystem: Environmental > Terrestrial > Deep subsurface > Rock core/Sediment | place: Rifle...
GACCAACACGATCCCGCTGCGCGGCGACGGACAGCAGTGCAAGAAGATCGTCGTGCTGTCGGTGGCGCGGCTGCTCGGGCAGGCGATCAGGAGTATTCACGAGGAGACGTCGGTGTCGTCGTTGTTTGTGTAGGGTGAACGACAAGGATCGTTATGGACGCTACGCTTGAAGTCATCAAGAGAGAAGGCCGGGGCAAGAACGAGGCGAACCGCCTGCGCGCGTCGGGCCGGATTCCGGCCGTCGTGTATGGCGCGCAGAAGGACGGCCAGGGCGTGGCCGTCGCCGTCGACCCCAAAGAAGTGCTCCGGATTCTGCACTCGGATTCCGGCGCCAACACGCTGATTACGTTGAAGCTCGACGGGGGCGAGTCGCGCGTGATGGTCAAGGAGTACCAGCTCGACCCGACCACGCACCAGCTGCTGCACGCCGACTTCTACCAGCTCGCGATGGACCGGGCGATTACGGTGACCGTGCCGATCGCCATCAGGGGCGAGCCGATGGGCGTCAAGCAGCAGGGCGGCATGCTGGATTTCGTGACGCGCGAGATCGAGGTTCAGTGTCTGCCGACCGACATCCCCGAGCACATCGTCATCGACGTCACCGAGCTGATGCTCCACCAGGCGATCCGGCTCCGCGATGTGCCGGAAAACCCGAGGTGGAAGGCGGTGAACGATCCGGATACGATGCTCGTCCACGTCGTGGTGCCGAAGGCTGAAGAGGAGGCGCCGACGCCTGAGGCCGAAGCCGCGGCGGCGGCCGTTCCGGCCGCGCCGGCCGAGCCCGAGGTGATCAAGAAGGGCAAGGTGGAGAAGGAAGGCGAGGAGGCGGCCCCGAAGAAGTGAAGCTCATCGTCGGCCTCGGAAATCCCGGGCGCGAGTACCGCGACACGCGCCACAACGTTGGTTTCCTCGTGGTCGACGAGCTTGCGCGCCGGCATCAGTTGACGCTGGCCATGGCGCCGTCGCAGGTGCCCGAGACGTTCGTCGCCAAGAGATACGGCCCCGGGCCGCTGCTCGTGGCCAAGCCGCTGACGTTCATGAACCGCAGCGGCGACGCGGTCGGCGCGCTGGTGCGCTACTTCGACATCGCGCTCGCCGATCTGCTGGTGGTCGTCGACGAGGCGGCGCTGCCGTTTGGCAGGCTGCGCGCCCGCGCGCGCGGGTCCGCCGGCGGCCATAAGGGGCTCAAGTCGATCATCGAGCGGCTTGGGACCACCGAGTTTGCCCGGCTGCGGCTGGGCGTCGGGCGCGGCGATCCGCAGCGAGACCTCGCGGATCACGTGCTCGCGACATTCGAGCCCGGCGAGCGCGCCGAACTCGATGCGTTCATCACCCTGGCGGCCGACGCCGCCGAGACGTTCGCCGTGGAGGGCATCGACAAGGTGATGAACCTGTACAACCCGGACGCCACGGATCCGGATATTGACTGACTCCTTGCTGTCTGGTCCGGCTGAAGCCGGACACGACGTACGACCGATCGTAGTGTCCGGCTTCAGCCGGACTGGAAAGACAGCCGAAGTCCAGAAGGAGACGTATGAACAGGAAGTACGAGCTCGTCTACGTCGTCTCGCCCGAGGCGACCGACGAGCAGGTGTCCGAACTCCACACCCAGGTTGAAGGCATCGTCCAGCGGATGGACGGCCGGCTCGAGAAGACCGACAACTGGGGCCGCCGGAAGCTCGCCTACGAGATCGGCCCTCACAAGGAAGGCGTCTACGTGCTCGAGGTCATCAACGGCTCCGGCGAGCTGATGAAGGAGATCGACCGCCGTTTAAAGGTGTTCGATACCGTGATCCGCCATCTCATCGTCCGGGTGGACGAAGCCGAGACCGTCGCCGAGCGCCAGCGCACCAGGCGGAGCGAAGCGTCGCGGCGGCGTCGCGTCGCGCGAGGGCTTTCGCCGGAGCGGCAGCCGGGCGAAGGGCAGCGCAGTGAATTTGAGGACGATCGAGACGATCGGTTCGAGCTGTCGGAGGATGTGCGATGAACGGCAGAAGGAGCGGAGGAGGCGGCGGCCGCGGCCGCACGGGTCCGGGGCAGGGCAAGGGCGGCGACGCCCAGCAGCGGCGCCCGATGTTCCGCCGGCGGAAGGTCTGCAAGTTCTGCGCGGACAAGATCGACGACATCAATTACAAGGACACGAAGCTGCTGATGCCGTTCGTGCCGGAGCGGGCCAAGATTCTGCCGCGCCGGATTTCGGGCACCTGTGCGATGCACCAGCGCAAGCTCCGCGTCGCGATCATACGCGCGCGCCAGCTCGCGCTCATCCCGTATACGAGCGAGTAATTGGTCTGTGGTCTCTCGTCTTTGGTCTGTGGTCAGAGACCAGAGACCAGAGACTAGAGACTAGAGACTAGAGACAACGAGGTTCATCGTGGAAGTGATTCTCAGAGAACACGTCGATAACCTGGGCCGGCGCGGCGAGATCGTGAAGGTCGCCGACGGCTACGCCCGCAACTACCTGCTGCCGCGCAAGCTGGCCCTGCCGGCCACCGACGGCAACCGCAAGCACGTCGAGCGCGAGCGCCGGATTCTCGAGGCGCGCGAGTCGGAGGAAAAGGCGCAGGCCGAGGCCATCGCGGCCAGGCTGTCGACGCTCGAGATCACCATCGCGCGGCGCGTCGGCGAGGCCGACCAGCTCTTCGGCTCGGTGACTGCCGCCGACATCACCGAGTTCCTCAAGGAGAAGGGCTTCGACGTGGATCGGCGCAAGCTCATCCTGCCCGAACCGCTCAAGACCATCGGCGATCATGACGTGCCGCTCAAGCTGCACCGCGAGGTCACGGCGCCGCTCAAGGTGCACGTCGTCAAGGAGGGCGGGGATCAGCCCGCGCCCTGACGTCGGGGGTGTCCGAATGACCACTGTGACCAAACCCACCGTTGCAGGTGCTGCCGTCGAGAAGCTCCTGCGCATGTACCGTCAGATGGTTGCCATCCGCCTCTTCGAGGAGCGGGTCAACGACCTCTACACACGGGCGCTCATGCCCGGGCTCGCGCACCTATATATAGGGGAGGAGGCCGTGGCCGTCGGCGTCTGCGAGGCGCTTCGCCAGGACGACTACATCACGAGCACGCATCGCGGGCACGGCCACTGTCTCGCCAAGGGCGCGGCGCCGCATCTGATGTTCGCCGAGCTGCTCGGCAAGGAAGCGGGGTACTGCAAGGGGAAGGGCGGATCGATGCACATTGCCGATCCGGCCACGGGCAACCTTGGCGCCAATGCCATCGTTGGCGGGGGCGCCGGGATTGCCACCGGCGCCGCCTTCTCCGCCAAGCACCTCGGGACCGGTCGGGTGTCCGTCTGCTTTTTCGGCGAGGGCGCGCTCGGTCAGGGCGTGCTCTACGAGGAGATGAACCTCGCGCAGCTCTGGAAGCTGCCGGTGATCTACGCGTGCGAGAACAATCTGTACAACGAGTACACGCACTGCTCCGAGACGACGGCCGGCGACATGCTGGCGCGGCCGGCGGCCTTCGGCGTGGCGGCAGAGGCGGTGGACGGCCAGGACGTAAGAGCTGTCCACGCCGCCGCCTCCGCCATGGTCGAGCGCGCTCGCCGTGGCGAGGGCCCCGGGTTCCTGCTGCTCAACACGTATCGCTACCTCGGCCATCATGTGGGCGACATCGCGCGCGAGTATTACCGGCCGAAGCAGGAAGAGCAGCGGTGGATGTCGGAGCGCGACCCGATCGCGCTGCACGCCCAGTGGCTCGCGGCCGAAGGGCTGGTGGACGATGGGACGCTCGACCGCATCCGCGCCGAGGTGACGGCCGAGATGGATGCGGCGGTGGAATTTGCGATGAACGCCCCCTACCCCGATCCGGGCAGAGTGGACGAGGACGTCTATGCCTGACACAGCCGCCACGGTTCGGGAGATCACCTTCGGCGAGGCCGTCCGCGAGGCGCTCGCCGAGGAGATGCGCCGCGACGCGCGCGTCGTGCTGCTCGGCGAGGATGTCGCCGAGGCCGGCACCCCGTTCAAGGTGTTGAAGGGGCTGGTCGAAGAGTTCGGCAGGGATCGCGTCATCGACACGCCGATCTCCGAGGCGGGGTTCACCGGCCTGGCGGTCGGCGCCGCCATGACCGGCATGCGGCCCGTGGTCGACATCATGTTCGGCGACTTCATGGCGCTCGTCATGGACCAGGTCGTCAACCAGGCGGCGAAAATTCATTACATGTCGGGCGGTATGTGGAAGGCGCCGCTGGTGGTTCGCGCCACGATGGGGGCGACGCGGCGGTCGGCGGCGCAGCACTCGCAGTCGCTGCACGCGTGGCCGAGCCACATTCCCGGCCTGAAGGTGGTGGTCCCGTCCACGCCGTACGACGCCAAGGGGCTCCTCAAATCCGCCATCCGCGACGACAACCCGGTCATTTTCTTCGAGGATAAGATCAGCTACGCGAAGGTGAAGGGCCCGGTACCGGAGGGGGACTACACGATCCCGCTCGGCGTGGCCGACATCAAGCGCGACGGGCGCGACATCACGCTCGTCGCCACGAGCAGCATGGTGCAGGTGGCGCTCGGCGCGGCCGCGCTGCTCGAGGAGGTCGGGATCAGCGCCGAAGTCGTCGATCCGCGGACGATGTGGCCGCTCGACGAGACGACGCTCGTCAACTCGGCGCGGAAGACCTCGCGGGCGATGGTGATTGACGAGGGGTACGTCCGCTACGGCGTCACCGGCGAGATCGCGTCCGTGATTGCGGAGGGCGCCTTCTACGACCTGGACGGTCCGGTCAGGCGCCTCGGCGCGCGGCACGTGCCGGTGCCGTTCTCGCCGCCGCTCGAGGACGCGACCGTGCCCACCGAGCGCGACGTCGTCGACCTGGCGCGAAAGATGTGCAATCGGTAGAGGAGATTCACGTGGCACTGAAGACCTTCGGCACGATGGCGGTGGACTGGGAGCAGCGGATCGACTTCGATCGGCTGCGGCGGGAGCGGCTGGCGCGCATCAAGGCGCTGCTGGCCACGTCGGAGCTGGGCGCGCTGCTCTGCTTCGACATGAACAACGTGCGGTACATCACGGCCACCCACATCGGCACGTGGGCGCAGGACAAGATCAGCCGCTTCACGCTGCTGCCGCAGAACGACGAGCCGATCCTGTGGGATTTCGGGTCGGCCGCCCGCCATCACCAGCTCAACTGCCCCTGGCTCGGCGAGCGCTCGCGGGCCGGCATCCCGTCGATGCGCGGCGCGATGACCCCCGAGATGGGCCGCGAGGCGGACGTGGCGAAGAAGATCCGCATCGAGCTGGAGCAGCGCGGCCTCCTCAACGAGCCGCTCGGCGTCGACATCGTCGAGCCGCCGGTGATGTTCGCGCTCCAGCGCGAAGGCATCAACGTGGTCGACGGCCAGGAGCTGATGTCGACGGCGCGCGAGATCAAGACCCCGGATGAGATCGCGCTGCTCAACACGTCGGCGATGATGGTCGACGCCGCGTACTACGACCTCTACAAGGCGATGCGGCCAGGGATGCGCGAAAACGAGGCTGTCGCGCTCGTCGCCGAACGGCTGTACGACCTTGGCTCCGAGTACGTGGAGGCCGTCAACGCCATCTCGGGAGAGCGCTGCAGCCCGCATCCGCACGTCTTCTCCGATCGCGTGCTCAGGCCGGGCGATCCCGTCTACTACGACGTCCTCCATTCGTACATGGGGTACCGCACCTGCTACTACCGGACGTTTGCGGTCGGCTCGGCGTCGCGGGCGATGGTCGACGCCTACAAGCGGTGCCGCGACTATCTCGACGCCTCAATCGAGCTGATCCGGCCGGGACGTACCACCGCGGAGGTGGCCTCGGTGTGGCCGCGCGCGCAGGAGTTCGGGTTTCCGAGCGAGGAGGCGGCGTTCGCGCTGCAGATGGGGCATGGGATCGGCCTCGCGATCTGGGAGCGGCCGATGATCAGCCGGCTCGTGTCGCTCGAGCATCCGCACGAGATCAAGCCCGGGATGGTGTTCGCGCTGGAAACGTTCTGGCCGTCGACCGACGGCTGGAGCGCCGCCCGCATCGAGGAAGAGATCGTCGTGACGCCCACGGGCCACGAGGTGATCACGCGCTTCCCGGCAGAGGAGCTGCTCGTGGCCGGTGCGCCCTTTGTCACCGTGGGCGGCACGCTGCCCATCATGCGGGAGACGGAAGCGCCGCCGAACCGGCAGGTGGTCGAGCTCATCGCCGCCGCGGCCCGCACCGAAGGCGAGAAGGTTGGCGCAAAACGCTGATGGCCGTCAGCGTGGTCATGCCTGCGCTCGAGATGGCGCAGGAAACCGGCAAGCTCGTCTCGTGGCTGAAGAAGGAAGGCGACGAGGTCCGGAAGGGCGAGCTGCTGCTGGAGGTGGAAACCGACAAGGCGGTGGTCGAAGTTGAGGCCGCCGGCGACGGGATCCTCGCCGGCATCACGGCCAGGCCGGGCGACGTCGTCGCCGTCGGCCGCACCATCGCATGGCTCGTGCAGCCGGGCGAAGCGCCGCCGGCGTCCGCGCCGACTGACGGCCCCACGGGACGACGAACCGACGCGCCCCGGATCTCTCCCAAAGCGCGGCGCCTGGCGCAGGAACGGGGCGTCGACATCAGCCGTGTGAAAGGCTCGGGGCCAGGCGGCGAAGTTCTTGCCGACGACATCCTTGGCGCTGCCGAGACGGTCCGGCTGAAGCCGGACACTACGACAGCAGGGACTACGGTAGCAAAGGCCGCTTCCCATTCGTACGTAGTGTCCGGCTTCAGCCGGACCGGCGCCGTCGATCCCCTCAGCACCGCCGGCCGCCTCATGGCCGAGCGCACGACGCAGAGCTGGACGACGGTTCCGCATTTCTTTGTGACGCGGGAGGTCGACGCCGGCGCGCTCAACGCCGCACGCGACGCGATGCTGCCCGCGATCGAGCGGTCGCACGCTGTCAAGGTCACCCACACCGACCTGATCGCGGCGTCCGTCGCACGCGTGCTTCGGCGCCACGCGCGCCTCAACGCGAGCTGGACGGGCGACGGCATCGTGGTGCATCCCGAGGTCAACGTGGCGCTCGCGCTGGCGGTGGACAACGCCGTCGTCACGGGAGTGATTCGGGGCGCCGATGCGGCCGCGATCGCCGATATCGCCCTTCGCCGGCGCGAGCTGGCGGAGCGCGCGCGGGCGGGCCGGCTGCATCCCGACGACATTGCCGGCGCCACGTTCACGATCAGCAATCTCGGGATGTTCGGCGTCGATGCGTTCACGGCCATCATCGTGCCGCCGCAGGCCGCGATCCTCGCCGTCGGCGCAATCGTCGATCGGGTGGTGCCCGTTGACGGGAAGCCGGGCGTCAGGCCGACGATGACCCTGACGCTCTCGTGCGATCATCGCGTGGTGGACGGCGCGCGCGCGGCCGAGTTTCTGCGCGACCTCACCGCCGCGCTCGGCGACCCGCTCGCGCACATTGCGTAACGCCGTACGTCGTGTCCGGCTTCAGTCCCAGTACGAGTGTCCGGCTTCAGCCTGACCCGAGGAGCACGCCATGCACACCACCACCGCACCTGCCGGCATCTCCCTCAAGGATCCGACGCTGTTCCGGCAGGCCTGCTACATCGACGGCGGGTGGGTGAAGGCACGTGCCGGCGCTGCCATCAACGTCGACAACCCGGCGACGGGCGAGATCGTCGGCGTCGTGCCGAGGCTGAGCGCAGCGGACGCGCGCGGGGCGATTGGCGCCGCGGCGCGCGCGTTCCCCGAATGGCGGAGCAGGACCGGGAAGGAGCGGGCGGCGGTCATGCGCCGCTGGTTCGACCTCATGATGGCCCACCAGGAGGATCTGGCGCGGCTGATGACGATCGAGCAGGGGAAGCCGCTGGCTGAGTCGCGGGGCGAGGTGGCGTACGCGGCGTCGTTCCTCGAGTGGTTCGGCGAGGAGGCCAAGCGCGTCTACGGCGACACGATCCCCGGCCATCAGCGCGACAAGCGCATTGTCGTGCTCAAGCAGCCGATCGGCGTCGTCGCGTGCATCACGCCGTGGAACTTTCCGCTCGCGATGATCACGCGCAAGGCCGGTCCGGCCATTGCGGCCGGCTGCACCGTCGTCCTCAAGCCCGCATCGCAAACGCCGTTTTCCGCGCTTGCGCTGGCCGAGCTCGGCGAGCGCGCGGGACTGCCCAAGGGCGTGTTGAACGTCGTCACCGGCTCGGCGCAGGAGATTGGCGGCGAGCTGACGTCGAACTCCGACGTGCGGAAGCTGTCGTTCACCGGATCCACCGCCACCGGGAAGCTCCTCATGGCGCAGTGCGCCGGCACCGTGAAGAAGATCTCCCTCGAGCTCGGCGGCAACGCGCCATTCATCGTGCTCGACGACGCCGACCTGGATGCGGCGGTGGAGGGAGCGATGGCCTCGAAGTATCGCAACACCGGGCAGACGTGCGTGTGCGCCAACCGGATCCTGGTGCAGGACGGCGTCTACGATGCGTTTACCGCGACGCTGGCCGGGGCCGTCAAGACGCTGAGGCCGGCGCCGGGGCTCGAGGAGGGCGCGACCCAGGGCCCGCTGATCGACGATCGCGCCGTGCAGAAGGTGGAGGAGCACATCGCCGACGCGCTGGGCAAAGGGGCGCGCGTCGTCACCGGCGGGCGCCGCCACGCGCGCGGCGGCCGGTTCTTTGAGCCCACCGTTCTTGCCGACGTGACGCCGTCGATGCTCGTGGCGCGCGAGGAGACATTTGGTCCCGTGGCGCCGCTGTTTCGTTTTCGCACCGACGAGGAGGCCATCGCGCTCGCCAACGACACGCCCTTCGGCCTGGCCGCCTACTTCTACGGCCGCGACCTCGGCCGCGTGTGGCGCGTGGCCGAGGCGCTCGAGGTGGGCATCGTGGGCGTGAACACCGGGCTCATCTCGACCGAGGTGGCGCCGTTCGGCGGCGTGAAGGAATCGGGCCTCGGGCGGGAAGGATCGAAGTACGGGATCGAGGAGTTCCTCGAGATCAAGTACGTCTGCTTTGGCGGAATCTAGGAGGAGATCTGATGGTCATCGATCGCCGGTCGTTTCTTGCCGCCATCTCCGCTGCCGCTGCGGGCTCGCGCGAGTCTGCGGCCGCCGCACAGAGCTCCCGTCTGGAGACGTTCACGCAGTGGATGAACGCCTCACGTCGCGAGCGCGAGCTGGCGCTGCAGGCATGCCTGGATCGGATACGAGGTCTCGACCCGTCCATTCATGCCTGGGTCCAGGTGCTGCCGCAGCGACCTACCGGGGACGGCCCGCTGTCGGAGATCCCGTTTGCCGCGAAAGACATCATGGAGACGCGAGGCCTGTCGACGGAGTACGGCTCGCCGATCTACAAGGGACGGATCGGCACGGCCGACGCCACCGTCGTGCGCGAGCTGCGGCAACGAGGGGCGGTGCTGCTGGGAAAGACTCACACCACGGCCTTCGCGTACCGCACGCCGGCGCCGACCCGCAACCCGAGAAATCTGGATCACACGCCGGGTGGAAGCTCCAGCGGGTCGGCGGCCGCCGTGGCCGCGGGCATGGTGCCCTTCGCGCTCGGTACGCAGACGCGTGGGTCGATACTCCGGCCGGCGTCGTACTGCGGCGTCACCGGGTTCAAGCCGAGCTATGGTCTCGTGTCGACTGACAACGTCCTTCCGTTTGCGAAAAGCCTCGATACGATCGGCTTCTTCACCCACACGCCCGCCGACATGATCGCGCTCTGGGCGGCGATGGGCCACTCGGCCGGGACGGCCGAGGCCTTCGTGCTGGGCGTACCTGAACCGATGCCCGCTGTCGAGCCCGCGATGGCCGCGGCGCTTCAGAATGCGATCGCCGCCCTGAGGCGCGCCGGCGTCTCCACCAGGACGATCGACATCGCCGACATGTTGACGACTCTGGATGCCGCTGCGATTGACGTGATGTTTTACGAGGGCGCCCGGGTGCACGAGCAGCGGTACAAGGAGCACGGCGCGCGCCTGCAGGACATGGCCGATCTCGTGGAAAAGGGGCTTCAGATGCCGGTGCAGCGATACGACGAGGCGCGCAGGCGCATTGCGGAATCCAGGGCGCGCTTCACGGAGATGTACAAGGCCACGCCGGTCATGTTGGCGCCGGCGGCCACGGGCCCTGCTCCGGCCGGCCTCGCCACCACCGGCGATCCGAGGATGAACGCGCCGTGGACCGCGTTGGGCACGCCGGCCATCTCGATTCCGATGCCGGTCGCCGGATTACCGCTGGGCCTGCAGCTTACGGCGGATCGCGGTCAGGATGCGCGAGTGCTGCGCGCGGCCGCGCGGGTGCATGAGATCCTGAGCATGTTATGAACGAGAGTGGCATGGACATCATCGCCAGGCTCGAAGACACACGAACTCGAACGCTGAAGCATTTCGAGCTGGGCGACGACCTGCTGGATCGGTGCTACGGCCCGGACAAATGGCCGGTCAGGTTCATCCTGCATCACCTGGCCGACGCCGAGACGGTGCTGTTCGACCGGATTCGTCGCGCCATCAGCGAGCCGCGGCAGGTGCTGTGGGCCTTCGACCAGGATGCCTGGGCCGCCGGACTGGATTACTCGCACATCCCCCTGGATCTGTCGCGACGGATCTACGACGCGGTCCGCGGCGGCGTCATCCATCAGGCCCGGCAGCACTACGCCCGGAACGGCCACCGTGAGTTCGTCCACAGCGAAACGGGCGTGCGGACGCTGAAGGATGAATTCGACAAGGTGGCGTCGCACAACGAGCGCCACCTGGCCCAGATCGAAACGGCCCTGCGCGGTTCGGGCAGGGGCGTTTCGGCGTAAGCTTCTGCGCATGCGGATCCTGATTATCGGGGCCACGGGCACGATCGGGTCGGCCGTCGCGGCCGCGCTGAAGGGCCGGCACGAGCTGGTGCTCGCGAGCCGAGAGAAGGCCCGCGAGAAAGTCGACATCGCCGATCCGGCATCGGTGCGCGCGCTTTACGCGCGTATCGGACGCGTCGACGCGGTGGTCAGCGCCGCCGGGCGGGCGGCCTTCAAGGCGCTCGATGTCCTCGGCGACGAGGACTTCGAGTTGAGCCTCCGTAACAAGTTGATGGGACAGGTCAACCTGTTCCGCTTTGGCCTCGACTCGGTGGCCGACAACGGCTCGTTCACACTCACGGCCGGGTATCTCGCACGGCATCCCGCGCCCGGCTCGTCGGCCGTGAGCCTGGTCAACTCGGCGCTCGAGGGCTTCGGCCGCGCCGCGGCGCTCGAAGCGCCCCGCGGCATCCGCATCAACGTGGTGAGCCCGCCCTGGGTCACCGAGACGCTGCAGAAGCTGGGCCGGCCGCTGACCGGGGGCCTGCCCGCGGCCACCGTGGCCCAGGCCTACGTGCGCAGCGTGGAAGGTGCGGACACGGGCCAGGTGTTCGATCCGAGATAACAAAGGAGCCAGCCGTCATGCGGACAACGCTTCCATACCGATCGTTCCTCGCCCTCGCCGCGCTGCTGCTCGTCGCGCCGCCGGACGCATTCGCCCAGGGGCCGGCGCGCTGGTTCTCCGCCTGGACGGTCTCGCACAACGCACGCCAGACGATGCCGGCGCTCGGCAACAGCACGGTGCGGATGTTCGTCCGCCCGACGATGTCGGGCGGCTCCGTGCGCATCAAGCTCGAAAACACGCTGGGGCAGGCCCCGGTGACGTTCTCGGCGGCGTTCCTCGGCGTGGCCGGTCAGGGTGCGGCGGTGCTTCCGGGCACAAACAGGAAGCTCACCTTCAACGGCCGTCCCGACGTGACGCTCGAGCCCGGCGCGGGCGCGTGGAGCGATCCGGTCGCGCTCGACGTCAAGGCATTCGCGCGGCTGGCGGTGAGCCTTGACGTCGCGTCGGCATCCGACATCAGCGCGCACACGCTGGGCCTGGTCACCAACTACACCGCTCCGGGCAGCCACGCCGCCGACGCCTCCGGCGACGGGTTCAGCGCCGTGCCCCCCGGCGGAAACATCCCGGGCTTCCCGTTTTACTGGCTGGCCGCGGTCGACGTCCTGTCCACGTCCGCATCCGGTGTGGTCGTGGCGTTTGGCGATTCGATCACCGACGGCCGCTGCAGCACGAACGAAGGGACCGCCGTGATCCCGGATCGCTATCAGCGGTGGACCGACGTGCTGGCGATGCGCCTGGCCGCGCTGCCGGCCAACGAGGTCAAGGGCGTCGTCAACGAGGGGATTGCGGGCAACCGGATCGCCCCACCAGGCGGCAACGGTCCGGCGGGGCTCATGCGGCTCGATCGCGACGTGCTCGACCGCGCCGGGGCCACGCACGTCATCTTCTTTGAAGGCACCAACGATATTGCCGGCGGCGCGTCGGCGGAGCAGGTCATCGCCTCCATGCAGCAGGTGCTCGACCGCGTCCGTGCCAAGGGCCTCTCCATCATCGGCGCCACCATCATCCCCCGCGGGAGGCCGGAGTCGATGATGGGATGGACGGCCGGCATGGAGGCGCATCGGCTGGCCGTGAATACGTGGATCCGCACCCAGGCCACATTCGACGCCGTGATCGACTTCGACCCGCTCATGAAGGGCGGTCCGGTATATGCGAGCGGCCAGTCCATCAAGCCCGACTTCGACTGCGGCGACTACATCCACCCCAATCCCGCCGGCTACAAGGTGATGGGCGAAGCGATTGACCTGAGCCTGTTCCGGACGCGTCGGATTGGCGGCACCACCAGCGCCCGATGACCTCAACGGAGATCGCCATGACCGGACAGTACGTGCTCGTGCGGACCGTGCAGGGCCAGTTTGCCGAAGAGCAGCTTCGGGCGTTTCTCGAGGCCAAAGGGATTCCGACGCAGGTCCGGGGCGAAACGCTCCGGACCACGCACGGCATCTCGATCGACGGCCTTGGCGCGGTCGGCATTCTCGTCCCGCAGGATCGTGCCGACGAGGCGAGAGAGCTGCTGACGCGCGTGGAGCGTGGGGAATTTACGCTCGCGGCTGAAGAAGAGCCCGAGAAGCCGTCGTAAGGTGCCGATGGGGTACATCGAGGCGAATCTTCTGTCCGACGAGAAAGTGGTGTACAAGGCGAGGCTCCATTGGCTCATCTTCGGCAAGGCCCTTCTGGTTGCGGCCGCCGGCATGGTGCTCCTCGCCGTCGAGCCGACGATCGGCACGCTTGTCGTGCTGGTCGGCGTGATCCTGGCGCTCCCGCCCTTCGTGGCTCGCAAGACGTCGGAGTTTGGCGTCACCTCGAGGCGGGTGATTATCAAGGTCGGCCTGGTGCGCCGCCGCACGCTCGAGCTGTTGTTAAGACAGGTCGAGGCCATCGCCGTGGATCAAAGCATCATGGGCCGCATGTTCAATTACGGGTCGATTACCTTGACCGGGACGGGCGGCGTGCGCGAGGTGTTCCACGACGTTGCGGCGCCGCTGGAATTTCGGCGGCAGATCCAGAGCTTAACGACGTGAGGTCCGGCTGAAGCCGGACACGACGTACGCTACGCCTCGAGCTCCTGTCCGCTGCGATCGGGCAGCGTGAAGATCAGCACGGCCCCCAGCAGAAAGAACGCGGACGTCGTTCCCATCGCCAGGCCGATGCCGATGCCCGGCAGCGTGGCGATCGCGCCAATCGTGTACGGCGCGATGGCGCCCGCCATCCGCCCGATGTTGTAGCTGGTGCCCTGGCCCGTGGCGCGCACGGCCGTCGGAAAGAGCTCGGCGACGAAGCTGCCGAACATGCTGAAGTAGCCGTGCCCGAAATAGCCGAGCACCGGGCCGAGGAGCATGAGGACCCGCGGGCTGCGGGCCATCTGCCCGTAGATCGGCACCAGCAGCGCCGCCACCAGCATGAACAGGATGAACGTGCGCCGCCGGCCGAGGCGGTCGGCGATGAAGCCGAAGGTCAGATAGCCGAAGTACGCGCCAATCTGCACCGGAATGATCCATCCGAGCGATCCCACGACCCCCATCCCGGCGCCGCCCTGCGCGACCGGCCGCGCGAGAAACGCCGGCAGCCAGAAGAAGATGCCCCAATACGCAAACTGCACGGACGCCCCGAGCAGGGTGATGAGCACGGTGCGTCCGAGCAGATCCCGTCCGAAGATCACCCTGAAGGGGTTGGCGACGCGGACGGCCGCGCCCCGCGCCCATGCGGCCGGCTCCCGGACGTTGCGCCGTATCCACAGCGTGAACAGGGCGGGCAGCACCCCAACGACGAAGAGCCACCGCCATGCGTCGGGGCCCGCGCCCGGCGCGCCAAGGATCAGGGCGGCCGCGGTGGCGGCCATCATGTAGCCGATCGCCCAGCCCGACTGCATGATGCTGATGGCCTTGTTGCGATGCGCCGGCGGCCATGTTTCGCTGATCAACACGGCGCCGGACGCCCACTCGCCGCCCATGCCGATGCCGAGCACGGCACGCCACAGCAGGAGCTGCAGCACGCTCTGCGACGTGGCCGCGCCGAGCGACGCCACGGAGAAGAGGAGGATCGTGCCGATGAGCGCGCGCGTGCGTCCGAGCCGGTCGGCCAGATAACCAAACAGCACGCCGCCGACGCCCGACATCACGAGCGTCGCCGTGCCGAGCATCCCCGCGGTCGCGTCGCCAAAGCCGAAATAGGTCCGCAGCTGGCCGATGGCCATCGCGAAGAGCATGAAGTCCATCGCGTCCAGCATCCATCCCGCTTTTCCGGCGGCGAGCGCGCGCCACTGGTCGGCGGTAATCGTGCGGTACCACGGCATGGAGACGCCGGCAGGCGTGGCGGACGAGGCGGGCGCGGGCTGCATGAATGGCGCGGAGCCTATCACAGTGGTGCGTGGGGATCGGGGATCGGGGATCGGGGATCGGATATTTCTGCTACACTGCTCTTCCTTCAGTACACCGTTCCCCTCATGGCCGATACCGTTGTTGCTGCTGCGGAACGCACGCTTCCGCACAATCTCGAAGCCGAGCGCTCGGTGCTTGGTGCCATCCTCGTGCACAACGACGCGTTCAACCTTGCCGCGCAGGTGATTGACGCCGCCGATTTCTATCGCGACGCGCACCGCCGCATCTTCAACAAGATGGTGGCGCTCAACGAGCGCGGGGGGGCCATCGACTTCGTGACGCTCAAGGAGGAGCTGGGGCGAGGGGGAGAGCTGGACGAGGTGGGCGGACCGGCGTATATCGCGTCGCTGGCCGACGGCGTCCCGCGGGCCACCAACGTCGAATACTACGCGCGCATCGTCAAGGAAAAGTCGACGCTGCGCAACCTGATCTTCGCGGCCAACAAGATTCTCACCAACGCCTATGAGGCCGACCAGGAATCGGATCTGATTCTGGACGAAGCCGAGAGCGCCATCTTTGCCGTCGCGGACGACCGGCTCAAGGCCGGCTTCGTGCCGATGACCGCGCTGGTCAAGGAGAGCTATCCCAAGATCGAGCAGCTCTTCGAGCACAAGCGGCTCATCACCGGCGTCCCGAGCGGCTTTGCCGACCTGGATTCGATGACGAGGGGCTTTCAGGCGGGCGACCTGGTCATCATCGCGGCGCGGCCGTCGATGGGGAAGACGAGCCTCGCGCTCAACATCGCCCAGTACGTGGCGCTGCAGCCGGACCACACGGTTGGCGTCTTCAGCCTGGAAATGTCGAAGGAATCCCTGTTCCTCCGCCTCCTCACCACGGAGGCGCAGATCGACAGCCATCGGCTCATGAGCGGAGCGATCGGGCAGAAGGATTACGGCCGGATCTCGCACGCCCTCGAAGTGCTGAATGCGATGCGGCTGCACATCGACGACACGGCCAGCGTGGGCGTCCTGGAAATGCGCGCGAAGGCGCGGCGGCTGCAGGCCGATCAGGGCCTCAGCCTGCTCATCGTCGACTACATTCAGCTGATGACCGGCCGCGGCCGGTTCGAGAACCGCACCCTGGAGCTGGCGTCGATTTCGCGGTCGCTCAAAGGGCTCGCCAAGGAGCTCAACGTGCCGATCGTGGTGCTGTCGCAGCTCAGCCGCGCTCCCGAGTCGCGCTCCGACCACCGCCCGCAGCTCTCGGACCTGCGCGAGTCGGGCGCGCTCGAGCAGGACGCGGACGTGGTGGTCATGATCTATCGCGAGGATGCGTACAACCGGGATCCGAACCATCCCGACGCCGGCACGGCGGAGCTCATCCTCGCCAAGCAGCGCAACGGCCCGACCGGTGTCGTGCGGCTCGCGTTCCTGCGCGAGCAGACGAGGTTCGCCAACCTCGCCAGTAATTCGTGATGTGTGATTCGTGATTAGCGATTTGGTGTCGATGACGCGAGCGGTCAATCACAAATCACAAATCGCCAATCACAAATGATTCGCAGTACCGTCGCGCGCGTTGATCTCACCGCGCTGCAGTCGAACTTCCGCGCGATTCGCGACTTCCTCGCACAGGCGGACCGTGAAGTCCCGCCCCGCACCGTCGCACCGTCGAACGCACCGTCGCACCCTCGCACCCCTCCCGCGATTGTCGCCGTCGTCAAAGCCAACGCCTACGGGCACGGATCCGAGCGTGTGGCGCTCGCGCTCGAACAGGCCGGCGCGACGATGCTCGCGTGCGCCGACATCGAGGAGGGCATCGTGCTGCGGCGGGCGGGCGTCACGCTGCCGGTGCTGATCTTCGGCGCGCTGAGCGTGAGCGATCTCGAGGGCCTGTTCGAGTACTCGCTGACGCCCACCATCTCGACCCCGTCGGCCGCGCGGGCCGTGCAGGCGGCCGCGGCCAGGCGCAGGACGACGTGCGGGTACCACCTGAAGATCGATACCGGCATGAACCGCCTCGGCTTCCGGCACGACAATCTGCGCCGTACGCTGCCGGAGGTCCTGGGCAGTCCGAACCTGCGCCTCGACGCGGTGTACACGCACTTCGCCACCGCAGACGTCCCGGAAGACCGCCTGTTCAACGATCAGCGCGTGCGCTTCGAGGAGGCGGTCACGGCGATCGAGGCTCGGATCCCGCGGCACGCGGCCAACAGTGCGGCGCTGCTGCGTGACTCGCGCGTCTGGTACGACATTGTCCGCCCCGGGCTCCTGCTGTACGGCATCGTTCCCCCACCGCTGGCCTCGACGATTCCACTGCAGCCGGTCATGTCGCTGACAAGCCGGGTCGTCGCGGTCAAAGGACTTCGGCCGGGCGAAGGCGTCGGCTACGGGGCCCGGTTCACTGCGGTCGCGCCGAAGACGCTGGCCGTCGTCCCCGCCGGCTACGCCGACGGCCTCGATCTGCGCCTCGAGCAGCGTGGACAGGTGCTCATTCGCGGGCGGCGCGTTCCGATCGTCGGCGCGGTGTCGATGGACATGATGACCGTGGATGTCTCGGACCTCGGGGACGTGCAACCGGGCGATGAGGTCGTCATCATCGGGCGGCAGGGCAGCGAGTCGTGGCAGCAAATCGACGCGCGCGAGATGGCGGCCGCCATCGGCACCATCCCGTACGAGATCGTCTGCCGGATTGGCGCGCGAATCGAGAGACAATACACGTAGGTATTGGTAGCCGGAGACCTTTCAGGTCTCCGGTCGTCATGTCATGAAGACGCCCAAAGTCGTTTACGTCTGCCAGGAGTGCGGCGCCCAGGCGCCCAAATGGATGGGCCGCTGCGCCGAATGCGGCGCGTGGAACTCGCTGGTTGAAGAACGTCCCGTCGAGCCTGCCGCCGCCACCGGCACGAATCGATACGCGCAGTTCGGCGCGGGCGGTTCCGCCACGCGGTACGCGGATGTCGACACGACCAATGCCGTGCGGCTCTCGACCGGCATCGGCGAGTTCGATCGCGTGCTGGGCGGCGGCATCGTGCCCGGGTCGCTCGTGCTGCTTGGCGGCGAGCCGGGCATCGGCAAGTCGACGCTGCTGCTGCAGGCCGCGGCGCATTTCGCGCGGCACGCGGGTCCGGTCCTGTACGCCTCGGGCGAGGAATCCGAGCATCAGATCAAGAGCCGCGGCGACCGTCTCGGCGTCGGCGACGCGCCGCTGTACCTGCTGTCGGAAACGTGCATCGAGCGCATCCTCGAGGAGATCGCGCGCCTCAAGCCGGCCCTCGTGGTCATCGACTCGGTGCAGACGGTCTTCTCGATCAAGTTCCAGTCCGCCCCCGGCAGCATCGGTCAGGTGCGCGAAGCCGCCACGCAGTTCCTGTTTGCGGCCAAGGGCCAGAACATTCCAACCGTGCTCGTGGGCCACGTCACCAAGGACGGCAGCCTGGCCGGTCCCAAGGTGCTCGAGCACGTCGTCGATACCGTGCTCTACTTCGAGGGCGAGCGCCATCACGCCCACCGGGTGGTCCGTGCGGTGAAGAACCGGTTTGGCGCGGTGAGCGAGCTGGGCGTGTTCGAGATGACCGGTACGGGATTGCGCCCCGTGCCCAACCCGTCGAAGCTGTTTCTGTCGGAGCGCGCCTCGGGGACGCCGGGCTCGGCGGTGCTCTGCTGCGTTGAAGGCTCGCGGCCGATTCTCGTGGAGGTACAGGCGCTCGTCAGCACGAGTACGTACGGCAACGCCCGGCGCATGGCCATCGGGATCGACCAGAATCGCGTCTCGCTGCTGCTGGCGGTGCTCGAAAAACGCGCCGGGCTCAGTCTGGCCGGCGACGATGTCTACGTGAACATCGCGGGCGGCATGAGCGTCGAAGAGCCGGCTGCGGACCTGAGCGTCGTCGCGGCCATTGCGTCGAGCGTGCGCAATCGCAGCCTCGCGGCGTCAACCGCCATGTTCGGCGAAGTGGGCTTGAGCGGCGAAATCCGCGGCATTCCACAGGCCGCGCTGCGCGTGCGCGAGGCCGTCCAGATGGGCTTTCACCGCATCGTCATGCCCGCGGCCAACATCGACCACCCCGGTGAGTCGACAGGCGAGGGCGGCTGCGAGCTGGTCGGCGTCCGGACCGTGGGCGAGGCGCTCGATCAGCTGATCACTTGATTTTCTGCGCGGCCGGCTCTAAGGTTGGCACCTATTCATTGCCGCTTTCCCTTGGGGTGACGTCATGGCTTGGTTCCTCCTCGCGCGTGCGTTATTCGTTGCGGCCGTCGGGTATGTCGCGTTTCAGCTGCAGCCGGTGACGTGGGGCGGCATCGTCCCGAACGTGGCGTTCGGGCTGGTGCTGGGCACCCTGGTCGTCATCCTCGAAATACGCCTCAAGAACGCGTCGGTCCCCCACATGCTCGGCGCGCTCGTGGGCGGGGCGATCGGGCTGGCCGCCGCGAAAGTCCTCGGTGACGCGCTGTACTGGGCCAACCTCGGCGACGGCCGGGTCGTCTTCCTCCACAGCTTGATCCTGCTGGCGCTGCCGTATCTCGGGCTGGTGATGGGGTCGCGCAAGGGCGAGTGGCTCGAGCCGTCCAACCTGATCGGCCTGTTTCGCTCCACCGGCCCGCGCCGCCGCTACAAGGTGCTCGACACGAGCGTCATCATCGACGGCCGCATCGCCGACATCTGCGAAACCGGGTTCATGGACGGGACGCTCGTCATCCCGCAATTCGTGCTGAAGGAGCTGCAGCTTGTCGCCGATTCCTCCGACTCGATGAAGCGCAACCGCGGCCGGCGCGGCCTCGACATCCTGCAGAAGATCCAGAAGATGTCCGGCGTCGACGTCACGGTCTCGGATGTCGATTTCCCCGACGTCCGCGAGGTCGATCTGAAGCTCATCGAGCTGGCGCGCACGCTCCAGGGCAAGATCGTCACCAACGACTTCAATCTCAACAAAGTCGCGCAGCTCCGCGGCGTCGAGGTGCTCAACATCAACGAGCTCGCCAATTCGCTCAAGCCCGTGGTGCTGCCAGGCGAGCTGATGAAGGTCTTCATCCTCAAGGAAGGCAAGGAATACAACCAGGGCGTCGCGTACCTGGACGACGGGACGATGGTCGTGGTCGACAACGCGCGTAAGTCGATTGGCAAGACGATTGACGTGGTCGTGACGAGCGTCCTTCAGACGACGGCCGGCAAGATGATCTTCGGCCGGTTCATCGATTCCGTGGCCGCGGGTCAGGTCGTGGCCCCGCCGGCGGCCGCCGTGGTCGAAGGACGGCCCCGCCCGCAGATCCCGCCGTCCGCGGCCGCGGCCGGCAAGTAACTCAAGACTCAAAACTCGAAACTCAAAGCTGGTACTTTCCGCGTTTTGAGTGAGTTTTGAGTTTTGCCTTTTGAGTTTTGAGTTGAGGATCCCTCCCTACCACTGGTGGCGAACCGTCTTCTTTCTGATTCCCGCCATCAGCCTGTACACGATCGTCCTCGGCACGCTCTCGATTGGATCGAGCCTGTTCGAGAGACGGGGCTACTTCGCGCACTGGTGCGCGCGGATGTGGGCGCGGCTGATCCTGGGCACGACGGGCGTGCACGTCGACGTCAGCGGGCTCGAGCGGCTGGTGGCCGGCCGGACCTATGTGTTCGTGGCGAATCACCAGAGCATCTACGACATCCCGATTCTGTTCTGGTCGGTGCCGTATCAGCTCCGTATCATTGCCAAGGCGTCGCTCGGACGCTTTCCCTTTCTCGGCTGGCACCTGCGGCGCACCGGCCACATGCTCGTCGATCGCGCCCGGCCGGATCGTTCGGCGGTGTTTTCCTGGGCCTCGGCGCTGACATCGCAGCGACTGTCGCTCATCGCGTTCCCCGAAGGCACCCGAAGCCGCGATGGGCTGGTTGGACGGTTCAAAGGCGGAAGCTTCTATCTGGCGCTCGAGGCCGGCTTACCGGTGGTGCCTCTGTCGGTGGTCGGCAGCCGGCACGTCATGCTGAAAGGGCGGCTCGCGACCTATCCCGGCCGTGTGCGCCTGGTCGTCCACGACCCGATCGACACCACCGGGCTGGCCGGTACGGATCGAAAAGCATTTGCCGAGCGCGTCCGGCAGATGATCGTGCCCGAGGCGGAGTCCGACGTTCGACACGATGACGTTCACCGTCGCACCTGAGCTCGCATCGATTGTTCGCCCCGGCGTCCTGTGGCTCGACGGCGCCGTCGTGGTGGAGGCCGACCATCGGCTTGACGGGCCGCTCTCGGCCG